>OJBV01000156.1_pt1 | contig 12870 bp, 2 predicted proteins | sample 1590821 | NCBI WGS metagenome assembly OJBV01 (sample SAMN05416694, study PRJEB24817) | seawater metagenome | isolation source: Sea water | place: Canada:Atlantic | collected 2013-07
TCGAAGGATTCTCCCAAACCAACGGTAGGTTCCTCCAAACATACGGTATATTCCACGGTTAGTGCTTCAATTGGTACGCCCCGCAAGATGTCATCCGAGGTGAAAAAGGACCCTCACTCCCCGGACAGTGTCATGGTTGACCCTGGCGATACCGGTGGTGGTGGTGTTGGAGGTCCTGGTGGTGATGGAGGTGGCTCGCCGGGAGGGGGTGGAGGTAGTGGCGATCCTACGTTTGATAGTGAAGGACGCTCTGAAGCAGTCTTGAATAAGGCGCTTGCTGCCGCAGACCAGTCTACGCACCGTTATTGGCGGATAGTCAATAATATACGCTTAACGAGCAACGGTAACAACCTGGAAGAAGCCGGAAGTTTTATTTCCAAGCTCAGGGGTATGGGAGTCCTAGGCGCAGTTGGGATCACGGATAAGATTGATGTTGCCAACGGCGAAGACCCTGGACTTTCCGCCAAGAAGCACCAGCTGACTGCTCAGAAGGTGGACAACTGTGCATCAGTGCTCGACAAGCTTATAAGGACTGACTCCTACAAAAACGGGATTTCGAGGCTCGCGGAACGAATAGTGAGTACGGGTCAAACAGTGCTGCCGTTGGTCTTGCTCAAAGGGTTCCTGAAACAGATCTCCGATTCGACGTTGATGAACACAATAGGATGTAACTTGGTGGCAGTCGTGCATGGCCTTGACTCCTATCTGGCCAAGTATGATGTGAGCTTTATGGTCTTGGAGGGGGCGGTCCTCAAGCGAAGGAGCTTCGCCGTGGTGGATGGAATCGACATGTCATCGATATTGACCCCATTACCTGCCGGTCTTGGCAAAAGGATGCTTGTTACGAATGTGAACGACTCGGGTCCCAACACTGCCCTGACTCTTTCGATTCTTTCGCAAGCGGACCACGAGTTTGTCACTCAAGAGATGGAAAGGCGTGCTGGCCAATATTACGATGCCCCTGCGGTCAAACCCCTCAGCGGTCTGGCACCTCAGGCCAAGCTCAATCTTCTGTCTGCAGATGTTCTCCGACACATTCAGAGTTTCACGACCGGCCAATATATCATAGCGCAAATAATGCACACATTGGTCGGGAAGGTCGCAGACCTGACGGGGCCTGGATCTTGCGGCAGTCATCTCCAAGCAGCGAGACGACGCATTCTCGGACTCATGGAAAAGTCCAACGAAGGGTTTGTTTCTCCAGTCATCCTGGGGACTGACCTTGCAACAATAGGCCATTCCGCCCTTGCTCTGAGTATCACCTCGGTGGGGACTCTGGCTGTTCAGGCCCTTATGCACCAACTGTCGAATGGTGGCATGTTGATCAAGCAGGCTCAAATGTCGGCGACAATAATGAAAATGGGGGACATTGATTGTTCGGATACGCCTCAACAGCTGCTGGAACGCGTGTTAGCCATAGCTGCCAGTGGTTTGGAGCACGGAGGCGTGGAGACGGATGAGAGGTCTGTCTCAACAGCGGTGTCCAACCTTGTGACTGGGCAACTCCAACTGCTGCAGCTCGATCACGTGCTCACCGACGATGTGAGGCACCTGCTGATTGAGCTGGAAGAACGATATGCGAAGGCTCAGGCGTTGATGCATACGATGCCACTTGTCGCTAGTCATTCCTTGATGGAGTGGGAGGTGATGAGAGAACAAGTCGAGGGCGCTCTGGAGGGGATTCGACATGAGTCTGAGACTGCCGACGAACTGCATGGTGGACTTGGAGCTATTGCGATGGTCAGGAGCCTCCTTGATACCGTATGCATCTCTCCAGAGTCTGTGGCTGAATGGCATCCTATCAATGAGTCCGTGGTGACTGGGGAAATTGGTACGGGCCCTAGTGCGGCAGAAGTAACACAGGACATCCAAGTGTTGGACCTGATCAGGCACATGGCGAAGGTGTGTCAGGACTCCTTGAACCAGTGCGATGACCTCGTGCGGCTCATTTTGCGGAACGTTGGTACCTACACCAATGATGAGAGTGAGCAAACTGGAAAGTGGTTGCTCGATCGGCTTGCTGCAATGAATAACTCTCCTTTAACCTTGGGTGCGCTTGGCGGGAGTCGTTCGTCCTCAGCGCGTGGACGGTCATCGCGTGACCGTCTCAAGAAATTGATCGGGATCGTGAGCCAAGACGTCTTCTCTGGCACCGGTGAGTTGTCGAAACAGCCAAATGTGTATGCACTCTGGGGAACGTCTTCTGGAGAAGACTCCAAAAGTGCGTTATTAGATTTGCTGAAAGGAAGTTCTTCACGCATCGAAGGTACGCCGTCTCCCAAAATTGAGTTTGGAGAGCTGAAGGCCTTGGCTTTGGAGCACAAGTGGGGAGTTCCTCGATCTCCGGGCTCTTCCTACGTTGAGCTGTTGAAGGTAGCGCCGTTTGGAATCCAGGATGTTCGGTTCCAAGAGCTAGGCTTGAGAGCGAAGGCGGCGTTTCTGATGGTCTTCTTGGGCGAAATGGAGAAGTTCGATAGGACAGCCCACAAACGTTATGTCGCAATGCTTGATGCGTACAAAAGTGCGTGTGCAAGCGAGCGGCTAGCAAGGAAAACGGCCGATGCCGTGCTGAAGAAGTCAGGCCACGTGGCAATGTTCGCGGAATTCGTGACCCTGGATTATGACGAGCAATTTCCCGGGGTAGAAAACGCGCGTCAGGTGGCCTATCTGTCTCAAAGGTTGGAGCAAGTTGCGTCCAAGCTGCAAGATGTTGAAGATGCGTCGGCAGCAGAGGCGGAGGAGACGGCGTTGAAGTTGGAGGGTGAAAAGGAGGCGCTGCGAGAGGAAAGTACCTGTCGCAGCTTGCTTGAGTTCCTCTCTACTGGCGATGCGACGTTGAAGGGCACTCAAGATGTAGTTCTGGCTGAATACATGGCTGCTCGTCGTGTCAAGTCGGGTCTGGGACTCTGAGGAGAGGGCAATGCGGGATCAGTTGATCGGATCTCGCTGGCCGAAAGCGATCAAAGAGCGGGGAATGCCCATCTGAGTTATGGGAAATCCGCAAATGGAGGAGGGCAAAATGTGCCGGTTGAGGGAGATGCCGGTAAGGTGGCGTGCTCTGCAGAGCTGCGTTGGTGCACGGAGCTGCGAGGTGGTAACGTGTCGAAAGTGTCGGGCGTCAAACCATCTGGTGCTGGTGCTAGCCTTGGTGAAGTCGATGTTGGTGCGTCCGGTGGGTCTTTGGAATCGTCCGAGGACTGGCAACGCAGATGGGCAAGTGGCATCCGGGAGAGGAGTGCCGCTTCGAAATCGCGTAGGCAAGGAGGCCGAGCGTGGGTAGGGCGAGTCATGTCAAGTAAAGTGAAACGTGATCGCGCAGCCAAGCGGGACATCTTGCAGAAAGCACAAGAACGTCTTGCAGCAAGCCAGAGGGTAGCGGAATCGGCAAGGCGTTCCAGAGCACGAGACTGGCTGGGTGCACATGTGGTGCGTGACCGTGAATATTCGGCGGTGTGGAAGACGGTGATGAGTGCGTTGCCGGTGGGTCGGGCTGGGTATGACGCCCTATGCCGGTCGACAACTCCGTGTAAAGGTTCTGTAGGGCGTTGGACACCAGTGATTGGTGGTCGTAAGGATCTGCCGAGTGCTCCTGGTGTCCTAGACCCTCCTGTGCCGGTGTATGCGAGCTTTAGTGCTTTCCTTGACGACATGGAGGACGGCGTCGGTGACGACCCGGATCCGGCTGACGAAGCTGTGGGTTCCCCTGGAGTTCCGGTGACGAGGGGCAAGGTAGCTAGTGCTAGGGTGGCTCATGTTGCGCGTCTGGGCACGTTGGTGTGGGAAGACCTGAAGGACAAGGTGCCAGCTTGTCTGCAAGAAGGGTCTCCGGGCATGAAAAACAGCGCAGAGGCGGCCGTCTGGGAAGTGTTGAGTGACATCGGCACCGGCAGTCCGGGGTGGGACAGGTGTAGTGCTGCCAAAGCACGGGTGACATTCGTTCGGGCGTCTGGGGTGTCGTCGTGGGACGAAGCTCGGCGGAGTGCTGAGGCGGAATCAGCTCTGCGCGTGTTCCAAAAGAGTCTTCGTGCCAAAGCGGAATGTCTACGCCAGAATAGTGAGGTTGGAGGTCATAAGTTGTGTGGTGGTGATGACTTCTACACTGCTATGCACGAGCATAATGTTATGCTAGAGAAGGAGACCTCCGATGCCATTGGGATGTTGGCGGAGGTGCTCTTAACAAAGGCGGAGCATGGACGCCCGGTCGCGTCGGCTCTAGGAACGGCGGGGGAGTGTCCTCTGCTGAAGGTGCCCGCTGGTGAGACGGTTGAGGCCTTCAGTATGGAGCTCCCTGAAGACACGGCAGTTCGTCGGGTTAGACTTTCCTTGGCTAGGAGGAAGTATGAGAGCATGGTCAGTGTGGCTGATATTGATGAACTCGAGGATGCTGAATGTGAGGGAGCTGATGTGCGGTGGCGGCTGCGAAGGAAACTCGTGGAACGACAGAAGGCTGTGGTTTTGTCTGAGATGAAGCAGTCGAGTGTTCCCTCGGCTTTCCAGTGCGAGAAGGGAGCAGTCCTGACGCAGCTGGGGAAAGGTTGTGCCGCGATGGCTCCTGAGAGAGAAAGTGTCGTTGCCATGGCTGGTGCAGTGGTTGAGGGGAGCACCAGAGTGAGGAGATTTGCTGCGGACTCAGCCTGCAATGTGCATCTGACTGGTGATGAGGGTGACTTGTCGGATGCGAAAACGGTGCACTTCCGAGTGATTGGGACTGCTGGTGCCTCCGATGTGACGAAAACGGGTACTGTGGTCGGGCACGCTGTTGACAATCTTAATGAACGTGTTGACTTCAAATTCAAGTGCAGCGCGATGAAAGGGCTCTCGATGAATTTGTTGTCCATTTCGCAGCTCCTGACGGAAGGAAGTATAGTTCACCTCGAGGAAGGCAACTCATACATTCTAGTCAAGGACCGGATGTCTCATGACATGCGCAAGATTGTGCTGGAGGAGTCGAATGGGATGTTCTTCCTGCCGCTTAATGTGGAGAGTGGGGACCGACACACCGATCCGATATGCAGAGCTCGTGCTCACCTCTCGTCTGCGTGCAGTAATCTCGCGCTAGACACCCAACGCCTGATAGACGGAGGGGGCACCGCAGAGGATGGTGGTGCTCCTGCCTGTGCTTTTGTCGGGTCGAATGCCGCTACTCTGGAGCTGTGGCACCATCGGCTAGGGTGCTCCAAGCAAAAGATCAGTCTTATGCACAAGGAGTCCAGTGTGTTGGGGCTTGGTGTGTCAGGATCTAAGAAGTCGGCCTGCAAAGGTGGGTGCATGTGCTCGGTGTGCCAGCTGTCGCGTGCTTGTAAGAAGAGCCCTGCGAAGATGCGTGTGTTCGAGCAGGAGTGCACGCGTCCCTTTGGGGTGGTACACACAGACATCAAGGGACCGCTTATTGAATCACACTGTGGTCTTCGGTATTCAATAGTCTTTATCGACCAGGTGACGAGGTCTGCGTGTACGTACTATATGAGCAAGAAGTCAGATGCGGCTGAGAAGTTGAAGAGGTATCTGTCGTATGTCAAGAAGCTTGGGTGGTGTGTGGGCCTGATCAGAGCTGATAGGGGTAGTGAGTATTTTGGGCTTGATGGTGAGTATGTTCAAAAAGACTCTCACAAGACGTTCACTGACTTTGAGCGTGTGGCTGAAGAGCATGGAGTGACCGTGGAAGCTTCGCCACGACACGGGTCCACCGGGAATGGTCTAGTGGAGCGGTACCACCGGATTATCTTTGAGATAGCATCTTCGTTCCTCCGTCGGAGTCGAATGTCCCCATTATTCTGGGTGGAGGCATATAAGTACGCGGAGTTCCTTTACAACAGGATGACTACAGCGGGAACAGGGGAGTTCACTCCGCACGAGCTCGTCCATGGTCGAAGGCCTCGGTTTGACAGAGTAAAGGTATTTGGCTGCGATATGTATGAGCATCTGGATGGTCTTCCCAAAGTGCCTGGGGGTACTAAGGCTCGTAAGGGTTTCTTCCTGGGAATCCCGAGCGATTCACCGTCGGGATATCTCATGTATGATATCAATGCTGGGGTGGTTCGAACAGTGTTCTCTGCGACGTTTGATGAGAGCTTTGTGCGGCGTGCGTGTGGTATCCGGGTGTACGATCAGGCACGAGCTATCGATAGTGCGAAGCGGCGTGGGAGAGCGTTGGGGAACAAACAAGTTGTCGCGTCAGAGTTGGTGTTTGGGGAGCCGGATGATCCGCTGATCATGGGTACGGCACGGCGCATGCTCTCTGACAAGACGGGTTGGGATCCCCCTGTGGTGGCTCCCAGGGGAGATGTTGAGCACGATGTTCCTGCTGTGACTCCCAGGGGAGATGAAGAGTCGGATGGCTCTGAGAAGGCAGTCAAGCAGGAACAGAATGGCGTTATTGACGGACCACCTGACAATGGTCCTGATATGAATGCAGTGGATATAGACAATTTGCCAAAGGGTCGTGGAGCGGTCGGCTTGAGAGTGGCCAAAGACTTTCGACAAGGTGTCTTTGTGGGCACTGTGACGGAATACTTGCCTCCTGCAGCGCATGATGACGTTCCTTTCTGGCAAATAGTGTACGATGATGGTGATCGTGAGCAGTGGGAAGAATCGCAGTTGAAAGAGGGTGTGTCTTTATTCCAGTCTGAGCCCTCTGTAGGGTTCCTTGCTGAGGCTGGGGTGGATGGTCCCGACAAGATGATTAGGCGTTTTGTGAAGGACAAGGGTGGTCTGTATGACTTCAGCTGGGTATCGGCGTCACAGTTGACGGAACAGGAGTTGGAGGAATACAAGCTACATCTACTCACTCATAAACTGACACACACTGTCGATGATGATAAGGTTGAGTTGGAAATGGACCATGAGGTAGATGGTCCACTGGGTGAGCTGACTCGTGAGCGAGAGGAAAGCAAGCGCCTGTGGGAAAATAGTAACTGTAGGATACGACCATTCCGACCTTTCAGTGCAGGAGTTGGTAAGAGACGGGCCCTTAGTGATGAAGACCGGTTATTTCTGACCTATGCCCTGGAAAACAACGTTCCATCAGTATACGTTTGGAGGAATCCGAAGAGGGAAGCTACTAAACAGGGTGAATGTGAATCCTACAAGCGGTATGAACGATACAAAGGTTGTACCGCTCTACGTGACGTCATTAATATCTCTGTGCTGTCAAGACCTAAAGGTATGAAGCAGTCTACGGCCAGTGGTTTGGCCATGCGTGACATCAAATGGGACTATGAGAGGGGCTTTCTATACTTTCCTCTTAATGAGAGTGGTAGGCTTGGGCACTGGATCGATGCGAAGGTCATGGCAGCTGATCGTGGTGCAAAAGGAGAAGCCATGGAATTCACAGGGGAGCAACCGGAGGTAGCTATGAGTGGTGTGAAATCAAAGGTGAAGAGACAGTTTGATTGGCCCCCTCCAAAGAACGAGAAAGTTGTATACAGTGATACAGAAGGTGTATGGGTAGTACAAAGCACTGAGGTGCAGGCATTTGGAAATGTTTTGGATGAGACTAGCGAAGAAGACTTGGATGAAGACCAAACCGCTATGCTTGGTGAACAGGAGACCTTTGGTGACGTCCTTGACCAACAGTACCAACATGACGTTACTGAGTGGTGGAATGACCCGATGGTGGTAGCTCATCTTGCGGATTCAAGTTTGAAGAAAGTGATGTATCGACACCCTGAGACAAAAGTGCTACATGCTGAACCTGCCCATGTCAATGAAGCAATGCGAGGTCCAGACGCAGCCCTGTGGCGTAAGTCGATGGAGAAAGAGATTGCAGCTATGAGTGAGTTTGGTGTGTGGGAAGACGTTTTGCAAATGAAGATACCTGCGGGTACCAAACTACTCGGTACCAAGTGGGTCCTTAAAATCAAGAGCGACAAGAATGGTTATGTGGAACGCTTCAAAAGTCGTCTGGTTGTATTGGGGTACATGCAACGTGAGCATGTTCATTATGATCCAGCTCAAACCTACAGTCCCGTGATGTCTTACGACAGTTTCAGAATGGTACTCTCTATCGGTGCAGCTCAGAATTGGGAAATCCGCTCTGCAGACATTACTTCAGCGTTTCTGCAGGGTACTATCGATAAAGAACTGTACATGAGACATCCTCTCGGTGGTACGAACACTGATGGTACCCCCAAAGTGGTAAAGCTTCTCAAGGGACAGTATGGGTTGATCCAGAGCCCGCGTTTATTCACCAATGCACTTCAGAAGCGTATGGAAGAAGGGGGATTGGAAGGGTGTATCTTTGATCCCTGCGTGTACAAGGCGGTGAAAACGCGTAAATGGTTGTTTGATCAACTTGGACGGCCTGCAGAATATGCTGAGTATGTGAACCGCGATCCGACAGCCACTGAAACAATGTTGGCAGGTTGCTGGGTCGATGACATCACAGAATGTGGAAGTTCATGTTTAATCTTAGACTGGTTCATTTGGCATCTCCGACAACGCTTTACTATCAACGAGAAGTCAACTGGTGAGTGTGAGTATATGCTGTCTGCCCGAATTGTGCGTGATCGAGAGAAAGGGGTGCTGTATATGGACCAAAGTGCAGCCATTACTCGACTGGCGCAAAAATGCGGACTAGACAATGATTCCTCAACGACTCGTATCTGGCCGACACCGATGCATGTGGATCTTCCCAACAAGCATACTGAGAAGACAACTGATTACGATTATTTGTCTGTCGTGGGTGCTGTGTTGCATATCTGTGGTGTGTCTCGGCCTGACTGCTCGTTTGCTGTAGGGTGTTTAGCAAGACACTCTAAGACGGCCGGTGCTGAACATGTTACGGCTCTTGAACGTCTTGTATCATACTTGTATCAAACACGCTTCAAAGCTATAGTCTACAGAACATCATCATCGGCTGCAGATTTGAATGTGCCTAAAGTGTACGAGAGTGGAGTACACCCACTTGATGTACACAAAGAAAACCCTACGAAAGTCTTTGTAGATTCAGATTTTGCAGGTGCTGATGGACGGTCCACTGCCGGTCATGTTGTCTTCCTGAATGGTGGTCCTGTCATCTGGAGCTCCAAGCTAATGAAAGTTGCTGCCACTTCAAGTGCTGAAGCTGAAGTGATTGCTGCCGTGGAAAGCGTGAAGACGGCGAGTCACTTCAGATGTCTACTGGTAGAATTGGGTATGATTACTTCTGAGTTTGTTAATGTGCATGAAGATAATCGTGCTTGTAAAATGAGTGCAGAAAGTTTGAAATGTCACAAGCGAGCACGTCACTATCAGAGTAAGTTGAGATATCTACAGGACTGTCATCAGAATGGAAGTATTAAATTTCATCAGACCTCTACCAATGATATGATTGCTGACATATTCACCAAAGCTTTGCCAAAGCCTGCGCATGATAAACACATGAAAACGATGTTGAGCGATCTTCCTCAAGCAATCGTGGACATGACTTTGTCATCAGACGATCCGGTGTCTCCAGAAGATCGAACAGTGGAGAAAGAAGACTGTAAGCCAACATTTGAAGGAGTACCTGAGTTTGAAGGCTCACCCAGTCCTAAAGATTCATGTGGCAGTCAGAAACGCGTTCTGGAATATGCATGTATGGCTAGGGTTGGATTGGGTCGCGAATTTTATGATATGATGATTGAAGCTATGGATGATGACTAGGATTCTCCTCTTTCGACCTGCTTCATGCGATGTTCCAGCTGTAGATACAGTTTCAGGGGAGAGTTGAAACGTATAGTATTGAGTAGGGTACATGGCTTGTTGTTACAAGTCTACAGTACCTAAACTCTACTACTACGTTAGGAAACTTAGTCTACAGTTGTCTTATTAGTTAGAGATTATTTAGGCTAAGTGAGATCATTTGATCTAGTTGAGACTATGTGATCTAAAGAACAGTCAGTTAAACTGTTCTTTACTTTGAGAGAACCGATTGGTCACTGATTGAGAGAGATGTGATAGGTCAATCAAGCACAACGGAAAAAGCAAGAGAACCACGGCGTTGACCTGGTTCGCACAATCGAACTTTGCCGAAACGACCTGTCAAATACGACCGATGAGTGGTCTCTCCACAAACAGCGGAGGATTTGTCAGTAATCCCAGCGACAGAACGATAAGGAACTCAGCTCGCAATGCACGGAACCGCGCGCATGTGGCTGAATCGGTATGTAGTTCCGAGCGGGGTGAAAGCCAGATAAATAAGCTCAATAGGGCTAGTGGCCCGTCATCGGGCCAGCCGGACAACAGGAAGTTGAACGAACCTTGCGCTAGGCGCCGAATTCGATTCTTCTGGACGCGATTGGAAAAAGTTTCTGTCTGTTCGGCCGAACTACAACTCTACATGGAGTTATCTGCATGGTTGACGGGGATCGGGTTTGAGGACCGTGGTAAACGCGATATCCTCAATTGTGGAGACGGGGACATAGCAGCATGTTCCTCTTTGGACCAGGGGAGTCCAGAGTCAAAGTCTCTCTTCTGTGCCATCCTTCGAGATGTCATCATATCGTCGCATATGGTGAATGCCCTGGTACAGGAGATAACGGCAATGGAAGGAGGCTGGCAGTTACGAAGGCCCGCAGAACGAACGCTCTTGATCACGGCGGCGTTTCTGCATTGTGCCTCGTTGAGGGACTGCCAGCAAGATGTGGGAAGAACACATGTAGATAAAGGAATGGCTTACTCATTCCGGTCGCGATCTCCTTTGTTTGCTCAGAGGAGGGGAGCAGAGTTCCTGGAGGGGATGTCATCGAACATTCCAAAAGGCAGGGGACCGTACCCCGGGAGAACTGCAAGCGACCCAGGTAGTGCAAATTCTACATCAACCACCGATTATGTCTCCCCCGCACAACCTCACAGCCTATCCTACCCTCGTAAGAGACGTTCCTCTCCAGCCTGTTCTCCTCTCGAGAGCAGCCACCCCTTTGCCCGACTTCAACCTACTACCGCCTACCTATACTTACCGACGATGATACCGTGTCACCGGGCTCTTGTGTTGGGGAGTGTAGCTCCACCTTCGAAATTCTACTGCATCAAGGGGTGCATGCCCATGGAAGCTTAGCACTTGGTGCCAGCTGTCCTGTCCGTATTGCAAAGAAGTATAACGTTGCCGCTTCGTCTTGCATGGGGTTCAATCCCCCCCAACCCAAGAGAAAACGTTTGTGCCGTTTATTTTCTTCAGTAGCTCTTTTCTCGGCTACCAATGAAGATTATGAATACCGTGTTTACCGACCACTTGGGAGTCGAAACACGTTCATCGTTTCAATCGCAGTGCCACGCAATTGAAACACTTGCAATGCAGCCTCGTCGCGCCGCTGAGGAACCGAATTCAGTCGGTGCCCCCCGTGGTGCGACGACGCCAACGCAAGTATACCCTAACCCCCATTCCTAATCGTTCGAGTGACGTCACAGCAGTCGGGTCAGGTGGAGCCAATGGCGATTGGCGGAGCCGACACCGAGCAGCCGGGTCAGGTGGAACCAATTGCGGGAGGCGGAGCCGACGCCGAGCTATCGGGTCAGGTGGAGCCAATCGCAATTGGCGGAGCCGACACCGAGCGATCGGGTCAGGTAGAGCCAACCACAGTTGGCGGAGCCGACGTCGAGCGATCGAGTCAGGTGGAGCCGACCACTGGCGGAGCTGACACCGTGCAGTCGGGTCAGGTGGAGCCGTGTGGTGAGGGGGGGGGAGGTCAAGGTTTGGGAGTGAGTGGAACGCCGGGTTCTGCTATTTATCAGCATGGGCTGGATCGGGAGGAGCGGGTAGCGCGAGACGTCATCTCTGATTACGTGCAGCCAGCGCTGGTGGGAAATGCTGGTGGTGTTGGTACTGCTGATGTGCCATCGGGCGGAGTGAGCTTGAGGACTAAGGGGAGCTGGGCACGGCAACGAGCAGCTGACCAGGTGATATCCACACACAGCCCTGAAGTTGATGCGTGCCAGCAGCCGTCCGAGGCAGGGGAGCGCTGGCAGACGCAGATGCAAATTGGTCGGAGGCTCAGGGGAGCCGGGGGAGCTACCTGGCTTGAGCGCTTCGCGGGTCTGACTGCTGGTGTTACCTGCGCTTGGGTCAGCTCGCATGTGTGCAGCGTCGTCGGCAGCCCCTCTAGGGCTTCCAGGGGAGATGTTAAGTTCGGAGCTACGGCCTCCGGGGGGGCTGATGGATGGAATGCTCCTGCTGTGGCTCTCGGGGGAGGTGGTAAGTCAAAAGTCAGTTCTGAGGCGATAGCCAAGCAGGAACACTTGCCCACTCACAAACTGACGCGCACTGTTGAGGAAAATGATACTTCATTGGTATACACTTGGAGGAATCCGGCTGGTGAATGTGGCTCCTACAAGTGGTATGCACGGTATATCCTCTTACAGATGTCACTCAGTGTGTTGTTGTTGCCGTTGGTGCGGGTGTTGGAGTCGTTAGTATCTTGGTGTTATGGACCATTCGGCTTCATGATGCTGGCGATAGTGCCATTAGCGTTCAGATCATCAATCTTGGGTATACATGAGCTAGGCGGGTGTGCAGTTACTGGAGGGTATTCAATTATTTTCTGGTACATTTGCAATGCGTGGATGCACTTGGGTGTGGCATTGTGCTGGCCACTGACGGTGAGTGTACCTGCCGGGAGTGGCGATGGCAGTGTGAGCTTGGGGACTGAATTTGTGGCAATCTGGGACGAGCATGGTGGTAGTGAGCGTCAATATGCCCTTACTGTTGGAATCAAAGATGCTTGTACTGTTGGAATCAAAGGGAGTAGCAACGATGCCTGTACTGTTGGAATCGAAGAACTCGAGGTTGTCAGTGGCATGAACGGCGAGAGTTCTGGTCTCGTGGTGGCGACGTTGGTGTTATTGAAGGCATGGTTGGTATTATTGAGTTGTGTGTATGGGCTGGCGGCATGTTGGAGGTGCTGGAGTTGGAAG
>OJBV01000158.1_pt1 | contig 12803 bp, 13 predicted proteins | sample 1590821 | NCBI WGS metagenome assembly OJBV01 (sample SAMN05416694, study PRJEB24817) | seawater metagenome | isolation source: Sea water | place: Canada:Atlantic | collected 2013-07
ATCTACACCTCTCTATTCGTCGGCAGCGTCAGATGTGTATAAGAGACAGGTGTCTTTGGTTTCTATAGCGATGGGTAACCTAGATTATGATGCAGTGACCCCAAATTACAAACTAACGACCCACAACTAACTAAACTATTAGACATGATCGCGCAAAGTCTCCAGAATAACCACTAAAGTTTTGATACAGCCTATACCTTTCGAGCCATTTAACTATGCCTTTTAGCTTTTTCAATGTTGGCTTCAAACAAAGTCGGTATTTTACTCATGCAGGTACGCATAATTTCTACGATGTCGATGGCCCTGTGTTGAGCCAGCGGCTCAATAACGTTGATTGGAGCTCTAGCATGATCACCATTGGTATTACTTCGCAGTATTAACGAGGAGTTGTCTATGTTTGAAAGAGAAAAACTATCCTATGCAGCCGTGCAACTGTCGGCGCGTGCAGAACTCACTGATGAACAGATGCAAGCCGCTGCATTAGCCTATTACCAAACCATGCAACAACGCCATACGGTGCGTGATTTTATAGACCGAGAGGTGCCAGAAGAGATCATTCAACATTGTATTCGTACCGCGGGTTCTGCGCCTAGTGGCGCCAATCATCAGCCGTGGCATTTTGTGGCCATTCGAAACCCTGAAGTTAAACACAAAATCCGCTTGGCAGCAGAGGCCGAGGAAGAGAAGTTTTATGCAGGTGGCGGTGGGGATGAATGGATTAAAGCCCTAGAGCCCATTGGCACGAATGCAGATAAGCCCCATTTAGATATTGCCCCATGGTTGATTGTTATTTTCGCCCAACGCTATGGTGTGTTTGATGATGGCACGCGCTTTAAAAACTACTATGTCACAGAAAGTGTTGGCATTGCCACGGGTTTTTTAATCTCTGCCCTACACCACGCAGGGCTTTACAGCCTCACCCACACCCCTAACCCTATGGGTTTTCTCAACCCACTGTTGGGTCGCCCTAAGCATGAGAAAGCAGTGATGATTTTAGCGGTAGGTCACGCTTCTAAAGACGCTACGGTGCCAAGTGTGGCTAAGATCAAAAAGCCATTAGATGAAATACTCACGCTAATTTAGTGCTGAGGCCAAGGCCATCAAACGCTTGAGATTTTGGCCAGTTCGACAGCAATATCAGCACCAAGACGAGCATTGTTAAGTACCAGCTGGATGTTGGCTGCTAAACTCTCACCCTGAGTCACTTGGGCAATCTTAGAGAGCAAAAATGGCGTACTTTGTTTGCCGTGAATGCCCTGTTGTTGCATCTCTTCAATGGCCTCTGTAATAACCTTTTCTATGGCCACGGGATCCATTGCATAAGCATCAGGAATGGGGTTTGCCACCACTACTCCTCCATCCAGACCCATGCCCCACTTAGCCTTTAAGATTTGGGCAATGTGGGCCGCAGAGTCCAAGGCATAGTCCACCTCAAAGCGACTAGTTTGAGTATAAAAAGCAGGCATAATCTTGGTTTTATAACCCACCACTGGCACCCCTTGGGTTTCTAAGTATTCCAAGGTGAGCCCAATGTCTAGAATAGATTTCACCCCAGCACACACCACGGCCACCGACGTATTGGCTAATTCCTGTAAGTCAGCTGAAATATCCATGGTGGTTTCGGCATGTCGGTGAACCCCACCAATACCGCCCGTAGCGAACACTTGAATACCCGCCATTGCAGCAATAATCATGGTGGATGCCACAGTAGTGGCACCGTCTTGCTGTTGTGCTACCACAAAAGGCATGTCGCGGCGGCTGGTTTTTACCACCTCCAAGCCACGCTGACCTAAATGGGTAATTTGCTGTTCATCTAAACCCACTGTTAAACGACCATTAAGAATGGCAATAGTGGCTGGTTCTGCACCATTAGCGCGCACTGTTTGCTCAACTAACAAAGCGGTTTCCACATTTTGTGGATAAGGCATGCCATGAGAAATAATGGTCGATTCCAGAGCTACAATGGGGGTGTTGTTAGCTATAGCTTGCTTAATACGGGGATGGATATCAAGGTAATTGTTTAGTTCAGCAGGATTTAGTTGAGTGGGGTTATGATGCACGGATTTTCCTTTAACATACGGCTTAAAAAATGAGGGCTTAGGTGTGGGCTAATGGTGGTCTCACTGGCCATGGCGATTTGCGCACAAGCCAAAGCTCGAGCCACCCTTTGTGATGCGTCGCAGCCAAGCAGCCAAGCATCACTGATGGCGGCCATCATAGCATCTCCAGCACCGTTGCTATTAATTATATCAATAGACTCTAAAGGCACACTAGCAACCGCTATAAAGGTCTGGTGAGCATCACTGTAAACTAGCCCTTTTGACCCTAGACTTAAATACAAATACTGCACGCCTTGGGTCATAAACCATTGGGCTAACTCCAATAATTGAGACTTGGAGGGATGGCTGCCAAAGTCTGTACCTGCAATGGCTTGGGCTTCCATTAGGTTAGGCTTAAGGCTGTGAATATTGGACAAAAAAGGGCTAATGCGCGTAGCTTTTGCCACCGACACCGTATCCACAAAAAAATGTTGCTGTGGCGCATGTTGCATCAGATAGGCCAAACAATGGGGCGCCAAATTAGTATCCAGCACCACCAATGCGGCGCCTTGTAAGTGTGGCAAAAATGGTTCGAGCTGAAGTTCGCCAAACTGGTCTATTAAGGCCATATCAGCAATGGCCACCTGCATGTCACCGGCTGCATCGATAATGGATAAGTAGGTTGAGGTCGATTCCCCTGCTAAGGTCACCATGCACTCAGTTTGTATGCCTAACTGCTGTGCATGATGTTGCAAAAATAGGCCGTTGGCATCATCACCGATGGGCGCCATCAAGCAACAAGTCTGACCTAGGCGCACTAGGTTTTCAGCTATATTACGGCCCACTCCCCCTGGACTAGAAGACACCTTGCCAGGATTAGAAGTGCCTTGTTTTAGATGTTTTTTGGGGACCCCAAGCAGGTCCATGTTGGCGCCGCCAACAACAACGGTGTAAGCTTTTATAGGAACTCCGCGAAACTATCTGGCTGCTGACACACGGCCAAGGCGTCCTCTAAGGAGACTGCTCCACTCATTAATGCTCTGCCTACCACGACTCCTGCAATATTAGGCAACATGCGTAAGGTAGAGATGTCATCCAAGGTCTTCACAGCGCCGCTGGAAATGACTGGAATATGCAGTTCATCGACCATTTTGGTGGTCATGGCAAAGGTGGCTTCTGGGTGATCATCATCAAGGTCGATATCCGTATAAATAATGGCTGCTACGCCCCGTTCTTGCAGGTCTATAGCAACCTCTAAGGGCGTGTATATGGTTTCTTCGGTCCACCCGTGGCACATGACTTTATTATGTCGAGCGTCGATGGATACCACCACTTGGCCTGGGTAATGGTTACACAATTCGTGTAAAAAATGTCGATCTTCTATGGCAGCAGTACCAATGACCACACGCGAGGCGCCATGTTCGAACCACCAGCGTGCTGTTTCAATGGTACGAATGCCTCCGCCCACCTGTACTGGCACATTAACCGCTTCAATAATCTCCAGCACAAGCTTATGATTATCTTCTGCGCTACCCATCACTTTGTCTAAGTCCACCACGTGCAACACCTGAGCTCCATTTGCAACATGGCGCTGCGCCGTCTCTAGGGGGGTTATGTCATAAATAATGGGGTCTTGCATGTGGCCGCGGCGCAAGTTCACACAACGACCTCGTTGGATTTCTATATCTGGATAAATAACCATTTTTGAACTCCTTTTTTATTATTGTGGGTGTAGCATACTATGACCCGACAAAAAATCCACTTCTCATGGCCAACAAGAGGGACTTGACCCACGCACTTTATTGCTACCCATGCGGGCTTAAGGCGTGCTATGGTCGCCGTTTGTGTTCCCCTATGGAGTTTAAGTTAGATGAAAATTGAGCAAGTCACCCCCGCCATTGGCGCAGAGATTTCAGACATTTGTCTCAATAACTTAAGCCCCACCGATTTTGATGACATTTATCAAGCACTCATAGCCCATAAGGTGATTTTTTTTCGCGACCAAGACATAAGTCCAGAAACACATATCGCCTTTGCCAAAAGCTTTGGTGAGCCAGAACCACCGCACCCAGTTTACCCAAGCATTGAGGGTTATGAAAACATTGTGCTACTCAAAAGTGGTGCCGGCAGCAAGCCTGACACTAACGATTGGCACAAAGACTTGACCTTTAAACCTAATCCACCCTTTACCAGCATATTGCATGCCATTGAAGTGCCTGACGTCGGAGGCGATACCTTATGGTCTAATACTAATGCCGCCTACGAAGCTTTGCCATCCGTTTGGCAAGATTACTTGGAGGGTTTGGAGGCCATACATGACATCGGCACTTTTAGGAATGATTTGTATTACAAAGGCGGTATCGAAGCGGTCAATGACGGTCTGAAGAGCACTGGTTCTGCCGTGCACAAAATGGTTGATACCCATCCTGTTAGTGGCCTTAAATACCTCAATATTAACCAATCTTTTACCCGCCATATTGTGGGTGAAATTCAAGGGGAGAGTGACCGCATTTTGCAGTACCTTTATCAACACATGGCCAAACCCGAGTTTCAGGTGCGTTTGCGATGGCGCAAGAATACCATTGCCATGTGGGATAACCGCATTACCCATCATTATGCTATTTGCGATTACTTACCCAAGATTAGACACATGCAACGGGTCACTGTGCTAAATGATAAACGCGAACCCTAAACCAACCAGAGTTTAGCCATGAGCATAGTGTGATTTTAAATATGGTCAAAAAAGATATTATTGTGGTGGGCGGTGGGGCAGCTGGTTTTTTTGCTGCCATTAATATCGCCCAACAAGCACCCCACTTAAAAGTAGCCATTATAGAAAGAGGCAAACAGGTTCTCACTAAAGTGAAAGTGTCAGGAGGTGGCCGCTGCAATGTTACTCATGCCGAGTTTGTGCCTGCCGACTTAGTGCAAAACTACCCCCGTGGCGAAAGAGAACTGCTGGGGCCCTTTCACCAATTTATGACGGGTGACACCATGGCTTGGTTTGAAGAGCGCGGTGTGCAATTAAAAATTGAAGATGATGGCCGCGTATTTCCTGTTTCAAATTCTTCTCAAACTATTATTGATTGCTTTTTAGATGAAGCAAAAAAATATAATGTAGAAGTGCTCTACAGCCACTCTTTAAAAGCCCTTGAACATGAACGAGGTTTATTTCAGTTAAAAACCGCTCAAGGAGCATTTTCAGCAAAAAAGGTAGTTATCGCAACGGGCAGTAACACCAAAATATGGACGCTTCTAAAAGGCCTTGGACATACCATCTCTAAACCAGTGCCTTCTCTTTTCACTTTCAAAATAAACGATGAGCGCCTGAAAGACATTCCCGGTGTGGTGGCAGAAGATGTAACCGTTAAAATTCTTGGTACCCATTTATGCAGTAAAGGACCATTACTGATTACCCATTGGGGTATGAGCGCCCCTGCTATTTTGAAACTGTCTGCTTTTGGGGCCATAGAGATCGCAGAAAAAGGCTATCATTTTCAGATTGAAGTTAATTTCATCAAACAAAGTTTGACTGACTGTTTAGACCAATTGAAAAGTTTTAAACAGCAAATAGCTAAAAAGACCCTATTTGCATCGAGCCCATTTAATTTACCCAAACGCTTATGGCATAAGCTTGTTTTGGCGGCCAACATAAGCCCCGAAGCCCGTTGGGCAGATGTAAACAAAGTACAAACAGAGGCCCTCGCAATAGAATTAACCCAGGCTGTATTTAACGTCGCAGGCAAAACCACCTTTAAAGAAGAATTTGTCACAGCCGGGGGCATATGTCTGAAAGAGGTGAACTTTAAAACCTTTGAAAGTAAATGTGTGGCCGGGCTTTATTTCGCAGGAGAGGTGATGGATGTGGATGCCATTACCGGTGGCTTTAACTTTCAAAATGCATGGACTGGGGCCTATATTGTGTCGCAAAACATCACTGGCTAAGAGTCGCCATTCACATAACATTATTTATCAGGCCTTAAATTCAAACCTATGCATTTACATTCGGCAAAGGCTTTTAACTCAGGTATAATCTGCGCTGCCAATTTTTAAACCTATGGATGCTTTTCAAATGACTGACTTTACCGATTACAAGGTTGCCGATATCTCCCTAGCCGCATGGGGCCGCATTGAAATTGACATCGCCGAAACTGAAATGCCAGCATTGATGGCACTGCGCACAAAATATGCGGCACAACAGCCTTTGGCCAATGCCCGCATTATGGGTTGCATCCATATGACCATTCAAACAGCCGTGTTGATGGAAACCTTAGTAGACCTAGGCGCTCAGGTACGTTGGTCTTCATGTAATATTTTCTCCACTCAAGACCACGCTGCCGCTGCTATGGCCGCCGCTGGCATTCCCGTGTTTGCTTGGAAAGGCGAAACAGAAGAAGAAGCAGAATGGTGCATCGAGCAAACCATTGTGCAAGATGGCAAAGATTGGGGCGCTAACATGATCCTGGATGATGGTGGCGATTTAACCACCATGCTGCATAACCAATTCCCAGAAATCTTGGCGAACTGTCATGGCATTTCTGAAGAAACAACCACGGGTGTGCACCGTTTAGAAGAAATGCTGGCTGCAGGCACCTTAAAGGTTCCTGCCATCAACGTTAACGATGCCGTTACTAAAAGTAAAAATGATAATAAGTACGGCTGTCGTCATTCTTTAAATGACGCTATCAAACGTGCTACAGATCACCTTTTAGCGGGCAAAAAAGCACTCGTTATCGGTTATGGTGACGTAGGCAAAGGCTCTGCCGCATCTCTACGCCAAGAAGGTATGATCGTTAAGATCACTGAAGTGGATCCAATTTGTGCCATGCAGGCTTGCATGGACGGTTTTGAAGTGGTTTCTCCCTATTTAGACGGTGTTAACACGGGCGACATCAGTTGCATTGACACCCGCTTGATGGGCACGACTGATATTATTGTAACCACGACCGGTAACACTGACGTGTGCGATGCCAATATGCTGAAAACCATTAAGAAAGGTGCAGTAATATGTAACATTGGTCACTTCGATAATGAAATTGACACGGCCTTCATGCGCGCCAACTGGAAGTTTGAAGAAGTGAAGCCTCAAGTGCATAAGGTGTATCGTGCAGAAGACCATAACAAGAGTGACTTCGTATTACTATTATCTGAAGGCCGCTTGGTTAATCTAGGTAATGCAACAGGCCACCCATCACGCATTATGGACGGTTCTTTCGCTAACCAGGTATTGGCGCAAATGCACCTATGGGAAGCTAAGTTTGCAGACCTAAGTGCCGCAGATAAGCAGGCCAACTTGTGGCTTAAGATCTTGCCTAAGAAGCTTGATGAAGAAGTAGCAGCAGACATGGTGGCAGGTTTTGGTGGCGTAATCACCAAACTCACTACGACCCAAGCAGGCTACATCAACGTTCCCTTTGATGGCCCATTTAAGCCAGAAAGCTACAAGTACTAAATGGATAGGGTAGCTTAGGCTACCTCATACCTTACAATTGCTGCACTCTGGCCTATTATTGAGAACTCATGGTTGCAAATTAACCATGAGTTAAATGGGCCTTAACCAAGGCCCCATGAGTGCAGCTATTTAAGCCTTTGATACTAACATCCCAACCGCTTGCTCCTCGCAAGTTATGTCCAATCACCCCTTCTAATCCCTTCCTTTGTATGCCCTGTTCGTGTGTCCTGTTCGCGTGTTTTAGGAGTTCACTCTAGAACGATGCGTTATGCTTTTTTTATTTTATTTTATGCAAATACTAAAATTTCAACTATGCTTTAGATAGCCCAAGAGGTTGATAGTAATTGGGCTGTGCACTGCCAAGAAATTGTGGGGGAAGACAAGGAAGCCAAAATTGCTTCAGGTTTTGGTATTAATCTCCTCTTATAACGCTTCTGCCCACAAGACCGCAATTGTGTTGTCAACATAATTTAGGCATTCAGACCAGGGAGGTCTGTCATGGCAGCGCTTACTGGCATGGAAGCTAGTGTAAGAAGTGCGGGGCAAGGACGCCCCGCCACTTTTTATAGCCCTCTCTTGCAGACCCTAACGATAAACACTGTTTACAAGGTTTTAATACAATTACAAACCCAAACTTTTACTCAGACTGTCTCAAAATGCAAATTATTAAAAATATTTAGTTTTTATATATTTTTTAATAAAAATTATGTGGTATTATTTGAAAATATTGTATATTGAGACATTCTGATAATGTATTACACCAGCCATCAAGAACAAGATCGACTCGTATGGGACACTCTGAGTCTTTCTAACCTACTTGAAACTCAAGGCACCACTAACAATCGTAAAGGCACAGACCGCTGGCTAGAACAAATGGGCATGGTGCCCTTATCCATAGACATTGAAAATCTACATGACGAAGCGTCACAAGGGCTCAAACCACAAGTGGTTGAGCACCTTATCAATACGGCCAAAAAACACCGGCACAACATACTCTGCGTGCAAGCTTTTAGCCATGAAGGCCATGTTGGTTTATACGCTAATGATGCCAAGGGCAGCCGCCGCTGGTTGTGGAATAAACAAGAGTGGGATTTGGACAGCCTGCAACAAGCCATCAGCGCCTTGGTCGCTTACAATGGCAAAGACACGTTATTCTTTCCCCATGGAGACATCACAGGCTTGTTTCGTGAGCTTTGGCTCGTCACCCAACAACAACCTATTATTACTGATAGCGCTCAAGACAATAGTAAAGGTAATGGGAAAGGCCTGCTGGCCATGGCGGCTTATGCGGCTAGACTCAGTTTTCCCAAAAGCGCACCCCGCCCGACCCATATTGCCGACGGCAACAGCCACCTTGACCGCTTAGAAGCCGAAAGCATACACATTATGCGCGAGGTGCTAGCCCACGCAGAAAACCCCGTTATGCTTTACTCTGTCGGCAAAGACAGCGCCGTCATGCTGCACCTAGCCCGCAAAGCGTTTTACCCCAGCCCGCCCCCATTTTCGTTACTACACGTGGACACGCGCTGGAAGTTTCAAGAGATGTATCAATTCCGTGACAAAATGGCCACTGAAGCAGGCATGAATTTAATTGTGCACACTAATCCAGAAGCCATTGAACGGGACATTAACCCATTACAACATGGCAGTGCCCTGCATACAGACATCACCAAGACGCAAGGGCTTAAACAAGCCCTTGATCATTACAAGTTTGATGTGGCCTTTGGTGGGGCGCGCCGCGATGAAGAAAAGAGTCGGGCCAAAGAGCGCATATTTTCGTTTCGCAACGCAGCCCATCGGTGGGATCCAAAAAACCAACGCCCTGAATTGTGGAACTTATACAACGGTCATAAACATCCAGGTGAAAGCATTCGTGTGTTCCCTATCTCAAATTGGACTGAATTAGATATTTGGCAATATATCTATCGCGAAAACATCCCCATTGTGCCCCTCTATTACGCGCAGATGCGCCCTGTGATTGAACGTAATAATATGCTCATGATGGTGGATGACGAGCGTTTGAAATTATTACCAGGTGAAAAAATTCAGATCAAAAATGTGCGCTTTCGTACCCTTGGGTGCTACCCATTAACAGGTGCTATTGCGTCTGAAGCCAGCACCCTTGAAGAAATTATTCTAGAGTTACTAAAAGCTCGCACCAGTGAACGCCAAGGACGAGCCATTGACAGTGATAGCAGCGCGTCTATGGAAAAGAAGAAACAGGAGGGCTATTTCTAATGCGCAGCAACACCCCAGCTTCTAATATCAAGTCACCCACAACGAGTGCGGCTATAGAAAAGTTTATGCAACAACAGAACGACCTAGATTTATTACGTTTTATCACCTGCGGCAGTGTAGATGATGGTAAAAGCACCCTCATTGGCTGCTTGCTGTATGAAGCTAAGTGTATTTTTGATGATCAGGTGGCTAGCCTTAAGCAAGAATCTATAACCTATGGCACCCAAGGTGGCGATATCGACTTTGCTTTATTGGTGGATGGCCTAGCGGCTGAGCGCGAACAAGGCATTACCATTGATGTGGCCTATCGCTTTTTTAATACGGACAAACGTAAGTTTATTGTGGCCGACACCCCTGGACATGAACAATATACCCGCAACATGGTCACTGGGGCTTCTAATGCAGACCTTGCTGTAATCTTAATTGATGCCCGTAAAGGCGTGATTGAACAGACCAAGCGCCATGCTTTTATTTGCTCTTTATTGGGCATCAAACAAGTGGTGCTGGCCATTAACAAAATGGACTTAATCGGTTATGACGAAAGTGTATTTCACCAGATCCACGCTGATTTTGAGTCATTTGCCAGCCAATTAAAGTTCTCCAACATTACCCCCATCCCCATATCGGCCCTCAAGGGTGACAATGTGGTGAACCGTTCGCCGCACATGTCGTGGTTCCGTGGTCCTACACTCATGGCCATACTTGAAACAGCGCCCATTCCCAATCTAGCCAATGACCATGGCCTGCGTTTGCCCGTGCAATGGGTGAACCGCCCCCATCTTAATTTTAGAGGTTTTGCGGGTACTATCGCTGCAGGCACGGTCAAACCAGGCGACGAAGTACGGGTGCTGCCCAGTGGCGCAAAAGCAAAGGTTGCTGAGATTATTTTATTTGAACAAAGCCTTGATCAAGCCCAATGTGGCCAAGCTGTGACCTTAACCCTAGACAAAGAAATTGACGCCTCACGCGGGGACATGATCGTCAGTGCCCAAGACCCCTGCGAAGTGTCGGATCAGTTTGAAGTCGACTTAGTGTGGATGACTGAAGAACAAGGCTTTATTGGCCGCAGCTATGGTATGCAGATTGGCAGCAACTGGGTTAATGCTCAGATCACTGAGATTAAACACAAAACCAACGTCAATACCCTGCAAACAAGCCCCACACGCAGTTTAGAGTTAAACGACATTGTGGTGGCCAAGCTAAGCCTTGATAAACCCGTGGCCTATGAGCTTTATCAGCAATGCCGACCTTTAGGTGCGTTTATCTTGGTAGACCGCTTTAGCAACGCCACAGTGGCTGCTGGCATGATCAACTATGCCTTACGCCGCGCAGCTAACGTGCACCTACAAAACCTAAGCATTAATAAGCCCCTGCGCCACAAACTTAATGGCCACCGAGGAAAGGTTTTGTGGTTTACGGGCTTAAGTGGCTCAGGCAAGTCAACTATTGCTGATATCGTAGAACAAAAGCTGCACCAACAGGGCATTCGCACCTATATTCTAGATGGTGATAATGTGCGCCATGGGCTCAATAAAGATTTGGGCTTTACTGACGCCGACCGCATTGAAAACATTCGCCGCATTACTGAAGTGGCTCATCTTATGGTTGATGCTGGCTTGGTGGTGCTCACAGCGTTCATTTCGCCCTTCATAGCAGAGCGTGAAGTCGCACGTTCTCGTTTTGAAGCCCACGAATTTGTTGAGATATACGTCGATACGCCCCTAGAGATTGCAGAGCAACGTGATACCAAAGGTCTGTATAAAAAGGCCCGCAAGGGAGAGATCCCCAACTTTACGGGCATTAACAGCCCCTATGAAGCCCCAGAACACCCAGAATTCACCTTGAGTACTGCCGAAACTTCACCCGAACAACTCGCTGATCAGTTATTAGCGCAGCTCGACCTATAACGCGTTACAGGAGTAAACAATGCACCAAGCCAAAGCTATTTTAGCCGACCCCAAACTGCTTAAGGCCCTGCAACAGTTAGTTCACCAAGCGGGTGAAGCCATCATGCAGGTATATCAAACAACCGACTTTGGCATAGAAACCAAAAAAGATGACTCTCCTGTCACTAAAGCAGACCTTGATGCACACTATTTATTAGTCGACGGTTTAGCAAAACTCACCCCCCATATCGCCATCGTTTCTGAGGAAGACCCTGCCTCTCAAATAGTGCCGCAAACGCATAATTGCTACTGGCTCATTGACCCATTGGATGGCACCAAGGAATTTATTAACCGCAACGGCCAGTTCACCGTGAACCTAGCCCTTATTGAAGATAATGCGCCCAGTTTTGGTTTTGTGTCTACACCCATTGATCAGACACTTTACTGGGGGGGGAAGCACGTAGGTGCCTGGCGTTTGAGAGACAATACCCTAGAGCAACTGCATACCCAGGCAAGTCAGACGCCTATGCGTGTAGTTGCTAGTAGGAGCCACCTTAATGAGGCTACCCGCAATTTTATTGCTAACTTAGGTGATACCGCCCTAATACAAGCGGGTAGTTCTTTGAAGTTATTACGCATTGCCGAGGGTGAGGCCGATATCTACCCGCGCCTAGCGCCCACATGCGAATGGGACACTGCCGCCGCTCAAGCGGTGTTAGAGGGAGCTGGAGGCAAGGTGACTCAGGTAGATGGTAACCCTATGGAGTATGGAAAAGCTAATATTTTAAACCCCCATTTTGTGGCTAGTAGTTAGTGACCGATTCAACAAGACATTACCCCTTGGAAAGTAAAAAGTGAAACATTTTAAAAGCCACCAACTGGAGAATCACAGCCACTTGCACCACCACAGCCATCGCCTTTGTGATTACCGGCAACATAGAATCTGCCCTCACCATAGGCTCTATTGAATTCTTTTTAAAATTCGCCATCTATTATTACCATGAACGCTTATGGACCAAGATAAAGTTCAAATAATAAAGCCGATAAACCAGCCTTGTCGGCCACCTATCGTGGCTTTACATTAGCGCGTAATAAATACTGGGCGGCTTTATAGTATGCCTGTGCATATTCAGCGAACTGACTTTTTTGTGCCATGTAATGGGCCTGTCTATTATACACATCTGACGC
>OJBV01000162.1_pt1 | contig 12654 bp, 10 predicted proteins | sample 1590821 | NCBI WGS metagenome assembly OJBV01 (sample SAMN05416694, study PRJEB24817) | seawater metagenome | isolation source: Sea water | place: Canada:Atlantic | collected 2013-07
AGATGTAGAGAGGTCTCGTGGGCTCGGAGATGTGTATAAGAGACAGGCCTTTTACAAGTGGAATTTTTCTTAGATTAGAAAAAATAGGGTCTGGTTTGGTGAGGTTGGGTGCTACCGAAACACCGAGACCATGGGCGACCATACAACCTAAGGTTTCCATGGTTTCCATGATCATGGTTTCTTTAACGGTTATTTTATTTTTTATCAGCCAATTATCTGCTAACAAACCTACAGAAGTGCGTTGTGCCAATCTGATGTAGGGCTGGGTTTTTAAAATTTGTATAGGATCGCTGCCTTTAAAATCGCTGGATGTTAACAACACCAATGGTTCTTCTGACAAGAGGTCCCACTGAAGGCCTGGCTCTATTCTTTGGGGTTTGCTCAATATCACCATGTCTATGGAACCATTAAGTACATGGTCATAGAGGTCAGTCGAGGTGCCAGGAATAATACGGATTTTGGTGTTAGTGACTTCTTTCATCATGCTTTTAACCGACAAAGGCACCAAAGCTAATATTGCAGAGGGCACTGCACCTAGACTAATCGTGCCAAAAAAATCATCTTCCTCATCCATGCTATTAAATAATGTGTCATAGCTTAAGAGGACTTTATGGGCTTCTTTGACAAAGGCTATACCCACAGAGTTGAGTGTGGGCATGTAACCATTACGATCAAATAATGGGGTTTGCAGAGATTCCTCTAATAGCTTCATCTGCTGCCCAACGGCGGCTTTAGTAATGCACAACTGATCAGCCGCAGCAGAAAAGCTGCCATTTTCTTCGATCGCCAACAGCGACCTTAATTGTTTGATAGACATAACGACACCAATATTTTTTTGGGCGACTTGTTTTTAGTCGCCTCTAGTAAATAAAATATTTACCTATGGTAAATTAAAAACATATTGTTTTAAGTTTTTTTATACCTGATTATGCATCAAGTGACAATCGTCGAGTAACTATATGGGCAAGCTAACTAGTTTTGTTCTATCGCTGCTAAAGCCCTCTTGTCATCAGCATCTATAGATGTGAACGATTCAGTTGTGAGTCTAAAAGTTTAAATTCAAGCTGTTTTAACTAACCTTAATAGGACAATAAAAATAATGATTATCAAAAAAATTGTGCAACACACAGCAATGCTCACGATAGCAGCAGCTGTCTCTATATCTGCTAGCAGCGTTTACGCAGATTCAGTAAATTACATCATCCCGTTTGGACCTGGTGGAGAATCTGACGTCTCTGCACGCATGCAGCAATCTTTTTACAAAGAAAAGTTTGGTGACGATCTAGTCATTTCCTATAAGCCAGGTGGTGGCGGTGCTGCTGGGTGGGCCTCTCTTAATGGTCTCAACGGAGATGGACAAACCATCATGGGAATTAACTTACCTCATATTGTTATTAAACCTGCCCAAAAAGACGTAGGCTTTACCACGAAAGATATTCATACCTTTTACATGTTCCATTACACCCCCGATGCTATTGTAGTTAAAGCTGACAGTCCATTCCAAACTTTGCAAGATCTCATTGATGATGCAAAGGCAAACCCAGGTGCTGTGGTCATGTCAGGTTCTGGTAAAGCCTCAGCTAATAATTTGGCACAGATTAAATTTGATAAGATGGCGGGAATTAAAACCACCTATGTTTCCTTTAAAGGCACAGGCGCTTCTACTGTAGCTCTTTTAGGTGACCAAGTTACAGCTCAATGGGGCTATACTACAGTTGGAGCTAAGCAAGGAAAAGCAGTACGCATGTTGGCTGTAGCGATGGAAACACGTCATCCATTATTTCCTGAGGTGCCTACATTTAAAGAGTTAGGCTATGATATGGTAGGCGGTGCATACCGAGGTATAGCATTACCTAGTTCGGCCAGTGCTGCAACAGTCACTGAATGGTCTAACCGAATTGGTGAAATTAATGCCGACCCTGAATTCCGTCAGACGATGCTTAATGGTGGCTTTGCACTACTTGATATTGGTGCTAGTCAGATGGATGCATTTATGAAAGAACGCACGGCAGAATACCTTCTTGACGCTCGTGCAGCAGGCCTGATTAAGTAATTAATGAGTTAATTGGTTAATTAGTAACCCATAGGTATAGATTATGGATTTCGGCAATTTTTTAGCTGCATTGACACCGTTGAATCTAGCGGTGGCTATGTTCGGAGTAGTTGCCGGAACCCTCATTGGTTCTATACCAGGACTGACTGCCACCATGGCTGTGGCAGTCCTAGTCCCTATCTCTTTCAGTATGGCTCCAGAAACAGCGTTGATTTTGTTAGGCGCTATTTATACAGGGGCTATTTACGGTGGAGCTTATGCAGCGATTTTGCTTAATACCCCAGGCACGCCTTCAGCCATTGCGACCACCTTTGATGGTTACCCATTAGCTAAGCGCGGTAAGGGAGACTTAGCGGTTGCTATTGCCTGCTTTTCATCTGTTTTTGGTGGCTTAGTGGGTGCTTTTGCACTGCTTTTACTGGCCCCACCTTTGGCCTCTGTGGCTTTAGCATTTGGACCAGTAGAATATTTTTGGTTATCAATTTTTGGTTTATCTCTCATCGCTTCTTTGTCCCAAGGCAACCTGATGATGGGCCTTGCAGGCGGTGCGTTAGGTATGATTATGTCAACCGTGGGCGTTGCAGAAATTTCTGCTGATATCCGCCTCACGTTTGGTAGTCAAACCATGATTTCAGGCTTTGAAGTGGTGGGTGCCATGATTGGTCTCTACTGTATTCCAGTATTAATAGATATGTGTTCGACCGGAGAAAAACATCTAAAAATCACAGGTGATGTGGCTAAAATGCCGATTCTCAGTGCAGCACGTATCACTTTTGGTTCAAAGTTCAATTTAATTCGGTCCTCAATTATAGGTACGCTGGTGGGAATCTTGCCCGGTGCGGGTGGCTCAGTGGCAGGCTTAGTGGCCTACACAGAAGCAAAGCGCACAGCTAAACCCCATCAAAGGTTTGGTGAAGGTGAGCCAGACGGAATTATTGCCACTGAATCTGCTAACAATGCCACAGTGGGTGGCGGATTTATCCCCACCTTAGTATTGGGCATCCCAGGCACTCCTCCTGATGCAGTCATTTTGGGCGCTCTCATGGTGCAGGGTGTCAGAACAGGCCCAGAGTTATTTCAGTCGAATGGGTCTATAGTCTATACCTTTATTTATGGCCTACTAATAGCTACCGTACTCATGCTTCCTATTGGTTTAATTATTGGACGCTATGCCTATAAATCAATTGTAACTATCCCTAAAGCGGTGCTGGTACCAACCGTAGGTTTTATGACGATCATAGGGACTTACGCCATTAGAAATAGCATCTCTGATGTTGTTATCATGCTCTGCTTGGGTGTCTTTGGCTGGCTAATTTCCAAATATGGTTTTTCAGCATCACCCATCGTTCTAGGTTTGATTTTGGGCCCTATTGCGGAACAAGGTTTTGTGCAAGCGTGGACCATTGGCGCCGCAGTGAATAATTTACCAGGCATGTTTTTTGGTAGGCCCCTGTCTCAGGCCATAATTGCCTTCACCCTGATTTCCTTGATTTTACCCTGGTATTTAAATAGAAAAAATCAAACAAAGGTGGGTACTGAAAATGCTTGATTTAGACCCAGACACGCGTCCAGAGGCCAACAGTCAAACAGATCAAAGTAGCACGCGTGGCTCTATCGTGGTGGCAACTATCCTCATTTTAATCGGTGTGATTACCTTGTATGACTCGGCAAGTTATACCGACATTGACTCTAAGGTGTTTCCCCAGACTTCAGCACTTGCGTTGATGCTTTTTTCTGCCTTAGCCATAGGTAAACAAATCATCCAGCCAACGATGGTGTCTGGCATTGAAGTGGGTGTTTGGTGGCGCAGGTTATTACTAGTGAGTAGTATGCTTTTAGCTTGTGCATTAATGCCCTACACTGGACTGCTGATCGCCTGCATAGTAACCTTTGTGCTGGGTTTGATTGCGTCAATGCACGATCAATGGACCCAGAAAAAAGCCATGGTTTATTTTTTGTCTGGGCTATCAATTATTGTGTGTTTTTACACCCTGTTTAAATTTGTCTTACATGTGCCACTGCCCTGATCAAGCGCTGCTTTAGCCTGGCACTATTTTATGGGTTGCTGAACAAGCGATTGTTGGCGACCCCATGTTTATACCTCAAATTGCAGCCATAATATGCCCAACGTACCTATTTACCACGCCCATTTAAAAGACTTTCATGCCCAACTCACACACATACTGCAAGGCGAGTGTGACTTTTCTGCGGCAGGGGTTGCCCTATACACGGCAGACGCTTCCAACTATCGGCAAATCCCTTTGGGTGTGGTGTATCCCCAAACTGTGGATGATCTGGTGAATACGGTCACCCTGTGTAAGACCTTTAGTTTGCCTGTATTATTGCGGGGTGGCGGCACCTCTCAAAATGGTCAAGGTGTTAATGAGGCTGTGGTGGTGGACTGCTCCCGCTATTTAACTCGGGTCTCAGACATTGATGTTGAAAATCAAACGGCTCTGGTTGATCCTGGAGTGATTTGTGATGCACTTAAACAACAAGCTGAGGTGTATGGGCTGACTTTTGGCCCCGACCCTGGTACCCACAGTCGTTGCACCCTTGGGGGCATGATTGGCAATAACTCTTGTGGGCCCCATTCTATGCTGGCAGGTAAAACGGTCGAAAATGTTTTACAGCTTGAAATACTAACCTCAGATGGGGCTCGTTTTTGGGTTGGGCCAACTTCAGTTCAAGAGCTTGAAAAGATTGTAGCAGGCACTGACCGCCGTGCTGTAATCTATCGTGAACTGGTCTCCATCCGCGATGAGTATCAGCAGCTCATTCGACAACGTTACCCCAATATTAAGCGTCGGGTTTCAGGTTATAACTTAGACCAATTACTGCCTGAAAATGACTTCAATGTGGCTCGTGCACTGGTTGGCTCAGAGGGCACTTGCGTTACTGTATTGCAAGCACGCGTCAAGCTCATTGAAAATCCACTCTACACACGTTTAATCGTCCTTGGCTTTGAGGATATATACACTGCGGGTGATAGCGTGCCTGAAATCTTGCCTTTTGCCCCAATTGCGATGGAGGGATTGGACTGGGGTATCATCGGTGGTTTAACAGAACGCAACCTTAAACAGGCTGAAATTGCTTTATTGCCTGAAGGCCAAGCATGGTTGATGGTTGAACTCAGTGCCAACAGTGCTGATAACCTAACTCAATTATGCCACCAGTTTGAAACTGCCATGGGCTTATCAAAAAAAGTAAAATCAGTATTATCTGTTGCTGATGCTGCTAACACTGCTGCCGTTTGGAGCATCCGAGAACAAGGCGCGTCTGCCACAGCGATGAGTCTTAATGCCAATGATCCAGATCCTGTTGTTGGCTGGGAAGACACTGCTGTAGATCCGCTACAATTGGGTGATTACCTGCGTGAATTTAGTGCATTAATCCATCGTTACGGCTATACCAGCAGTTTGTACGGTCATTTTGGGGATGGCTGTATCCATGCGCGCATTACCTTTGATACGCGTTCAGCAGAAGGCATTAGCAAATGGCGTAAGTTTAGTGTTGAAATTGCTGAACTCGTTGTGCAGTTTGGTGGCTCCTTGTCTGGAGAGCATGGCGACGGTCAGGCCAAAGGTGAATTTTTGCCAATTATGTTTGGGCCTGAATTGATGCATGCGTTCCGCCGCTTTAAGCAGATCTGGGACCCAGAACAGCGTATGAATCCGGGCAAACTCATTGATGCATACAAGATGGATGAAAATCTTCGCTATGGTGCTGACTATAAGTTGCCTGAAACGACGACAATATTGCACTTCAAAGATGATGCGGGTGGTTTTTCTCGTGCCACAGAACGGTGTATTGGCATGGGCAAGTGTCGTGCGCAAAGTGGTGCAATGTGCCCCAGTTATCAAGCCACCCAGGAAGAAAAATACTCCACCCGAGGTAGGGCCCATTTGCTACATGAGATGGTGCGTGGTGAAGTGATTAAGGATGGCTGGGATAACAAGGACATTGCAGATTCTTTTGAGCATTGTCTGTCTTGTAAGGCCTGTAAGACGGAATGCCCAACACAGGTTGATATTGCCACCTATAAGGCGGAATTTATGGCGGCTCATTATGCTCATAAACGTCGCCCATTAAGTCACTACCCCCTAGCGTATATAGGCAATTTATTACCCAAACTCTCACGCTTTTCCAGTGTGGTCAATAAATTACAAACTGGTATTACAGGTCAGTTAGCGCAAAAGTTTTTAGGCCTAAGTGATGCAAAGGGTCTACCTAAACTTGCCCCTCAGTCCTTCACTGGTTGGGCCAGAAAAAATGCCAATAGACAAGACCAACAGTTTCATTGGTTTGGCGAACAGGACCAACCCACAGTCGTGTTATGGGCTGACAGTGTGAATAATCATTACCGTCCTACATTGCTACAAAGTGCAGTTAATGTCTTACTAAAAAGTGGTCATCAAGTGGCAGTGGCAAAGCAGCATTTCTGTTGTGGGCGGCCTTTGTATGAATATGGCTTTTTAGCTCAGGCATTAAAGCAACTAACTTTGATACTTGATGGATTTCACTCTAAATTACCATCTGAGTGTTCGGTGATTGTGCTTGAACCTTCCTGTTTATCTGTCTTTAAAGATGAGTTACTAAGTGCCTTTCCGGACGACACTCGGGCCCTTGACCTAAGTGAAAGGGCTAAAACCCTGACCCAGTTTTTAAGCGATGCATCCATTACTTTAGCAAAACAGTTAAATAGTGGGATTCTGCACCTTCATTGCCATGATAAATCCGTCAGCATTTCATCCCACGAACGAGATTGGATGCTACGGTGTTTTAAAGATTTGCAAGAACCCGAGAGTGGCTGTTGTGGCATGGCAGGTACCTATGGCTTAAAAAAACAGACTAGAGCTATTGGGCAGCGTTTGTTTGAGCGCCGCTTAAAACCCGCCATCGATAATGCTGCCAATGACTCTGTGGTGGTGGCTAATGGATTTAGCTGTTATGAGCAGATGATGGATGGACAGAGTGATCGTTTGGTATTGCACCCTGTGGAAATCATTGAAAAATGTTTGTAGTAATGCTCGTTAAGGCACAAAACCAGTTAGCCTCATAGGATTGATTGTTCGTTGTAACCCATTAAATGAGGACCCAAAAAACGCCCCAACTGATGTGTCTATTATATTTAGGTGCCATATCAGCGTGGCCATAAGGTATAATTTAACTATACTTTTAGTAAAATAAATATGAATTGTATTAAATTTTATTTTACTAGAAAATCCTCATCTGAGGATAACTTTGGAGTTGAACATGTCATTGGATAAAATAATTATAGATGCATTTGAAAATAACAGTATTGAACTGATTACTACGGTGCCCTGCAAACAACTTAGTGGGGTCATCGCTGAACTGGAAACCCGTGAGAGTATGATTCACGTGCCAGCCAATAAAGAAGATGAAGGCATGGGCATTTGTGCTGGAGCATTTATGGGCGGTAAAAGATCTGCCATCATTATGCAAAACACCGCCATTGGGGTCACCATTAACACCCTAGTAACTTTAACTCAATTCTATCGTCTACCTCTGCCGATGCTCATTAGCTTCCGGGGTGAATTAGGAGAGCCCGTTGCTTGTCAGGTTGAAATGGCAGTTCACACTAAGGCATTATTAGATCAGTTGGGCATTCCAACCTACCATTTTCACAAGCCTGAGGATGTGCATGAGATCGATGAGATTTTAAAATATACCTTTATGGCGAACAAGCCTGTTGCAATTTTGACTGACGCTACATTTTGGAAAGGAGAGTAACATGATACGTTCTGAGATCATTAAGAATTTAGTCCCAGTACTGTCTGGCGAATTGGTTGTTTGCAACATTGGTTTACCCAGTCAAGAAATGCACTTATTTGGCGATCAACCGAGCAATTTCTACATGCTAGGAACCATGGGTTTGTCATCATCTATTGGCCTCGGTTTAGCCTTGGCACAGGATAAAACTGTGGTAGCCATTGATGGCGACGGTTCTGTACTAACTAATTTAGGGACACTGCCTACCATTGCTAATAACGTGTGTGACAATTTTATTTTGCTGATCATAGACAATGGAAGCTATGGCTCTACTGGTGACCAGCCTACCTACGCGGGTAAAAAAACCTCCCTTGCTGCAGTGGCAAGTGCGTGTGGTTGTGACAACGTAGTGGAATGTCAGGCCGAAGAGGCTGTCAGTGTTATGGAAGCAGCGATTGCCAGCAAACAAATGACTATTATTGTCTGTAAGTGTGCGTCTGGCAATATTCCTGTACCCGTCATCACTTTGGATCCTGTAGTTATTCGTCATCGTTTTATGCAGTCAATTGAAGCATGAAAACACCTAGCAAGGCGCTATTAGTCTTGCCATTAATTGGCTTGGCTGTTTGTTTATATGGTGAGTAAATTAAATAGCAAGGCGCCTAGTATTGCCGACCTCAAGAGGCGTACCCAAAAGCGTATCCCCAAATTTGCATACCAGTATTTGGTTGGAGGATGCAACAGTGATCAGGCTGTTGCACGCAATAGGCGTTGCTTAGATAAGGTGGCTTTACATCCCGCATATTTGTCTCGCTCTAAAACAGCGAGCCTTACAACGACTGCTTTAGGGGTGCAATATGATGCACCATTTGGCATAGCGCCGCTGGGCCTCAGTGGGTTGATTTGGCCTAAAGCTGCAGAATATCATGCAACTGCGGCGAAAAAAGCCAATATTCCTTATGTATTAAGTACCTTAGCAAGTACTTCTATCGAACAGGCGGCAGCGTGTGCGGGAAGCAATCTTTGGTTTCAACTTTACCCACCTAAAGACCAAGAAATTAGACTCGACTTGATGCAAAGGGCACGTCAGGTTGGGTGCAATAATCTGGTGGTCACCATTGATGTGCCCGTTGCGGGAAGACGGCCAAATGACATTAAGAATGGCTTATCAGTGCCACCTAAAATCACCCTCAATAGTATCTATCAAACTCTATTAAGGCCGTCCTGGGCTATGGCCACTGCTCTAAATGGCATGCCACAGTTTGCCAACATGCAGCCCTACATGAATAAGTTAACTAACCTGGAGGATGTAGCCAATTACATCCGTAGTACGTTAAAAGAACCTGTAGACTTAGCGATGCTCAAGGAATTACGCCAACAATGGTCTGGCAACTTAATTGTTAAGGGCGTGCTGAGTGTCGAAGACGCCAAATTGGTGGCATCCATCAACGCCGACGCCATCATCGTTTCCAATCATGGGGGACGACAGCTTGATCTGGCTTATACACCAGTTGAAATGATGCAGGAAATTGTTGATTCTGTGGGTGATAAACTTGAGGTGTTTGTCGATAGTGGAGTTGAGTCTGGTGTTGATATTGCACGATATTTGGCCTTAGGTGCCAAATTAGTGTTCTCAGGTCGACCTTACATGTATGGTGTTGGGGCTTTTGGTAAAGAAGGCGCAGACCAGTGCATCGATATATTTTCTCTTGAACTTGAGCAAGTCATGAATCAATTGGGCTGCTCGTCGCCCCATGAGTTGGTCAAATTTATTAATTAACCCTCTACTTAAAGAGTAATTAATTAGCCTCAATAAATTGACCCTGCGCCTTTGAAAAATTGGCTTAGTGCAAATGGGTAGAGGGCTATTCCAATATCAAAAATAAGCTAAAAAAACGTGGCTAGTTGCAAAGTCGTGAGCAATAATATGTTCCTTAATTAATCATCGTGTTAAGTTAGAGCGTTTACCTTAAGACAAATATCGATGTGTGGGTGTGATTTTCCTATGCAGTTAAACTGGCTTGACCAACCCACTCCTATCCTTCTTTCTTCAGGCTTTCCTGAGAACATGGTCTTGCTTGACTGTGAAACCACGGGTGGCAAAGCGACCTATCATCGCATTATTGAAATTGGCCTGTTGGTCATTGAAAATGGTGCACTGATTGAGAAGTGGCAAACATTTATCGACCCCAAAGTACCTTTACCACCATTTATACAGCGGCTTACTGGCATTAGCCCAGGCATGCTCAATGGCGCCCCTGAGTTTTCGCAAATTGCCGAAGAATTACTGAGTAAACTTAAAGGCCGTACCTTGGTCGCCCACAACGCACGTTTTGACTATAGCTTTTTAAAGAATGAATTTGAGCGCGCGGGCATGAGTTATAACAACAAACCTTTGTGCTCGGTAAAGTTTAGTCGCAATCTTTATCCTCAATTTAAGCGACATGGCTTATCTCAAATTATTGAACGCTTTGGTTTATCAATTGAAAATCGGCACAGGGCTCTTGATGATGCTGAGATGGTTTATCAATTTTTTCAAAAGTCTTCGGCGCTTTTTGCGGATGATGAAATTGCGGCGACCTGTAAAGTTTTACTTAAACGCCCAAGTCTACCCACTTTATTGGATCCAAAAGAAGTAGAAAAGTTACCTGCGAGTGCTGGGGTATATTACTTTTATGATGAAAAAGGTGCGCTTCTATACGTGGGCAAGAGTGTACATATTCGTAACCGAGTGATGAGTCACTTTAGTTCTGATCATAAAAATCCAAAAGACTTACAGATGAGTACTAAGATCGCTCACGTTGATTTTGAAACTACACCGAGTGACTTTGGAGCACAAATCCGTGAGAGTAATCAAATCAAAACCTTGGCTCCACTTTACAATAGACGTTTACGCAAGGTGCGCAAGCTATTTCAGTATCGTAGTGCACAGGACACCAATGGCTATTTGAGACTCAAGATCGAGAGTATAGAAACTGCAGACACAGAAGTAGAGCAACAATTTGGACTCTTTCGCTCACCACGCCAAGCCTCCAAACAAATGGAAAAGCTCGCCGATCAATATTTCCTGTGTCACCAGTTACTTGGACTTGAAGGCCACAGTAATTCCTCGCAAGGGTGTTTTCGTAGTCAGTTAAAAAAATGTTTTGGGGCCTGTCATGGGGCCGAATCGGCGCAGAGTTATAATCAACGCATGGGCGCCGCATTGAAAAATTATCAGATAAAATTGTGGCCTTATGTAGGGCCTATTCTGTTGGAAGAACGTGATCCACAGGTGCCTGATCAAGTGGCTTTTCACCTTGTGGATCGATGGCGCTATCTGGCTAAACTCTCCATTCTTGAAGATGTTTACGATTTTGGTTATCAATTATCTGATCAAACTCATGGGCCACTCATTGCTGAGGCACAGGTTGCCGAGGCTGAGGTTATTGATTCTGAGGATGATGTTGAGCATCGCTTTGACCTAGATATCTACTTCATTTTGGTTCGTTTTTTGGTTAATCAGAAAAAAATGAATATGCATCATCTAAAAATTTGGCCATTAATCAAGCCTGAACTTTTACCTTAGCTTCTAAATATGTGGGAGCCTATCTACGCCTTGCCTATCTACGCCTAGATTGAGGTTTTCATTTGCTTGCTTTGCCAAAGGATAAACAATCCTGCAATGACAATGAACCCAGACTCAAGCACCACGGCAAAGGGCAAATGCTCTTAAAAAAACCCCCAAGGGTCACACCAAACAGTAAACGGGAGTACCTAAAAGGTGTGACTGCAGGTATATCGCCAGCATGTAAAGTAGGCGCCCTGCAATCTCAAATAGCACACGCATACGCATGGGCTTGGATAACACTGTTTGAGCATATAAAAGTTGGTGATTAAGCTTGGCAACGCCATTAAAAAAACAGCACCTCCAATGCCAAAGAGCATAAGAACGTGTCCAATAGTCAGAGTTTGAGTAGCCATTTTTAAGCATACATTGTCCACAGAGAAAGCCACCATGGACACGACCATAATCATGCCACAGCCCCTTTGCCACAAACACCTTAGGCCAGATCACTCGAGAAATATGGTCATTGGCATAGCTTTTGGTTACGATGGGGAGCCACCAAAGGAAAATATAACTTAACCTATTAGGTTGAAAAAGCATATGACCAACTACCAGATCAAACAGAACTTTCGTAGTCTAGCTTTTGGAGGTGGAACACCACTCAAAGCTTTTTTGACAGCTTGTGTTGTGGGTACCATCCTGACCATTATAAACCATGGTGATGCCATTATACATGGCGACAACCCTCACCCACTAAAAGTGGTACTCACATACACTGTGCCCTTTTGTGTGACAACGTGGGGCGCCATAACGGGCAAACTTCAAAAAGTGATAGCCCATGTGCAGGACTTCTTGGACAGTGACAAAATTTTAGAGTTGAGCTTTTTTAACTTTGAAAATGCAATCACGGCAGCTTATTATGCCGATGAAAACTTAAACTTAATCAAAGTTAACCAGAATTTCACAAAATTTTTTCCAGCCTTACCTAATTTAGAACAAACGAACTTTATAAAAGTGTTGCAAGAACTAGGCGTTCCTTCTCAACAAATTACAGCATTTAAAACTCAGTTAAATCAGCAAGGAAAAGTATTTATACCCAAAATAGATATTCTAATAAATGGCCAGAAGCGGGCATTTTCTTTGTTATCGACCAAAACAGTTAATGATAGTTTTGGCTTTCTCAATGGAGTGCAGGGTCAGTTTGTAGACATTACGAATAGGTAACGATTACCTGCCTAAACCTGTGACCGTGTATGCTCATGTTAGGCTTGACCTTTACCTTTACCTTGACCTAGACCTGTCTCTTATACACATCTCCGAG
>OJBV01000170.1_pt1 | contig 12268 bp, 9 predicted proteins | sample 1590821 | NCBI WGS metagenome assembly OJBV01 (sample SAMN05416694, study PRJEB24817) | seawater metagenome | isolation source: Sea water | place: Canada:Atlantic | collected 2013-07
AATCACTATCAAATCTGGAATAAATAAAATGATTCTAAAAAACTTGTCACCGTCTGAACTGATTGAAAAATCATTATCTCTTAATGAGGGAATATTAACAGATACTGGAGCTTTGCTTATCACAACAGGCAAGCGATCTGGTCGAAGTCCAAATGATCGTTTTATTGTTGATAATTCTGCAACTTCTAATTCAGTTGACTGGGGCGATGTTAACAGGCCTTTTTCAGAAGAAAAGTTTAATAAACTATGGGCTAGAGTGAGTGATCACTTATCTCAAAAAGATCATTTTCTCTCTAATCTGCATGTTGGAGCGCATGAATCGCATTACCTTCCAGTTGAAGTAAATACTGAAACTGCTTGGCAAGGCTTATTTGGTAGAAATATGTTTATTAAGCCCGGAACATATAATCCTAAAGATAAACCAGTTTGGACGATTTTAAATGTTGCATCTTTTGAGTGCAATCCTGAGCGTGATGGAACCAACTCAGATGGAGTTGTTATTATTAACTTTGCACAAAGAAAAGTATTGTTAGCTGGCATGCGTTATGCAGGCGAAATGAAGAAAGCAATGTTTTCAGTGCAAAACTATTTGCTGCCTGAAAAGGATGTTCTGCCAATGCACTGCTCAGCAAATGTGGGAGAAAATGGCGATACAGCATTGTTTTTTGGCCTCTCAGGAACTGGCAAGACAACCCTTTCTGCAGATCCCGAGCGTTACCTTATTGGTGACGATGAGCATGGCTGGGCTAAGGGCTCAGTATTTAATATTGAGGGAGGCTGTTATGCAAAAACGATCAACCTTTCTAAGAAAAATGAACCCATTATTTGGGATGCTATTCGTCATGGCGCAATAGTTGAAAACGTCAAAGTAGATGCAGATAAGCATGCAGATTATGATGATACTTCCATATCAGAAAATGGTCGCTGCTCATACCCATTAGAGCACGTTGAAAAGCGCGTTGAAAAAAATGCTGCGGGCGAGCCCAAAGTTGTTATTTTCTTAACTTGTGATGTTTCAGGTGTCCTTCCTCCAGTTTCAATCTTAACTAAAGAGTCTGCTGCCTATCACTTCTTGTCTGGTTATACAGCGCGCGTTGGCTCAACAGAGCTTGGTGCAGAGGCCGGCATTAATCCAGCATTCTCATCGTGTTTTGGGGCCCCATTTATGCCTCGAAATGCAAGCAGTTACGCCAATTTATTAATTAAACGACTTGCAGAATTTGATACACAAGTCTATTTAGTTAATACTGGATGGACGGGTGGTTCAGGAGCTCCAGGAGGCTCAGGATCAAGATTCCCTATTCCTGTAACTCGCGCAATAGTTTCTGCTTGTCAAAGCGGCGCCCTTCTTGAATCAAAAGTGACACACCTCGACTACTTAAATCTTGATATTCCTAAATCTATTCCAGGAGTTGATGAGGCTTACCTTAACCCCCGTGATACATGGGAAGATAAATCAAGTTATGATAGTGAATCTATAAAACTCGCGAATCTATTTGCAGAAAACTTTAAAAAGTTTGATGTTGATAAAGCAATCGTTGACGCCGGACCTCTAGCAGTTAGTAAATAAATAAGTACTGAACAAGTATTACGACTACGGCAACAATAATGGCAACAATTACGACTGGGGGCGTGTTCTTCATATAGCAAATTATAAGGTTTGTTTGGCTACTATTTTAGTGAAGTATTAAAAAATATTATCTTTAAGACGAGGATTTTGTATATTATTTGATTTCTTATTTAATATTCAAATGGCTACTAGCAATAATGACTTCAAAAGTATTTTCAAGGCCCTTCACTCAACAAGAACCTATTAGTCAAGAGGCGATTGATGCGGCTGTGGAGGTTCTGAAGTCTGGAAGGCTTCATCGATACAACTCAATTGGTGAGGAGTTTTCTGAGGCATCACTATTAGAGCAGGACTTCGCTAATTTTCAAGGAAGTCGTTACTGTCTTGCCTGCGCATCTGGTGGCTATGCAATGAGCGTCTCTCTTAAGGCTGCGGGACTTAAGGCTGGTGAAAAAGTTTTGACTAATATGTATACCCTTGCGCCAGTTCCAGGCTCAATTTCTAATGCAGGTGGTGAACCTATTTTCATAGAAATCAATGAAAATCTTGTTCTTGATTTAGAGGACCTTTCAAGGAAAGCCATATCAAGTAAGGCTCGCTTTTTACTCATATCTCATATGAGGGGGCATCTAGTTGATATGAATAAATTGATGCAAATTGTTGAAGATAATGGCTTGATTTTAATTGAAGATTGTGCCCATACAATGGGGGCCAAATGGGGTGATAAAAGGAGTGGTAATTTTGGACTTGCTGGCTGTTTTAGTACCCAAACTTATAAGCATTTAAATTCAGGTGAAGGGGGATTACTGACTTCGAATGATGCAGAATTCATGGCGCGTGCTATTATTCTTTCAGGGTCTTATATGCTCTATGAGAGGCATGGTGCTGCACCTGATAAAGAAGTATTTGCAGATATTCGATTGCAGACTCCAAACTATTCAGGCCGTATGGATAATCTAAGGGCTGCTATTCTTAGGCCACAATTAAAATCTCTTGAAAAAAATATTAAGCGCTGGAATGAGCGTTACCAGTTAGTTGAGAGAAGCCTCAAAAAGATCAAAGGAGTTGAACTTCCTGAGCGCCCTATTGAGGAGAGCTATGTGGGGAGCTCAATTCAGTTTAGGTTGCCTGGTATCTCGAAGGCCGATGCTGCCAGATTCCTGGTAATTAATAAGGAGCGAGGGGTTGAGATAAAATGGTTTGGCAGCGATAATCCAAACGGATTTACAAGTAATCATAAGAGTTGGAAATATGTGAAACAACAGAGTCTAGAACGCTCTGATGAGATCCTTTCTGGCCTTTTTGATCTCCGATTGCCACTCACATTTTCACTGGAAGATTGCTCACTTCTCTCAGAGATTATTGGTGATTGTGCGGAAGCCTTTGTATCAAAAAAATAAGATATAGATATTAAAGGATCAACCTTTACTCTTAGTTTGAGCCATATGATTCCCAGCGATCCATCCTGAAGTCCACGCACTTTGAAAGTTAAAGCCACCAGTTATGCCATCAATATCCATAACTTCTCCAGAAAAATAAAGACCAGGACAGATTTTACTTTCCATGGTTTTAAAGTTAATTTCTTTTAGGTTTATCCCGCCACACTCAACAAACTCTTCTTTAAAGCGGCTTTTTCCAAGAACATTGAGCTCACAGTTAAATAAATTATTCAGAATAAGATTTAATTCTTTCTTGCTGATTTCTGACCAGTTTTTTTCTTTTGAAATGCCACACTTAATCAGAAGTTGAAGCCAAAACCGCTTCGTTAAATCATTTGGATAAGCCTTACCTACTGAAGTCTTTGTATTATTACTCTTAATAGTGCTAAGGAGTTTTTCAGCATCATTTTGATGGCCAATACCGAGCCAGTTGACAATTAGCTTTGCCTTGTAGTTGGTATGCATCATTTCACGGGCGGCCCATGCTGAAAGTTTTAGCAGGGCAGGACCGCTAAGGCCCCAGTGAGTAATTAAAAGAGGACCACTTTGCTCAAAAGGTTTTACGCCATCAATTTTAAGAGATAAAGAGGCTTGAGGAAAGGAGGTTCCTGATAAGTCTTTGAGGATCTCATCATCAATCTTAAAAGTAAAAAGTGAAGGCGCAATTTCTGTAGTTGAATGACCAAGATTTTGAGCTAGTCGGTAACCACCTGGCATGCTGCCAGTTGCAATTAATACTGAATCAGCAATGAAAGACTCGTCCTCATTGATGAATAAGGATATTTTTCCATTGTCTAGTTTTTTCAGACTTTTGACATTCATCTTATTTAATAGTTTAATTCCATGTTTGTTGGCTTCTTGCATAAAGCAGTCAATAATAGTTTCAGAGTTATCTGTCACTGGAAACATACGGCCATCAGATTCATACTTAAGTTCAACACCTCTTTTTTCAAACCAATCAACTGTATCCGATGCTTGAAAATTTTGGAAAGGTGAGAGTAGCTCTTTACGACCACGTGGATAGTTTAAACAAAAATCGTTAACCTCAAATATATGGTGAGTCACATTGCAACGACCACCTCCAGAAATTCGAACTTTTTTTAGAAGTTTGGAGGAGCCTTCAAATACATGAATGTCAACATTAATTTTTTCTGCTTTTGCAACTTCTGCGCATCGAAGCGAAGCAAAAATTCCGCTTGCGCCGCCACCAATGATTGCAATACTTTGTTTTTTGACTATCTTCATCAGTGATGCATTAAATCTTTAGAGGTTATATAAATTTATTGTTATATTTTAGACAACATAAAAGATTACTACTGGATAACTCTCTAGTACATCAAAAGAAGTTTGAATTTCCCTAGTATCATAAATATTTATCAAAAAAAACTCCCAATCTTCACCTGCTCTTTATATTCATTATTTATAATTAAATTATGAAAAAACTACTACTTCTAATGTTGTTAACTTTTACAACAATAGCCTCTGCTAATGAGGAGGTCCTTAGCTTTCCATTCACTCCAGACAACGTAAACGACTGGAGATATTTTAGTGACCAAGTAATGGGAGGAGTCTCCGAGGGTCAGGTCTCACTTGAGCAAGATGCAGACAAGGTTTTTATAAGGCTCTCTGGGAATGTTCGCACTGATAACAATGGTGGCTTTATTCAATTACGTACCACAACATCACTGTCCAATAAACCATTGATGTTCAAACTACTTCATAATTCAAATAAAGAAGGAAAAAAACTTAAAGGCATCCGTCTAAAAGTTAAAGGTAATGGAGAAAAATATCATATTTTTATTCAGACTACTATCTTTTATAGGCTTCCTACTAGCTATAAAATTGCTACATTTGATACAAGCCCAAACTGGGAAACAGTTGAAATACCTTTTAATAAATTTAAGAAGCTCAAAGATAATATAGACTCAAACATAAGTGCTAAAGATATAAAGACCTTTGGTATTGTGGCTTATGGCCGTGATTTCAAATCTGATTTATCAGTTTCATCAGTTGAGTTTTATTATTAATATATGCTTGTTAGGCCAAATGCAATAGTCCATTTACTGGCAGTTTATTTTTCCTTTAGTTTATTATCTCTGTCCAATTCTAGTTTTGTAATAGCCTTGTCAATTAAGTCAGATTCTGCTGAAAAAGGATTCTTTTCAGCATAGTTCGTTGTTTCAGTGTTCTCGTTATATTGTTTTCTTAAAGGCTTTGGAGAGCTATATTCAATATACTTTTCAATACTAGTAAAGTGGTGTTTTGATGGAATAAGGTCAGCGTTTAAAAGTTCATTAGCAAGGTAGTGAAGCGAGGATTCTGACATGCCATCTTCTCGCTCCCACATATATTCAAACTTACCTTTAATATATCCAATGTTTATTAACTCTTGATAAAGTTTAAGTGCAAAATCCTCTCCCCAAGGGCTGTCGCTAATGTTCCTAATCTTGAATACTCTTTCCATTAGATATCCATATTCATATGCCCATTTAAGAAATTTCTCCGAGCGTATAAAGTCTGAAAAGTTTGAAGGCTGACCTCTTGTTGCTAATCTTTCAAGCAAAACATATTCCTCCTTCTGTCTGAGACGCCATTCGATATGTCCAAAACCATTGTTGGCATATATTCTGGTGTTGATAGTAAGGTTGTTACCTTTGTAGTCTTGATATTTGATATCTTTTATTTCAAATAACCTCTCTCCAAAACTAAACTTTTCAAATCCTGTCTTACCAATAATAGATGGACTCAGTCCTAGAATGGCTAATAGACATTCATTAATTGTCGTGTCGGTCAGTTCTTCAATTCTGCGAATATCAAACCTCTCACTTTCTAGTTTGGCTATTCTGAACTTCCATCTCTCGTGGTACTGATACCATTTCTTCCAGATATTTAGATATGATTTATCCAGTTCATAGGCCGCCCAATCATCAGAATTAGTTACACCTTTTGGGTTACAAAAACATCTGTACTCTGGCACTTCTAGCCAACCATTCTTAATATAGATATCTCTCCACTCTGCATAAGAAAGATTGCCATCTTTAATCTCACCAAACGCCCTGTTCTTAAACATACCAAACCAATAATCCACAGTATGTTTAACTGTCTCTAGTTCGTTTTTTAGTTCTACTATTGTGCTATGAGCAATTGCCTTAGAAGTGATGAATCTCATCTCCTTGTTATATTTTTTAATCATTTCATCTCACTCCATTTTGCAATTAGTTCAGAGCCACAATAAGAGCAGAAACCTTTGACTCCTTTAGTTGCTTCAATACGTTCATTATTTAAAAGTGCAAATCTCATATTAGAATTATATTACACAAAATAATCTTTAGAATATTGACTCTATTTTTATGCACTATAAAAAAATAAAGCCCATGGCTAGAGTTTGATACAATTGTCAGCTTTTATTCAGCTTTACTGGCTTTACTTTTTTTGGTAACTTAATACTTATGTCTGTTATATCCTCCCCCCCATCAAGATTTAGCCCGTCTGAAGCCCACCAAATAGCAAAAACTTTATACGGTTTTGAAGTCTCAGTTAAAGTCTTGGATAGTGAGCGAGATCAGAATTTTTATTTGAAACGTGAAGATGGCAAGGAATTTGTATTAAAGATTTCAAATCCGGCGGAGGATATTGAGCTCATTAAGTTACAGGTCGCTAGTTTGAAGCATATCGCCAACTTTGATTCCTCCATACAAGTACCAAGTACGATTCAGACTGAAGGTGGTGAATTTATTAGTCAGCATAATGGCTGTTTTATTCGCTTACAATCTTTTTTAGCAGGACACTTTATAAAGGACATTGAGAATCCTGAGTCTTTCTTATTGGAAGAATTTGGCGCATTTATGGGTAAGTTGGACGTTGCTTTTCGAGAGTTTGATTATCCAGGTTTAAAGCGTAAATGGATATGGGATGTTAGAAATATTGACTTTTTGAAAAGTCATTTAGACTATATTGAGAGTGAGTCTGATAAAGCTGTAGTGCGTCATTTTATTGCAAATTATCAGTTAAACATTGTGCCGAATGAAAAATATTTACGCACCCAGTATATTCATAATGATGGCAATGATCACAATGTACTTCTAAATGACAATGGCCACATATCTGGCGTTATTGATTTTGGTGATATGGCGCATACTTTTTTAGCAAGCGAATTAGCGGTTGCCATCACTTATCTTATTCTAGAAGAAGCAGAGCCTGAGACGAAGATCAAGTCAGTTGTGCAGGGATTTCAATCAGTTTATCCATTAAGAGACGAAGAAATTGAGTCACTCATTCATCTTGTTTGTGTACGCGCGTGTTTTACTGTGGTAACAGCGAACTACCGAAAAAAACTATTTCCTGAAAACAAGTATATTTCTGTTACTGAGCCATACGCATGGACATTTTTGAAAAATTTTGCTGACAAAGAATTAAGTAATTTTAAAATATATTAAAAAGTGAAATCCAAAAAAAATACATTGAAGTTAAGAAAAAAACACCTGGGTCCATCACTCTCTCTGGCTTATTCAGAGCCACTAAAAATACTCAGGGGGAAGGGTCAATATTTGTATGATGAAAAAGGCAAGGAGTATTTAGATTGTGTTAATAATATCAGTCATGTTGGGCATTGCCATCCAGCAGTTATCCAGGCGGCTCACCAGCAGAATCAACTATTAAATACTAACACTCGCTACCTGCATGATAATATTGTTGAGTTGGCTGAGAAGCTTTGCAGTAATTTACCCAAACCCTTGTCCATTTGTTATTTTGTAAATTCGGGTAGTGAGGCGAACGAGCTGGCTTTGAGAATGGCCAGAGCATATACCGGCAGTGATAGCGCAATTGTCCTAGATAACGCCTACCATGGAAACACCGACTCTCTAATCAATATCAGTCCTTATAAATTTAATAGTAAGGGTGGGCAGGGAAAGCCAAAACATGTTGAAGTTGTTCCGATGCCAGACTTATTCAGGGGTGAATTTAATAACCCAAAAACGGCGGGAAAACAATATGCCCATGCGGTTCAGGAGGCAATTAATAAGCAGGGTGAGGGTTCAACCTTTATCGCTGAATCGATATTAGGTTGTGGTGGGCAAATTCCTTTACCAAATGATTTTTTAGCGGAGTCGTATAAATGGATTAGGGAATCCTCTGGAGTTTGTATCAGTGATGAAGTTCAGGTGGGTTTGGGCAGAGTGGGCTCTGCCTATTGGGGGTTTGAGACACAAGAAGTCATCCCGGACATCGTCACAATTGGCAAACCGCTGGGTAACGGGCACCCTATAGCAGCTGTTGTAACCACAGCTGAAATAGCAAGCGTCTTTAATAATGGCATGGAGTATTTCAATTCTTTTGGTGGCAATCCAGTTTCTTGTGCAATTGGACTCTCTGTTCTCAATGTAATCGAACAGGAGGGGTTGCAGCAGAATGCCCTAAATGTAGGAAATTATTTGTTCTCAGAGTTGTCTTTATTAAAAGATAAATTTTCATTGATTGGTGATGTTCGAGGCGCTGGATTATTTATTGGAATCGAATTGGTTGAAGACAGAAAAACGCTGAAGCCGGCAACAGAAAAGGCAAAGTTGATTACTGATAAAATGAAAGAACTTGGCATACTTCTCAGTACTGATGGGCCACATAATAATGTTATTAAAATTAAACCTCCTTTGGTTTTTACTCAGGACAATGCAAAGTTGTTGGTGGATTCATTGTCAAAGTTATTAGCCTAGCATTCTAACTATTATCTGATATGTTTAAAAATTCGTTCAAAATTTCAAAAATAAGTTATTTTTTATCCTTAATAGTTATGATTACTATTAACTCAAAAGCGATTGCTGTTGAAGACCTTTCATATCCATTCAATGCCGATAGCGGAAGATACTGGCAATACATTAGTGATCAAGTGATGGGTGGTGTTTCTGTTGGTAAAGTTACTCTTGAGCAAGACGGAGAAATGTATTATGTAAGACTTACAGGTAATGTAAGTACAAGGAATTATGGCGGCGTTATTCAATTACGTACAGGAATTTCATTTGCAAATTCTGAAAAAGATGGCAAAAATCTTCAGGGCGTTCGTCTCAACGTAAGAGGCAATGGTGAAACTTATGATATCCATATAATAACTAATGATATGGCTTATTATGGAGACTTTTATTCTGCCACCTTTCAAGCTGATTCTGATTGGAAAATGATTGACTTGCCTTTTAATACATTCGAACGTAAGCGTTACAATACTTCAAAGTTAGATGCTAAAAATATAAGAAGCTTTGCTATTGCAGCATATGGCCGTAATTTCACATCTGATGTTTCAGTCTCAACAATAGAGTTTTACTATTAGCTCAATCATGCGATATTCAGACACATATTATCGCACTCTCAAAATGAGAATGCTTTCATAGTAGGATTTAGGTGGTGGAGATGGGGGGAATTGAACCCCCGTCCGAAAACTTTCAGTCAAGAAGTCTACATGCTTAGTAAAGGCCTATTGAGTTAACTTTTTACCACCCGACCAACAGGGATGTAGAAAGCGATTTTAGATTAGGTTTTAACCCTATTATCCTAAAATAATAATAGTGGCGAGTCTGTAAGCGACCGTTATCCCAAAAGTACAGACGACTCTCAAGTAACGGTTAGCATTATGCTGCTAAAGCGTAGTTGTTTTCGTTTGCAACTATTATTTAAAGAACGTTTTTACGAGCAATCTTTGTCCTCGACATGCATCCTTGAAATCCAACTCCTCGTCGAAGCCATGTCATCCCCAGATAGGTCTATTATACTCTTGATTAATGTAAATTAGCTAATTGTAACTCTAGCAAACTTTCTTTTACCTACTTGGTAGATTGATGTTCCAGCAACAGGCGTTAAATCCTTGTCACTTATCTTCTCACCATCCATTTTTGCAGCGCCCTGTTTAATCATTCGAAATGCTTCGGATGTTGAGGATACAAGGTTAGAGTCTTTAAGCAGGTTTGCAATCTTAGTTCCTTGTGAAAAAGTGAACTCATCCATCTCATCTGGAATTTGATTCTTCGCAAATCGGTCGATAAAGTTTTGCTGTGCTTTTTTAGCTTGATCACTATCATGAAAACGCGTAATAATTTCTTGAGCAAGGCGAAACTTAATGTTTCTTGGATTTTCTCCATCCACAACTTCTTGTTTCCAGGATTCGATTGTTTCCATTGATTCAAAGCTTAAAAGCTCGAGGTATTTCCACATGAGCTCATCTGAAATCGACATCAATTTGCCAAACATGCTGTCTGCAGGTTCGTCAATACCAATATAGTTGTCAAGTGACTTGCTCATCTTTTGAACGCCGTCAAGCCCCTCTAGTATTGGCATAGTAAGAATAACCTGAGGCTCCATATTTGCTTGCTTTTGAAGGTCTCTACCAACTAGTAGATTAAATTTTTGATCAGAGCCCCCAAGCTCAATGTCAGCCTGAAGTGCAACAGAATCAAATCCTTGAACTAGCGGATATAAAAACTCATGTATTGAAATTGGTTGACCTGATTTATAACGTTTGGAAAAGTCATCACGCTCAAGCATCCTTGCAACAGTATGTTTTGATGCAAGAGAAATCATTTCTGATGAACTCATCTTACCCATCCACTCAGAATTAAACGCTATCTTTGTTTTGTCCTTGTCAAGAATCTTAAAAACTTGATCTTCATAGCTTTTAGCATTTTCTAAAACTTCACTTTTAGTTAGTGCCTTCCGAGTGACATTTTTTCCAGTTGGATCTCCAATCATGCCAGTAAAGTCACCAATTAAGAAAATAATTTCATGACCAAGATCTTGTAGTTGTTTCATCTTGTTAATGACAACTGTGTGCCCAAGATGAAGATCTGGAGCTGTTGGGTCCATTCCTAGTTTAACTCTTAATGGTTTATTTTTTTCAAGTTTTTTCTTTAGCTCATCTAAGGGCAGAATTTCTTCAGTTCCTCGTTGAATAATTGCTAGCGTCTCTTTGATTGTCATTGCATATACTCTCTATGGCCTTATTTGTCCGTCACCTATGACGATATATTTTTGTGATGTCAGGCCCTCAAGTCCGACTGGACCTCTGACATGAAACTTACCAGTACTTATTCCAATTTCTGCGCCTAGTCCATATTCAAAACCATCAGCAAAACCAGTTGATGCATTCACCATGACAGAGGATGAGTCAACTTCAGAGAGGAATTTTTTTGAATTTGCGTCATTGTCAGTTACGATCGCATCGGTATGAGCTGAGCCATATTTGTTGATGTGAGAAATAGCCTCATCAACCGATTCAACAATTTTCATTGAGAGGATTGGGCCAAGATATTCCTCATACCAGTCATCTTCCGACGCTTTTTTGATAACACTGGAGAGTTTTTGTGATTTTTCACATCCACGTATTTCAACTTCTTTTTCGTTATAGAGCTCTATGAGTTTTGATAGTGCTTTTGTATCAAATCCCTCATGCACAAGAAGTGTCTCAGTTGCATTGCAAACTCCATACCGACGAGTTTTGCCATTGAATGCAATGTCAATTCCTTTTTGTGGGTTAGCATCGATATCTAGATAGGTATGACAAACGCCATCAAGGTGCTTAATAACTGGGACTCTAGCATTACTACTGACATTTTTTATAAGTCCCTTGCCGCCCCTTGGAATAATAGCATCAACATAGTCACTGGCTTTAACAAGCTCAGTAACTGCCTCACGATCAGTGACTTCGATGAGCTGCACAGAGTGTGGGTTGAGGCCAGCTTGCTTTAGTCCTTGTTTAATGCAATTGTAAAAAGCCATGTTCGAGTTGATTGCCTCAGAGCCACCTCTTAGAATGACCGCATTTCCAGATTTAATACAAAGAGCGGCTGCATCAATAGTGACGTTAGGGCGTGACTCATAGATCATCCCTATAACGCCAAGCGGCACCATCATCTTTCCAATTTTAATTCCGCTAGGCCTAGTCTTTAAATCAGAAACCTCACCAATAGGATCGTTCAATAAGACGATTTGATTGAGACCTTCCACAACGCTTTCAAGCCTATCATCGTTAAGCATTAGCCTATCCAAAAGTGCAGAGTCAATATTATTTTTTTTGGCAATTTCTATATCTAAAGAATTTGCATCAAGAATAGTTTGCTTATTCTCTTGAATCGCAGCAGCAATATTAAGTAATGCATTATTTTTTGTATCTGTGTTGGCGATGCGCAGAGTGTTGGAAGCAATTAGGGCTTTTTGACCTATGTTAGATATTAATTTAGCTATTGAGCCCACTATTTTTCCCCGATAAAGTGATGACTAC
>OJBV01000178.1_pt1 | contig 11779 bp, 15 predicted proteins | sample 1590821 | NCBI WGS metagenome assembly OJBV01 (sample SAMN05416694, study PRJEB24817) | seawater metagenome | isolation source: Sea water | place: Canada:Atlantic | collected 2013-07
AAAATCCTATAACTACTTTAAGATATGCATTTGAGTGTCTATAATTCTCAATAAGTTATATATCCTAAAGGAGTGGTTTTGGAAGGAAGCATCAATAAAAGTCATGGTAATGGCCTAGTATTAATTCTTTTAGCGCTTGCTATTCTTGCCTTAGTTTGGCTATTTACTCCCTTCATTGCCTACCTTTTCCTGTCCTTATTGATCTGCATATCAACTTTCAGTAGCTTTGTAAATCTGTCTCAAAAATACTCAAAAAATCGTGCTGCAATAATAATGACGCTGCTTGTGACTACGCTTCTAATACTGCCCCTTGGATACATCCTGCTGGTTAGTGGAATAGAGGTTACTGCTCTTATTAACAAACTGCAAAATGACTTTCAGATGAGTGAAATCAGCAGAATAACTGACGAAATAATTATGGGGCTGCCTCTATCAGACTCGATACGTGAGTTTCTTGATAGCTCTCTTCGCAACAACCTTGAATCTATTGCAATTGCCGTTAAAGACTTTTCGATTGTAATTTTGAAAAGCATTACTACGCTTTCTAGTCAGTTTATCTTTTTCGTTATCATTACAATCTTTTCTCTTTACTACTTTTATATTGATGGCCCATCATTCATTGATAAGATTAAAAAAGTATCTCCTCTAGATAAAAAAATTGATGATTTGCTTCTTAACCAATTTTCTGGATTGTCTTTAACTCTAGTAGGCAGCGTCTTTTTAATCTCAATAACCCAGGGAGTTGCTTTTGCAATAGGGGTAATGATTGTTGGATTACCGGCCTTATTTTTTGGAGTTGCAATGGCTCTAGCAAGCTTTATTCCAATACTAGGAGGAGTCCTAGTCTGGCTTCCGTTGTCGATCTACTTATTTGCAACAGGGGAATCGGTAAACGCATTAATCATTATCTTTTTTGGAGCAATTTTAGCGGGCACACTCATTGATAATTTTCTTAGGCCCATTATTATTATGAAATTATCAAGCTCTATGAATCATAAAAGTGCATTAAATCATACGCTTATCACTGTACTTTCAACCCTAGCTGGGATAATTAAGTTTGGTATTCTAGGGCTCTTTATTGGGCCAATCATTGCCGCAATGTCGATTACTATATTTGAGATTTATCAAATTCAATTTGGTAACTCTGACCAAGCCTCTAAATAAAAACCTCTTAACTATGAATATAAATGCATTAATAGAAATGGCCTGGAGTGATGAGGCAACCTTTTCAGATATTGAAAGAGAATTTGGCATTAAAGAGCCTGAGGTCAAACGCATCATGCAAAGTAATCTCAAGCCAGGATCTTACAGACTTTGGCGTAAACGAGTGCGCTGGATAAAAGAAAAGCAAAAAAAACACCTTAAAGTTTAATATTAAAACTGCTATCTAGCGCAGAGATATTTTCTAAAACAGCCAACTAAAAATTTGACTATAACAGTAAAATAATTACATGGGATTAAATACAGACATTAGTGAAGTTATCACGCAGATAGATAAGATAATTACCTCACAAGATGGCAGATGGCTCGATGTGTCTGACTACAATCTAAAGAGTAAAGATCGTAAAAATATGAAATCAGTGTATGGCTTAATCCATGACATTCTTCATCATGTTGATAATGACCAAAGGATTATTGATCGAATCCATAAAAAAAATCTAGAGTATCTTTACAAGAAGACTGATGAGCACGTAAAAGGTCTAGGTTAGAAAAAAACGAAACTACTTTGCTTTTGAAATCATGAAGTCTCGAGATTCTTTAATTTACTTAAAGCACTCACAACATCCTCATCATTCTTTAAGGATTCATGAATGAAGTCAAAATAATTAAATTCTTGGTCCTGAAATTCTATACTTGTCCTAGGGTAGTACCATTTTTCACTCATTGCGCCAAGAACAAACTCTTTATCACGCCATAAAAACTTACGGACATGGTTGAAAACTATCTCAATATCATGCTCTGCCTTTAAGCAGGACCATATAAGAGACTCATCCTTCCAAAACTCTATTGAAAAAGCGCCGTATTGCTCTTCGTTTAATGAGCCATCAATGACCCCCTCTTTAACCTCTTCTAGAGATTTCTGAGCCCACTCTTCATAGCGCTTTAATTTTTTTTCTTCTTGGGCTGAATAGCCATCTTGATAAAAGTATTTCTGATCTGCCATTTTTTACTTATCTATAATTAATCTAACGAGTAGGATACAGTATGACAAAAATATACTATAGCAATAATTGGAAAGTATCTAATTTAAATTAGTAATAAATCTGTCAATTAATATACTTTTGACTCAACTTTGCAGTGGTTTTTCGATAAAATTCCCACTTACTTTTCTCATTTACCAATTTATGCTTAAAGAGTTAATTCAATATATAAAAGAATACGAAGGCGACAACGATCTTGGTGATTACCTTGATACGAGGTACGTAAGACTAACCGAGCAGCACTATGACCAAATAGCGGGAGCTATGTCAGAAGGTGAGTTAGAGCTTAAAAAATCTTCAAGCTGTCCTGCCCAAAGATTTTTTCTACACTTCAATGAAACCATTCTTTTTGTTAACAAGCTAACGGAAGAGCCAAATTCAATTTATGACGTTGAGATGATTCAAAATGATGGTGTGTCAGATGATGACAAGGAGCTATTATTTGTATCATTTTCTATCGATGATGACTACGCGCCTTCACTCAAAAAAAGAGTTGCGAGCGGAAAGACAGCTGATGAAAATGCTCAGCAACTTTTAATGCTGAGCGTCATTCCAATATTAAAGGGATTTATGATCGCAATAAGCGACTAGACTTACTTTTTACCGAGCTGCGTTGCTAGCTTTAGCTTAGGGCCGGCCTTAAAAGTTACAACCTTTCGAGCACTGATCGTAACCTCTTCGCCAGTTTTTGGATTTCTTCCAGGTCGCGACGTTTTTTCTCGAACAACAAAATTACCAAAGCTTGACAATTTAATCTCTTCACCGGTTTTAAGATTCTCAATAATTTGGTCAAAAAACTGATTGGTTAGTGCCAACGCTTGAGTTTGAGTCAGCTCAGTTTTCTTAACGAGGGTGTTTGCAATATCTTGTTTTGTAAGAGACATGTTTTTTATCTAAGTTTAGCGGAAAATTTTGATTCTAAATGAGCCACTATTTTACTAACTTTTTCGGCCAATTGTTCATCAGTTAATGTAACTTCTATCGATTGATAGGTAAGGTTCAAAGCAACACTCTTACTGCCCTCATCGATATGCTCACCTTCATAGACATCAAACAAGTTAACGTCAACAAGGTCGTCCTGTTTTAAAGACCTGATTGAATTGATAAGTTGATCCGCAGTAATCTCTTTAGATACTACAATTGCAATATCTCTTTGCGATGCTTGAAAAGATGAAAAAGGCTCATAGCATGAAATTTCGCCCTGCTCGATGTCCTTTTGATTAACCTCAAAAAGAAAGGAATTTGGCATTGATAGCGACTTTTGAATTTTAGGTGAAAGTGCGCCAACCCAGCCAATAATTTTATTACCTTTAATAATTTTAGCTGTCTGTCCAAGTTGAAGGGCAGGATGCTCAGCTGCTTCAAAGGTGTATACATTCTTGCTATGAAATAATAGCGCCTCGACATCCGATTTTGCATCAAAAAAATCAACCTCTCTTTCGCTTTCAGCCCACTGAGAATCATGGCGATTGCCGCAAATAATACCAGCAATTTTTTGAACTTGGTCTTCAACCAAAGTCCCTGTAAAGCATTGACCTAATTCAAAGAATCTAGCGTTATGATGTCCTCTTCTAATGTTTGATTTAGCAGATTGGATTAATCCAGACCACAAACTTGAGCGCATAACCGCCATATCATCGGAGATTGGATTCTTTAGTAATATTTTTGCTGAGTTAGGATCAACCAACTCATGCATCTCGTTTGAGATAAAGCTATAGGTAATGACTTCTTTATAGCCTCGATTAACTAAAGAGCTTGATAAGTCACTTGAGCTTATCGTTGCTTGAGATGACGCTGATATATTGGAATTAATCGAGAGCCTTTGAACTGGAATTTTGTCATACCCATAAAGCCTCGCTAGCTCTTCAATTATGTCGGCAGGAATTCGAATATCAAAGCGAAAACTTGGCGGTTTAATCGTCCACGAATTATCACTATTGGTTGTGAATTCAAATTCAAGAAATTTAAACTTAGACTCAATCCAAGACGGCTCTAGATCAAAACCCAAAACTCTTGAAATCTTATCATTAGAAATTTCAATTGGCTCTAGTGCTGGAAGTGACTTCGAGTCAACACATTCATTAATCTGTGAAGCGGTGCCGCCGCAAATCTCAAGCACTAACTCAGTAGCTCTCTCAATAGCCTGTCGAGTAATATTAAAGTCGACCCCTCTTTCAAAGCGCAGAGAAGCTTCAGTATGAAGTCCATATGACCTTGCTATACCTGCAATAGATATTGGATCAAAAAAGGCACTCTCAAATAAAATTTCAGATGAATTTTCAAGAGTAGCGGTCTTCATTCCGCCCATAACTCCAGCAATTGCAATTGCTGATTTTTCATCCGCTATGACCAGGGTTTTTTCAGTTAATGAAACCGTTTGTCCATTTAAGAGTTCAAGTTTTTCATTTTTATGTGCAGATCTAACCTCAATGTCGCCGTTGATTGTTTTTAAGTCAAAGGCATGCATCGGCTGTCCAAGCTCTAGTAACACATAATTTGTTATGTCTACTATGGGCGAATGTAATTGCTGAGAGGCTCTTAATAGTTTTTGAGCCATCCATTTTGGAGTTTCTGCGCTATTGTCAACACCCTCAATGACTCTTGTTAGGTATTTTGCACACTCACTAGGATTTGCGACTTTCGAAGTAAATGACCTGGAGCCTTTTTGCTCTGCCTTATAATTTGTTGATGGCATTGATAGGTTGTAGTTCACACAAACCTCTCTTGCAACACCAAGCACACTGAAACAGTCGCCCCTGTTAGGCGTAATGTCCAGCTCAATGATTTGATCATCAAGATCAAGAACAGATCGAATATTCTCTCCAAGAGTAGCAGTCATATCTAGCTCTATAATCCCTTCATGGCTTTCTGAAAGGCCAATTTCTGATTCTGAGCAAAGCATACCGTTGGATTCAACGCCTCTAAGTTTTGCGCGTTTAATTTTGAGTTTACTTGGAAGCACCGAGCCAACAGTTGCAACAACGACCTTTAAATCTTTTCTTACATTAGGAGCGCCGCAAATTATTTGCAGATTGCTGCCATCACCAATATCAATTTCACATAGGCTAAGCTTGTCCGCGTTTGGATGTTTATCGCAACTAACAACATGGCCAACAACTAAGCCTTCAAATGGAGGGGCAACGGGGGCAATCCTATCTACTTCGAGACCTGCCATGGTTAGCTTCTCAGAAAGTTCACTATCACTAACGTCTGGGTTAGCCCACTCTCTTATCCATCTAGTTGAAATATTCATGACTTATTCCTTTGCACTAGAATTGATTTAAAAAACGAACATCGTTTTCAAAGAATAATCTTAAGTCGTTCACGCTATATCTTAGCATCGCCAATCTTTCAACGCCCATTCCAAAAGCCAGTCCTGAAAATTCGTTTGGATCTATATTAACTGCAGTTAGAACGTTTGGATGAACAACGCCGCAACCAAGAACTTCAAGCCACCCTGACTTATTGCAAACGCGACAACCCTCTCCTCCGCAGATTACGCACTCAATATCTGCCTCAGCCGAGGGCTCTGTAAATGGAAAGTATGATGGACGAAATCGAACCTTAAGGTCATCTTTTTCGAAATAAGCTCTTAAAAAGTCAATCAATAAACCCTTGAGCTGAGAAAAAGAAGCCTCTTTGTCTACAATGAGGCCCTCTACTTGGTGAAACATAGGAGTATGGGTCACATCCGAGTCATTACGATACACTTTGCCCGGGACAATAACTCTAACGGGAGGCTGCTGCCTCTCTAGAGTTCTAATTTGAACGGGTGATGTGTGGGTCCTTAAAACGGTATTTGAATCAAAATAAAACGTGTCATGCATTGCCCTTGCAGGGTGATGCTCTGGAATATTTAGTGCACTAAAGTTATGAAAATCATCTTCAATTTCAGGGCCAATTTCTATTTCAAAGCCGGCCTTTGTGAAAATGTCTTGTATATGGTTTAGTGTTTGAGTAATCGGATGTAGACTCCCTTTTTCAAAATTTCTTGCTGGAAGCGTGACATCAATTTTTTCATCAAGAAGTCGTTTCGTTAGAGCTATTTCTTCAAGCTCACTCTTACGACTTTCTAAAAGCTTTTGAATTTGAACTTTGGCTTCATTGATTGCCTCACCCATGACTGGACGCTCTTCTTTAGAGAGCTTACCCAATCCTTTCAATAGGTCAGTTAGTGCACCTTTCTTGCCCAGATAGAGTACTCTTGAATCGTCAAGAGCCTTTAAGTCCATAGCATCAGCTATAGCTTTCTTGGCGTCGGTGATAATCTTCTTAATCAAAATGCCTGCTTTGTTATTCGGTTTAAAAGACTGTAACCTAAGTTACAGTCTTTTAGTAAGATTTTACTACTCAGATAAACCAGTTTTTGCCTGATCTGCAATTTTTGCAAAGGCATCTTTATCAAAGATGGCAATATCAGAAAGAACTTTACGATCAATCTCAACACCAGCTTTATTAAGGCCATTGATAAATTGTGAGTAGCTTAAGCCATTATTCCTTGCCTCAGCGTTGATACGTACGATCCATAATCTACGGAACTGACGACGACGTTGACGACGGTCACGATAGGCATACTGTCCAGCTTTAATTACCGCCTGCTTAGCAACGCGATAGACTTTTGAACGAGCGCCATAGTAACCTTTGGCTTTCTTTAATATTTTTTTATGTTTGGCGTGCGCCTGCACACCTCTTGAAACTCTTGCCATAGTAATACTCCTAGTTTAGCTGTACGGTAACATTCTTTTGACCATTGGAACATCAGCCTTCTCAATGAAGTCTGGTGAACGCAATGAGCGTTTTCTAGAAGTACTCTTCTTGGTCAGAATATGCCTCAAGTGCGAGTGTTTACTTTTGTACTGACCGCTAGCGGTCTTTTTGAAGCGCTTTGCAGCACCTCTATTTGTCTTTAACTTCGGCATCATTTACTCCTTCACCCTTTTCGGGTTCAATTTTTCGGGCGACAGGCGCCTTACTTTTCTTCGATATGGGTGCTAGCATCATGCCAAGCTGGCGACCCTCCATTTTTGCACGTTGCTCTACAACGGCAAATTCTTCAGTATCCTTTTCAATTCTATCTAACATAAGCGCACCAATCTCTCTATGCTGCACTTCTCGTCCACGAAACCAAATAACGACCTTTACTTTGTCTCCGTTTCCTAAAAATTTTGTCAAGTTCCTAAACTTGATCTGATAATCTCCTTCCTCAGTTCCTGGACGATACTTAATCATCTTAACTTGAGTTTTTTTCTGTTTCTTCTTAGCGTCGTTCTTTTGCTTCTTTAATTCATATTGAAACTTACCAAAATCCATAACACGACAAACTGGTGGATCTGCACTTGGTGAAACTTCAACTAAGTCTAAACCTACGCTTACTGCTAATTCAAGAGCTTCTACGTTACTAAGGACTCCCATTTGTTCACCCTTGTCATTGATGACTCTGAGTGTTGGTGAAACAATTTTTTCGTTAATCCTTGTCGTTACCTTATTTGGTCTTTTAATAATTACTCCTGATTTATTAATTCAATCAACGCCTCTAAAGACATTGAACCAAGATCCTCTCCACCCCTTCGGCGAACAGACACCTGGTTATTTTCTACTTCTCGATCACCAACAACTAAAATATAAGGATAGCGTTGCATCGAGTGCTCGCGTATTTTAAAGCCTATCTTCTCATTACGCAAGTCTGAAATGACTCTAAGTCCTTGTTTTTTTAGATTCTTCTCTACATTTTTACTAAATTCTTCTTGTTTTTCAGAAATATTAAGAATAACGGCTTGAATTGGCGAAAGCCATGATGGAAATGCGCCTTCGTAATGTTCAATTAACATTCCTGTAAATCGCTCAATTGAGCCAACGATTACTCTATGAAGCATAACGGGTACTTGTTTAGTGCCATCTTCAGCAATATACTGTGCATCAAGCCTGCCCGGCATGGAGAAGTCGGCCTGTATTGTGCCGCACTGCCATTCACGATCTAAGCAGTCTTTCAAAACAAATTCTACTTTAGGGCCATAAAAGGCGCCTTCCCCCTCTTGCAGCTCCCAATTGATTCCTTTTGCATCTAATGCTTCAGACAACGATGCTTCTGCTTTATCCCAATCCTCGTCAGAGCCAACTCGCTCTTCGGGTCTGGTTGAGAGTTTAATATCAATGTTTTCAAAACCAAACTGTTTATAAACTTTAAACGTAAGATCAATAAATTTAGAGACTTCGTCTTGTATCTGATCGATTGTGCAAAAAATATGAGCATCGTCCTGAACAAAATTTCGAACCCTCATGAGTCCGTGAAGTGTTCCAGAAGGCTCATTGCGATGACACGACCCAAACTCAGCTAAGCGCAACGGTAGATCACGATAAGACTTAAGACCTTGCTTATAAATCTGAACATGGCCAGGACAGTTCATTGGCTTAATCGCGTAGTCACGATTCTCTGAGTGCGTGGTAAACATTGCATCACCAAACTTATCCCAGTGACCTGACTTTTCCCACATTGATCTATCCATCACCTCGGGCGTGTGGACCTCATGGTAGTCATTGTCTTTGAAAACTTGGCTCATATACTGGACAATTATTTGATACAGAGTCCATCCCTTAGGATGCCAAAAAACCATTCCTGGAGACTCCTCCTGAGTATGAAAAAGATCTTGAGTCTTACCAATCTTCCTGTGGTCTCTTTTCTCAGCCTCTTCCAAGCGATGCAGATGAGTTTCTAGGTCATCCTTATTTTCCCAAGCCGTTCCGTAAACCCTTTGAAGCATTTCATTGTTCGAGTCACCACGCCAATAAGCGCCGGCCAGCTTCATAAGCTTGAACGCTTTAAGTTTGCTGGTTGAGGGCACATGAGGGCCGCGACAAAGGTCTACAAAGTCACCCTGCTTGTATAGCGATAAAGCCTCATTAGAAGGAATCGATTCAATAATCTCTGCTTTGTAATATTCACCCTTTGACTTGAAAAATTTAACCGCCTCTTCACGGCTCATCTCCATTCTTTCAATCGGTAAGTTTTGCTTAACAATCGCGTTCATCTTTTTTTCAATCTTTGCAAGGTCTTGCTCTGAAAAACCATCTTTATAAGCAAAGTCATAATAGAACCCATTATCAATGACAGGGCCAATAGTTACCTGGGCCTTTGGATAGAGCTGCTGAGTGGCTTGCGCTAATAGGTGGGCAGTAGAATGACGAATAACTTCAAGCGCCCTCTCGTCTTTATTAGTGATAATTGCAAGCGCTGCGTCACTCTCAATAAGGAAAGACGTGTCAACCATTTGGCCATCAATTTCACCAGCAATAGCAGCCTTAGCGAGACCAGAGCCTATTGAGGATGCAACCTGAGCAACGGTAAGCGCTTGCTCGTAAGATTTGACTGTGCCGTCAGGCAGAGTTACGTTTGGCATACTACAATATTAAAAACAAAAAAATCAATTTTACCTTGATAGCGCCGTTGTCTAAGTCAAAATTAAGACTTTAAATAACTTTTGAAAGCTTACTTTAAAGGTATATTAACACGCTATGAAAATTGCTCGCAAATCTCCCGAATTACTGATCCTCATTATGACTATTGGTGCAGGAATAAGTTGGGCTGTCTGGCTCAACCTGCTTAATAACTTTGCCATAGAAAAAATCGACTTCAATGGTGCAGAGATGGGGATATTGCAAAGCCTAAGAGAGGTCCCAGGGTTTCTAGCCTTTACTGTCATTTTTGTTTTAGCCTTTGTCAGAGAGCAAAAACTAGCCTATATCTCCATAGCTTTAATGGGTCTTGGAGTTATGGTAACGGGCCTGGTTGAAATAAATATGACCTTTTATTTAGCAACGATTGTCATGTCAATTGGCTTTCATTACTTTGAGACAATCTCTAGCTCACTGACCCTTCAATGGATTGACAAAGATAAGACAGCGGAGTTTTTAGGCAGGGTCATTGCTACGCGCTCAGCTGCCTCAATTGCAGGATTTGCTTTAGTTTGGATTATGTTTGAACAGTTCAATATTGATTATTTTTGGCTTTATATCGTTGGTGGAAGTTTTGCAGTCATTGGAGCTCTCTTCTGCTGGCAGCACTTTCCTTTGTTTCCACAAAAGGTCACCCAAACCAAAAAAATTGTTTTGAGGAAGAGGTATTGGCTTTACTATGCCCTTCAATTTATGGGAGGCGCAAGAAGACAAATTTTTGTCGTTTTTGCAGCCTTTTTAATGGTCGAAAAATTTGAATTTAGTGTTGGTGAAATATCATTACTATTATTGGCAAATGCAGCAATTAATGTGGTCTTGGCTCCAAAGATTGGAAGGCTGATTCATAAATTTGGTGAGCGCAATTCTCTAATCTTTGAGTATATTGGGCTGGTCTTTATATTTATTGGATATGCAGTAGTTGAAAGTAGTACCTTTGCAATATTTTTATACATTGCTGATCACTTATTCTTCTCGATTGCTATTGCCCTTAAAACCTATTTTCAAAAAATTGCTGACCCTGCAGATTTTGCATCAAGCGCAGGAGTGTCCTTTTCAATCAATCATATAGCGGCCGTTTTTATACCAGTTGTATTTGGGCTTATTTGGCTCTATTCGCCGTCGCTAGTATTTCTTGCAGGCGCTGGAATGGCAATCTTATCACTACTTCTTGCTCTAAATATGCCAGCTAAACCTTCAGCTGGAAATGAAGTTCTATTAGGAAAATTTTCATAACTCCTTTTTAAAAATATACATTTTATATTGATGAAGTTAATTGGTCACAATCAACAAAGTAAAGCCTTTCGTCTGATTAGATAAAGACAATTATAAATTTAACTCATCTATATATAATTATCTTATGAGAAAACTACTCCTAGCAATAAGCCTTGTCTTTACTCTAAATGCTCAAGCTGATAATAATGAATCCTTAATGCTTGATGACCAGTTAAACATCTCACGAAATACTTGGGTTGAAAGTGTTATCACAAAAATAAACACATACTGGCGTTACTCAGGTGCAAGAAGTGATTGGTCTTGTTATGTTTTTATCACTCAAGATAGAAATGGAAACGTCAATACTGTGGATGTTGATAACTGTGGAGATTCGATAATGAATATAGACGAAAATCCAAAACTAAACTCATTTAAAAACTCAATTGAAAGGGCTGTTTATAAAGCCTCTCCATTTCCTTTAGCGCCCTCTGAGGATGCATTTAGTGAACAAATCATATTTGAATTTAGAGTTGATGGTATTGAAATAATGTAATGAAGTTATTGAATAAGTATCGACTCAATCATGAGCTAAGTTTTGTTACTAGTGAGTCCAACGATATTAAGAAATCTAGGAACCAAAACTGCCATAATATATATTTTAAAGAATCAAACGATACAAAGGCTTTAGAGCTGTTCAAAGATGTCTTGAGTGGCACGGATTCTTTATTAGATTACTTGCAAAAATAATGTTTCAAGATGAATTAAATTATTTTGTTGTTATATTTTATAGTTTAAATTGATATACAATTAATTCTATGAACGAACAATTTAGAATAGCTCAAAAATTAGGCCTTATGTTTAGACCTGATAGCTGTCTCTTATACACATCTGACGCTGCCGACGAATAGAGAGGTGTA
>OJBV01000180.1_pt1 | contig 11747 bp, 2 predicted proteins | sample 1590821 | NCBI WGS metagenome assembly OJBV01 (sample SAMN05416694, study PRJEB24817) | seawater metagenome | isolation source: Sea water | place: Canada:Atlantic | collected 2013-07
GAGGTCTCGTGGGCTCGGAGATGTGTATAAGAGACAGGTGTTAGACTGTGCGCAGCTGCTTGGAATGACCCCGTTCGAAGCTGAAGGTCGAGAGCAATGGAAGCAGCTAGGGCCTCGCGACGCCGGGCGATTGTTGGCGGAGCTCCCAAAAGCTGTGTGCACAACCATTGCCGGGGGCTTGAGGTCACTTCAACACCGGGTGTTGACCATATGCTCGATAAGAAGGAGGGAAGCTCTTCCGGTGCAAGAGCGACTAGCTCGAGAGGGTCGGGCCGCAGCGCCACCAGATCAAGTCGTCGAGCCAGCTCTGAGGGGTTTGATGCAGCAAAGACAGCGAGTGGCCTGTTACGCCAACGGTCTCCCAAAGGTGGGGGGCAAGAAGCGTTCCGCGGAGGATCTGACGGAGGGGAACACCCACGAACCGCTTGGAGAAGCTGAGTTAGATCTAACGGAGAGGAGCACCGCTGGGCCATCGAGTTTGCCACCGGAAGTGCTCGAGTTGTGGCATTGCCCTCCCAGTGATCTCTTCATTGGTGACCGCAGTGGGGACAAGCTTCTCTACAACCAGGGAGAGCTCAGCGTGGGGAGCAGCGACGATTTGCAGAACCGCATTCTCCTCGGCGGGACGGTGATGGGATCACCGCCAAGGGATGCCTATTTTGCGAGCGCTGAGGATGGACAGGCCTGTCTCCCAACGGTGAGGGGCTTCGGGCCCGCAAAAATAAATGACTTGGCACGGAAGGGAGTTGCAGAGTTGACGGAATGGCTCGAGGAGGAGGCCGGAGCCTCACCAAGGGGATTGGGTGAGATCGAGGAGGCGGAATCTCTGACCCAACCGAGGATTCAGTCTCGTCGTTGCGAAGTTCCGGACAACGGAGATGGAGTGGACTGGAGCCGAGCTTATGAGAGGCTCCGTGTCCAGCAATCCAACCAGGGATCGGCCGCTTCCAGGCGTGTGGGCAATGGGGATGAAGCAGAAGACCATTCCGGAGGGTCTGATATTGAGGAGGACACCCCACCGGGAGCGCACACTGGTCCGGCAGGACGCGCTACGCGGAGTGAAGCCGCAGACGGCGCCGCAGATGAGTGGAGATTGCTCCGAGAGCTCACTTTGGAATTGGAGGCGCACCTGGAAGGACTCTCCCAGATTGGGAACGTGGACCCAGGCGAGGCTGAGCGACTCGTTCGGCGCTTGACGAGATATTTAGATAGCCGAAAGGCCTCTTTAAGGAGGCGATGCGCCCATAACTCAAGTCAGGAGTGGCCAGATCTTGGACCGGGCCCAGCCACATCCCGTTTCTGTCCCTGGGACAACGACATGAGCCGAAAGATCGAGGAGGCTGAGAAGGTGTTGAAGGACAACATCTTGGCACCATCAACTCTCAAGAAGTACATTGCCCTCTTCAATCACTGGCGCATGTTCCTGCACAACTCCGTCGGGCCAGGCACCGACCCTTTCATCACGGACGGGACCGACCCATCCGCGGAGGACCGCGTCATCAGTTTTGTTGGATACAATTGGGTAATCGGAATCCGAGCGTCAAGCATGAGGATCAAGTTGTCAGCCATGACTTACTTCCATGCCCTGAACCGTTTGGGGCGTCCGTTCATATACATGACACGTCTCCACAAGATCATGAGAGCGTACGCTCGGATGGACGGGGGAGCAGTACACACGCTGCGGCTCTCACGCGAGTTCCTCGTGGCGGCTCTCAAGCGGAGGCGCAACTTGGGCACGCTGATGGACTTCTGTCTCGCGTCCTGCTACGCGATGGGTTGGTTCGCCATTCTACGCTCGCAGAACTACATCACGAGTTTCATGTCGCCAACCGAGATCAACGTCAAGGTTACCCTACTGGACAAGGATGTTGCTTTCTTCTACCAGAGCAAGAAGATTGAATTCGCCGATTTGACTCGCCAAAGGCTGCAAACTTGGAGTACTTCCGACCTGTCAGTCCGCCTCACCTTTAGCGGGGGAAAGAACGGCCTCGCTTGGCAACGGTGGATTTTCGGTACGGGCTTCAAGGAGTTGGAACCGGTGAGAGAGATCGCTTTCTTCGTAGTGGCGAAGGGTGAGCTAGGCGTGCCCTACGACGGTGAACGCCCCTTTCATCGGGTCGGAAACCAGGTCACGGATTACGTAACCTATTCCCAGCTGAATGGTGGGCTCAAGGAAGATGGGGTCGATCAGGGCCTGAAGGAAGAGGATGTCTCCAGTCATGGCTTACGAGGAGGATCGTCTAAAGACATGGCCACCGCCTGCGGTGGGAATACCCTCCAGGAGTTCGGCAATTGGCTCAGCGATGCCTACAAGATTTACCAAGACCCCTCTCGATTGAAGGATTGGACCAGCTTCGCCCGTAAGATGGCCGCAGTCGGCAGCACTAACGCACAAGCATTGGAGGAACTCCAGGTGAAGAAGAATGCTCGCCGTATCATGGAACAAGCTCGCGCGGCCCACGCACATGAACCGGGCGAGCTCCGAATCCATGGTGCAGAATGTGAACAAGAGCTCGCCACCAAAATCGGCACGACCTGGGAGGACGAAGGAAGGTTGTGGAGATTGGTGGCTGTTAACACTAACCAGTTGGACACCTTCGTAGACGGAGACCTCTACATCGAAACCCACGTGGTCGGCATCTATGTGGATCACGGCTTGTACCCCAACGCAGATGCATGCCCTCCTAGCGAGTTGGAATGGAGTAAGGCAGACGAAGTGCTCGGTTGGATCCGAGCAGCAGAGGGTCTCGAAGGCGGCCATCGAGGCGTCGACCCGGAAGGGGGAACTTGAGGGTTCGGATATTTTGGTCTTGGAACCACAGCGATTAGTCCAGCCTCATGGGCCTGACTACCCGCGTGGGGGTCCGAACCCACGATCGCCCGCCCAATTATGGCGGGCGATGAATTTTACTTCGAAGATCAGGGCGGCATCGCGCCCACGGGCGAGATATCACCAAATCTTTATGGTATATTAGTTTTCCTCTTGAATCAATTACTTCAGCGCAGCTTAAGAAACGACGTTAGGAGGAGAGTGGAGGGGTATTGCGGAGGGGAGTGCTAAAGAGCGGCAGCGAATAGAATTTTCTATTCTTTTACTAGAATATGCTTTCTATGGAGCGACAGCGTTTTAGTGCTCATCACCACAAAACACCTACACGACCCATATCACCCGGACTCAGCGCGGAGAGGAAGGGGGAGGGAGATATGTCCCAGGAGCCAGAATACAATGAAGCCTCGAAGGCCTTAGACACAATTAAAGAGCACACGCGCATCACACCACTAGCTCACGCCAACGCAGCAGTTGTTCTCAGGGGGTTTTTCCCTGACATACCTTTGAAGAAGCAACAACACCGAGACAACTGAAAGGCGGAATATTTCCACACACCAGCGCACCAGAACACCACAAAGCTTAATGATTTGGGCAACGAGCTTAGGGCTCCATACAAACGTTCCCGGAGACAAAGAGCTGCGGAACTGAGTTAGTGGAACCCCCGGTCGTTCGAGTAGATGGCATCCGATGGACTGAAAACAGAGGCCCCTCCTCTCAGCAATGAGAACTCAGAGGTCTATATGATCAGTCTAGCTGTCGCACCCAGACGAACCGAGGCTAGAGAGACTGCCAGCGATCAGCTCATCTTGCAGCAGATACCCTTCAGAAACCCAATTTACTTATCTGTCTGTTTGGGAGACTGAGAGAATCTCATAGTGAAGCTGTAGACTGAGGTTTCAGAGAGTGAACCAATAAGCTTGGGTTTTGAAACAAAACTATTGGTTAAGCAATACCTCCAGTCACCCCTTTTTGACTGTGTAAGATGTCACTATGTTGATCTCAGGTAACCACGTCTCTCCCAGCCCATTTCAGACTTGTGAAGAGCAATCTTCCAGTCACCCCTTTTTGACTTTGTAAGATGTCACTATGTTGATCTCAGGAAGGATTTGAATATCCATACACCGCCATGAGAATCGAAGTTTTTTCCGTGATGCTATTTTGGTATTATGGGAGCGGGTCGGCAGTTGCAGACAGCAGCCGATCCGAGGGACATCACGCAATTCCAGACCCACTTTGCGATATGCTGGTGAAAGGGTATCACAATGAAGGTCCTGCATTGGGGCCTGTGTATTTGGAGTTGCTTGCAGAATGTCTCGACCCAACCGACAACATGGACGTTAACGCGGCTGTGCTAGCACGGCGAAGCATCCCGTCAAACGACCTGCCTCCGAACAAGGGGCCTGACAAAGTGGACGCGGAGCAAGACTTACGCCGTGCAGACCATGTGTCAGGAGGCGAGACAAATGACGTAAGCCGTTCCTCTAGCGGTGCCGGAGTACCGGATGTCGAGCTCGAACGCCCGTCATCGCACACCCGAGCATCTGCAGAGGAACACGAGACCCTGGTGGATTCAGTTGACTCTCCAGCAAGGTTCAAAGGCTTGAAAGCTGTGCCAGCTACGACACGTCTACTGGCAGAGACGGCGGACAATGTTCCTAGTCAACAGATGCATGATTCTGACTTGACGACCACGTTGATCGAGAAAGACGACCAAGGAACTTTACCCGTCGACGTCAGGTTAAAAGAGGGGAAGAGTCAACCCAGCGCTCACGATGGTGCCGGCTGGGGTAAAGACTGGGTGTGGAGATGGTTGAATCAACCAATGGAGTGGCTCTACCGTCAGCCCTGGTGGCAGGGCACTATGCAGGCTCCGTGGCATCGCATCGTGCTGTGGACCCTTCTGGCACTCTACGCAGGGGCCGTGGGGCTGGGAGCAGTCCTCAGTGCCCTGTTGGGAATGTTTGGAGCGGTTCTAAGCGCCCTGCTTGGAATGCTTCGCAGAGTGGGGACACACTTCGTGATAGTGCTGAAATGGTTATCATGGGCAATGCGAGGTCTGGGTAGGGTATACGCCGAACTAGTGAAGGACAGTCCAATACCCCAGCCAGGGAACGAAGTCGGCGTGGAATCGAATTCGAATGGATTCCAGCCACCGGAGTCGGTGGCCCTTGATCCGAATGATTGGCGCGAGTTGGAAGCGTTGAATTGCTCGCCAAGGGCACTACGTTTGTTAGAAGCGAGGGACCTCGTTCAGCTCGCGAGGGTGGATGCGGGAGTAGCGCACGAGGGCATGATAGCAACGGGAATCACGTCGACCGCGGATCGACTCATCATTCTGGAGTATTCCACGCGGAAGGCGACGAGGACCCCCGTATACCGTGTGGACGAAAGCAACACGGCTATCGTGGACGAGTCCCTCGACTGTAGGAACCGCCTGGACTTCACGTCACCAAGCGCGGCGACCTTGGAGGATCCGAGTACCATGGCGAAGGCAGTGACGCCCCAGGAGTGGGCGATGCTAAAGGCCAATCGGCAGCAAGCGTCCCCTCAACTCCCTCCTCTCGCCAATGGAGGAGCAAGCCTGGGGAGCGTCAGGGTGAAACCCCTCAGTGTCTCGGACCAAGGCACATCATCCACGCTGCAATCGATACCTCCCAAAGACTCTCAATCCATGCCGTCTAAGGTGGGGGCAGGCGACAGGCAGACCAGAAATTCCACAGTGCATTCGGGAAACGACGAAGTCGCTATTACGGCCGCGACAATCATGTCCAAGGACGAAATCAGAGCGGACGAGAGAGCACAAGCCTACCTGAAGTCGCTCGGCGTAGAGGTGCCAATTAAGAACCGCCAAGCCTTAACCCTCATGCGTGGAGATCCGGAGGACTCCGCAGAGGTGCCTCTTTGCGCGAACGTGTTGGCATTGATTCCGGCGTTTCTGGAGGCATCGACACTTCAATGGGACGCGAACACGTTTCTAAAGAGTCAGGATTGGGCGATGAATCTGAGAATGATCGTGACAGTGGCTGAGCTCAATTTCAATTTGGGGAACTTCCCGGGGCAAACCAACCTTGGGTTCGATTTAGACGATTTCCGCCTTTGGAGTTTGGATGACAAGCAAGCTCACCGCGGACAGGTTTATACAAAGTTGACCGCAGCGCAGAAGAAGGCTTCCCTTTACCCATCGAACATCGATAGCCTCTCGCCAGCTGAGGCGGATGGTTTCCTCGTCAAGGTGAGACTTTGTCTTGGTTTCATTTCGGTGATGACCAACGGGGCAGCGGATGGTTCAGCGTTAGTGGCCGGCCTATCAGCGCTGCTTCGTGACGGAGAATCCTTGCATATGCTATTGGACACACTGGGTACGATGCTCAAGGAGAGAGTCGTCGCACTCAAGCTGATGGTAGCTGCTGTGACTCAAGCAGCCAAGACCGAAATGCTCAACGCCGCCCAGACATGGGCGGTGGCCACGGCGAACGGTTTCGCCGTACCCTTCACTATTCTCCCCACAAGCATGGAATTCAAGGCGGAGTTCACCAAACAGCGCACAGTAGTGAGGCTCATGGTGGAACGACAAGCTATATCGAGCTTGAGCAAGGAGCTGCAAGGGGTCAAGGCTGCCAAACGCAAGGGCCTGGTCAAGGTCTCCGGTTGGTTCTCAGGCGAGCCCCCTCCTTTGAGCATTTTGCCACTCCAACAGCTTCTCAAGGGTGGCGACGGGCGGATGGGACTGTTGGCGCGTCTCTTCACCGGAGATAGCACCGTGGTGCAAAGCGTCGACGTACAACGGGTTTGTGCTATGGTGGCTCAAGCGGCCCCACTTACCCCGGCCGGAAGGGCATGTTGGAAATGTCTTTGCAACCGAAGGTGCAACTTGAGCAAATGTGAGGCCTCTGCGAAGGTATTCTACCACTTTAAGCAAGACGACCCCGACGTTATGCTGAATCGACTAGCTATGATCGATAGGCGCATGGTAGCTTGCAGCTTGCTCTTTGGAGGGTTCGACGAGCGCATCATTGCGGGTCTTCCGGATCCTAGTTTGTTGGTGGGTTACAAGCCTGCGGACGACACGACGGAGGAGGGCATTGCGGCAGCGCTTGAGACCTATGCAAAGGCGCAAAATCTATGCTTGAAGATGTGGTTTCGGTCGTCGAAATCCCACGGTTCGACCTTGAAGAATCATGGTTCCGTGGCTACCAGCGCTGCGAGTGGGACGAGACTGGACGACTATGATGGTGTTCCGGTGAACGTGTTGGGATTTCTGGATCAGGTGCGAATAGGCTTGGAAGTATCAGAGCGGTCTGAACAGTTACAAGCTCTTTTGAAGCGAGCGTCCGACGGGTGTGCCCCCAGAGAATGCTTTTGGTGGGAAGAAGAGGAATCGGGGGTGCCCAAGGGAAATGTTAGCGGCGAACGGAGCACGATGCTCCTGAACCTGGCCTGCATAGACTGTCGGTTGGACGAGCATTTGGAGGGGTACAGCGAGGTGGGTCGTGCGGTACCCGATTTCAAAGCGTGGGTCCTCGAGCATGTTCGACAAGGGGTAGACCCGGTGCTGGAGGGAGCGGACACACCCAAGGTCATGGACGAACGGTTGGCCAGTTCCGCTGGAAGGTCTGCGATAGAGGGAGGTCTGCGAGCAGCCGAATAGGCCTTGGCAGCCGCCGGGGATCCGTTGTCCAACGTCGGCCGGGGGGGCCTGCGTGTGGGTTGGGGAAACATCCAGTCGCAGGGGGAGCCCTGGTTGATCCATTCCAAACGTGAAGCTGGTTGGGTCAGCTTCACAGGACGCGTGCCCGGAGGGTCGAGTTTGATTCTGAAGGCCCTGGACCTGGGTGGTGTCTTGTTCTTGAGGAACATGAAGGCAGGGTGGGCGACCGGTGGTGCAGAGCACGATAACGATTGCTGCTTGTTCAAAGCTTTGGGCCATCAGCTGTGCAAGAGATCGGATCTCCGCTCGCCGCTTAAAGCGGCCGTTATGCTCCGGAACGAGTTCATTGAGCATTTCGAAGACGTCGACTTGGTTTTCCCTGGGCTTCACTCCGTCGACTGCGTTCACATGAGCATGATTCCGCATGACCTCAAGTGCCTGAATCATTCCCAGTGCTTGATTTTATTCGCGGCCTGTCCTATACCGAGTCTGCGCGAGTTCCGCATTGTGGTTATTTGTTACCTGGAGTCAGAAGCTGAAGGCGCCTGTGACTCTGCCTTGAGCTGGGGGCAATCGTTGATTATGGCCTCGCCTGATCTCCTGGGAGGAGACGCCGTGGCAGAGAACATCTTCATGGCAGTGTTGGGAGAGCATATGATGCCAGTCGACGAGAGCGCGGGGACCCTACCGTTAGTGCCGAACGGGACCTTCCGCGAGCTGGCAGAGTCTTTCGAGGAGATGGGTGCCCCTTTCCAAACGATTCCGGCGGTGGGAGCGAATCGTTTGGTTCGAGCGATCGGATTAGGCTTGATTACGCTGGACTCGACTGTAGGGCAGAAGTGGTACGAGAAGCAGCCGAAGTGCCCAACTTGTGGTTCAGGATCCACTCCACGAGGTTCTAGTAATTTGGTGGCTAAGAAGGGCAAACCTCGAGGGAGAAAATGCGGGAGGAATCACGCTGGTGGGACGAAGCGCTCCGGAGAGCTCTTGGAGGAAGCAGCGCAAGTCTCCGAGAAGGTCATGGAAGAAACGATAAGCGAAGCCGAACAGGCAGTAACAGACGCCTTGGCACAGCTGGCAAAATTGGCTGACGACAACAACGATACCTCTAGCGTGTGGTTCAAGCGGCCTCCCCTTTCCCGGTTGGAAGGACGTGTTGAAAATGCCTACCCTAACGACGACAACGACACCTCTGGCGGAGTCGAGGAAGGCACTGTTAGCAGCGTAACCAGAGATCGGAAAGAACTTCCCGAGGAGCTTATGGGTGGCGTCGACGTCGCTTCGATCGAGTATGCTATGAGCGCCATCAAAAAGGTGGGAGGGCGACGTAGGCGTAGGAAGCCTGCTATCTCCCGAGTGCAGAAAATCGCTCTGTCAGACTATGTGAGCTTGATCGAAGAGCAGCGCAGAGCTGAGGAAGCGACCGAGAGCCTCACAGCAGCGAGGGAAGCAACTAAGCGCACCATAGAGGCCCATGAGAGACTGGAGTTTGCGCAAGGACTCCTGCGTGACTCAAAGCGAGAATTCAAGCGAAGAGGTATGCTTATGGATCCCACCGAATTGAAGGCAATGGAGGAGAATATTGAGAAATGCAAGAAGGAGGTGCGACAGGCAGTTGAGGCAACTGACATCCTGGAGATGCAAGAGAAGAGGAGGTGCGAAAGAAGAGCGCCACGGAAACAAGGATTCTTCGAAACGACTCCAATTCCTGGAGAATTATTTGATGAATGTAATGTGGCGAACTTGACCAGTCTACCGCAGGGCCTGAGCTTTGAAAGGCCTTTGGAGGACCTGCCGCTTTCCCTAGGAAACGTTAAGGGCACGCCTGAGCAGATTACCGCTGTGGGTAAGTGCTTGGCCGCGGCCAAAGACGCACCAACAACCTTCAGTTTGCCGCACCTTTTGGGCTTCGCCGAGCTCTGCACAGCAGCCCTTCAGAGTACAGGCTTGTCACTCGACTTAGCAATGGGGATTTTCCACGCCACGAAAGCCATGACCGATGGAAGGGCGGTCAACGTCAACAGGCTCGATCGGGATTACGACAAGTTAGACGCCGAAACACGGCGCGGACTGGCCAGTATCCAGGTCAACGGGGTACAGTTGGGTTTGGGCCCACCTTTTGACAAAAGTGAGACTTTACCTGACGCCGATCTGCCCGAGCGACTGTCGCCGGAAGACAACGAGCTTTCGTTAAAGGAGCTGTACGCGCAGATGAAGAGACTCGAAGTTCTGCTCGTCTTCAAGCAGAAGGTGCAAGGGTTAAAGCTCGCGGTAAATCCTGGGTTCTTGATACCAAAGACTGATGACCTTGGCTTGCCACGAATGAACGCGGATGGATCCGTGGCTCAGCGCGCGATCTTGAACCTATCGGCCGACGTGCCAGGGTTGCAAAACGTCCGCTCGCAGGGAGCGCGTAACGTTAATGGTTCCATTGACAAGGAAAAGGCTTCTCTGGAAGTGGTCACTCTACACACGTTCAGACAGTTTATGGGCATGTGGATACAACAATCCACGTCCTTCCCTGGCATCCTCATCAAATTAGGTTCTTACGACCTAAACCGGTTTTACCCTTCCATGGATTTAGCGGCTGCCGAGAGCAAGGCCTTGGGTCAATCATGCTGGGTCTTCTTGGATGACATCTCGGAAGCATTGAAGGACACGAGCTCTTTCAAGGCGGATGCGATCATAATCGAGAGGGCCATTGTGGATATCATAGCACCAAATGGTAGCGGCGTTATGGGAGCGAGTTCGATGCCGAACGCCGCGCACGTCATATCCCTAAGCGTAGAGCTTATTTACAACAAGGAGCGCCCAGGTTTAACCGACCTCAGCGGCAACCGCAGCTTCAACTGCAAGGTGTTCGTCGACGACATGGGCATGGTGGAATCGCTGATCGGGTCGCGACCGGAGGAAGCCCGGCAAACCATGGCGCGCACTCTGTACCGGCTCATGGGCCCGAATGCAATCAAGGGGAAGGTTAAGGATTGGTCATACAGGATCACTTACACGGGCAAAGCGTACATGGAGAGGTCCGCCAGTTTGAACGGGAAGGTGGTGACGATCCCGTTGTCGAAGAAGACGAAGGCTTATAGACTCCTGAACACCCCGGAGTTCAGTGTCCTGCATCGAGGGGGGGTGCCATTGAAGTCGGTGAGTGGGCTAGCCGGCCTGTTGACATATTTGGGGTCTGTGGATAAAACCCTTAGAATGTGTCTAGAGTTCATCTATGCGATGACACGTCGATTATATCCGGGTCAGCGAATGGCAAAAGCGCCAGGGGAAACAGACTCGGAGCGAGACGAGTACCTCGGGTTATTCCGGACTGCAATTGAGATGTTCAAGTGGTACATCCCACGCTCCGGGCAAAATGAACGCCGAGTCATGGATTTGCTTCCACTTTCGGAAATTATTCACCTCCCATGCGTGCAGCGCAAACTGTACCTCTTCATTGGAGACGCCGCAGCTGAGCCCATGATGCTTGAAGGGGTCGAGCACAAGGTCGGAGTCACCGCTGTAGTCAACCTGAAGGAAGAGCAAGCCATGGTATTCGTCTGGTCAGCTGAGATGGTGATTCAAATCCGAGATCTCTTCCGAGCGTGGGGAATGCCGGAAGGCCGTTCGCATGTGGGAATCATAGCCGTGTTCGAGGCATTTGCCGTAGTCATGTGTGTCTACGGCTGGGGGCGATTTCTGGCAGACTCGGCTCTCCTGGATTTGAACGACAACTCCAACGCGCAGGCCTGGATTGGCAGTGTGAAGGCGAAAAACTATGGTGCGGGCCTGATGATGCTGGGCTGTGCAACACAATGTAGCATCCAAGGCAACACTGTCTACTCGGAACGTATCAGCACCCACGATAACGTGGTGGCGGATCGGCTTTCGCGCTTATGCCAGGCGGACAAGGCGAAGCGGGATGGATGGAAGGTCTTTGAGTTCGTGAACCGGTTTATGCCGGGCACAGTGATAGTGCAAGATCCCACCATTCTCGTCAGAATCCTGAGCGACGTGAAGCGTCTTCTGGAGCTAGGAGACCAAGACTGCCCCACCTCTCCAGGGGCGTTTGAGGATCTCCAACGAGCGGTGGACGCGTGCCAAATCGAGGGGGCCCAGTCGATGGAGAGAATCAACCAGGCCGGGACAGTCAGGTACCAAGATCACCGACTCGAGGGCCTAGCTTACCAGGTAGCCCACGCTGTGACCCACCTGAAGGTGGAAGAGGGCTGTCTCTTATACACATCTCCGAGCCCACGAGACCTCTCTACATCTCGT
>OJBV01000181.1_pt1 | contig 11745 bp, 5 predicted proteins | sample 1590821 | NCBI WGS metagenome assembly OJBV01 (sample SAMN05416694, study PRJEB24817) | seawater metagenome | isolation source: Sea water | place: Canada:Atlantic | collected 2013-07
TGTACTTGAATGTACCTTAAATATTCTCAAAAGAGTCGCGTATTCTTTTAAGAATGTTCTTTGGTATATCAACCAAAATCAATCTGACCGGATATTTCGTCCACTTCCTTATTTCTTTGTGCCTCTTATATTCTGCAAGTGTTTTTCCTTTATTTACGGTAGTTCGTGCTTTTTCTATATAAATCGGTTTGCTGCAGCGTCGATTCATATGAAGATAGCACTCCCACTCGTCCTTCTTTAATTCTCTCTCCTTTCTTGTTTCCTGATCTTTGTTCACAAAAATTCATGCTGCTTTGGCTGCGTAAAGTACCCAAAGTTACTGTATTTTTGTTTATTGCTCCCTTATCATAAAAATCATGCTGCATCTGCCGCATTTCCGATTTATATGCCAATTGGGTATATTTATCTTACTTTCTTTTGCATAAAAATCGTGCGGCGTTTTACGGCGCATTCTGATTTATATGCCAAGTTACTTTATCCGTCCTGAGCGACTTTCCGTAAAAATCCCGCGGCTCCCGCTGCGCTGATTCATACGTAAAGTGGCTTTAGTTTACTCGTCCTTGGCTCATTTCCATAAAAATCTCGTAGCTCCCGCTGCGCTGATTCATACGTAAAGTGGCTTTAGTTTACTCGTCCTGTGCGACTTTTCCATAAAAATCTGCGGCTTCCGCTTGCGCTGATTTATACGTAAAGTAGCTTAACTCCGTTTTGCGCTACTGACTTATAAGAATATTCGCATCCCTGTGATATTCATACCAGTCCAAAGTAGCTTTACTGCGTTTTCCCCATTTTGGTGTTTACTACCTTCCATGGTAGTTGTACGACCATAATCTGGAAAACTGGTACGTCTGTAGATGGTTTTTCATACCTCCCAGTTGTGTAATGATTCATCTTTTCAAACTCCTTTGTTCATCTACTGATCGTCCTTTTTTAATGGTTTTCCCATTTTCATTTTCATAACTCAAATACCTCGATTCATTTGAATCGGCTGCTTAGCTATTGCAGACTATGGAATCATCTCATTATTTTCTTTATTGCATGCTTGATTAATCGCTCATGATAGTACTTCGTGTGACAACTTGGCCAGACCTTTAGTATATGTAAGTTCTGTAGAACCGTTGCGCTGCTTTGCAATCTGTGTTCGCATCATACCATGTAGATTATTTTCGTTTCTTCTTCTTTTGCTTTTCTGTGCTCGTGTTGTTAAACTATTAATTCCATCAAGGTATACTTTAAGACCTTCGATCAACTGCTTGATGACTCGTTCCATAGATTACTTTTAACGATTATAATGATGATTGAAAAGATATTTTGGCTGCCCATACAATTCCATTCATCCTGAACTCCGGTGTTCTACCTATTTGTCTTTTATTCTTCTTTGGTAATTTTCAAAATGTTTTAACTGGGACGTCTCCCTTATCATTTTGTTACTCATTTGAATCCAAGAAGAGAATTTCTTTTCCTTCTCTTATAGGTTTATTTTTCTTTAGCGATATTTTTGAAATTTCCATACTTCAATGTTTTTCCCGTTCAATGTATCTTACACCTTTGAATGTTTATACATTCAATTTGTTTAAACATTTTGAATCGCTGCACAGTGCACTCCTCCGTTTCTTTTACGGTATTATCCTCCTTTTTATCCTTCTTCTTACTCGTGCACTTTTTATTTTCCTTGTATTTTATCTTCCGTTTCAGGTCTCCGAGATGCCTTTTCTGGATGCCCTGTTTCTGTCATACTGCTCCCCACGGTAACAATGCCTATTGTTTCATCTCCGTGACACTCTAGCTGAATTCATAGTTCCTTAAAACTTTTGTTCTCAACTCCTTTAATAGATCGCATTTGAGCGCTTTCGTGAGGATATCACTTAAATTCTCCTCTGAAGCAACATGCGACAAATCAATCAGACCATCTTCTAGTTGATGACGAACCCATGCTAGTCTGTACCCCATGTACATCGAACTTTTACTTATCTTGTCATTGCGTATCCCTTCGAGACTCGCTTTATTATCAATTCTGACTGGAGTCGGCCCATCGTGTAAAAATCCAGTCTCACACAAAAAGAATCGTACTCCAAGTAAATGCTTGATGCATTCAACGCTTGCTATCAATTCAGAATCCCTTGATGACAATGCCGGTATCGATTGAAGTTTGCTCCGCCACCCAAAGATGTTCTCTCCGTATCTCAAGAAATAACCGTAATGACTCTTTCTTGTTATAGGGCAATTGGCGAAGCTTGCATCTGAAAATGCATTTAATCCAGAGCTACTTTCGCTTTTCCAAAAAGTAAGAACGTGATCTTCTTCTGTATCAATAAGGTACCATGCTAAATGATTTATTGCTTTCACTACATTTTCAGTATTTCTACATCCTGAGAATCTTGCGCATACTGCTGTGCTGTAGGCACAGTCTGGTCTTGTATGTAAAACAATATAAGCTGCTAATCCCAGTACTGACCTCGAATCATATTCCGTGTATGGTACAATTGGATTGCTTTCAGATGTTTCTTCAAAGATGTCTTGATTATACGGGTTCATTGGGTATTTCAGTTTCCCTCCTCTAGGATGTGTCCCTCTACAATTTTTGATTTCTTCTAACATCTGTTTGAGTTTTCTTAAGAGCTTTGGTACTCTAAATGTCATTGAACCTTTTTCTCGATCTATCTGTACAAGCATTGATAGATATTCAATTTTATCCCCAGAACTTTCCTCTGGTGACGCATTAAATTCGTTGAAAAGTTTCATTTCGAAGTCTTTCCTCATTCTTCTCCCTTCTTGATCATTAGAAAATGATAATAGTGCGTCGTCAACATGTGCAGAAACTAGACCAAAACTATTTTTCATATTCTCAATTGATGGTTCTTCAGTTATTCCGTAGGTGGATCCATCACCGCAATTTCCTCTTTTGTAGAAACAGCACGGGTCGATTTTGCTCTGAGTGAAGCCTGGTCCACCTTCGTTTTCTGGCTTTATGATGAAATCCCGATATTTCCTGAAGAAGATCAACGGTGACGCCCTTGCCCCGTATAACGACCTCTTCACCTTTGCATATTTCGCTATTCTCCCATTTTGTAACCTAGGTATCAAGTCTTTTCTATCTTTCAATACCTCTTCCAGGTTTGAAGGTATCTTTACATAGAGTGGTCCAAATTCTGCATCATCATATTCTGCTGTTAAAAATCCCCCAGCAACATCGAACGTTGATATGCTACAATCACATTCCAAAGAAATAGCTAAAATGAGTCTTACAAATTCTGAATTTACTGTTGGTGAGTACAAATCTTCCTTGTTTCTTGGAAATTTGTCTCTCGTTTGCGCTGCTACAATTCGGCATTTCTTCCTACTTGCTTGGCCAGTGGCACTGTACTTTTGTGTTAATACCCAGAGTAATGGTACTACATCAGCTCCTTGGGGGTATCTGTCTACAAGTTCCATTGTAGGAAAATCTATATGTAGCCGTTCCCATTCGGCTATGATGGGTGGAATCCAGTCGTCTCCATCCCATCTGTTGATTGCTTCAACAACTGATCTTGGATTTGGTACCATTTTCGTTGCTTGAGTTAAATAAGCTTTTATTTTCTTCGACTGATAGATCAAAATATTTTGACAATCATTTTTGTGATCAGTTGCTATGTTCAATACGTGATCCAAATCTTTTCTAAAAGGGCGTCCTTCTTTTTCACGTAAGTACAGTTCACAGTCTTGTAATATTGTGCAAACTTTTGCCGTGGCCCTTTCAAGATATTCACTATATGGTAAACTATCTTTTGCATAGTGTAGCTCATTGACTCCAAGTCCTCGTAATATTTCTCCAGACAAGTCAGCTTCTTGTCTACCCATCTCATTTTTATTTTGTTTCACCTTCACTTCTCCTACTCTCTTAATGTATTCGTCTCTTTCATTTTTCAACATATAATCCTCATTTATATCTAGATTATACTTTTTGTCAACTGCTTTTGATACATCATCATCCTCTTGATTTCGTTTCATGACCATATGTACTCTACTTGATAATACGGCTGTTACATCTTCTTCTTCCCGAGACATGGCACAGATACGCAGTTGTGTTGCCAAGTTACTTTGTTTCAAAACAGGTATAAATAACGAATAAGTCCTCCGTACTAAGTTTATTGGATCAATCGATTCAATAAATACTTGTCCGTGTTGAAAAGCGTAGAGAAAGTCGTCCCACCTTCCTCCTGCTTCACGATATTCTTTTACTGTTTTAGCGTTTTTATAATCATCATATCTTTTTGCAGTTCTTGTTCCTGGATTTTTCGGATTCGTTGGTAAAAACCTTATCTTTTCATCAGGTTTATTGTCATACAGATTTCGTATAAACTTTTTCTCTTTGATTTCCAACCCATCTCGTTTTCTTACACCTCCTGGTGCTGTCATTCTTCTAAAAGGTTTCACCCTTTTTAAATCCTCGTTAGTCATCGGTGAAATACCAGGCAAAAATTCTTTTATTTTAGGTTCTGTAGGGTGGTGATTCACGCTCTTGTTCCCATCTGAATCATATCCGTCATTCTCCCCCTCAGGCTTACGCTTCCTGCGCTGAGCCTGACGCAATCCACTGGATCCTCCGAACCGCGGCATCGATTTCTGATGTGACGCCACTATGTCATCGTCATCATCATCTTCCACGTCACGCCGTGACGTCACGCCATTTTCATCACTTGGTAAGTCTTCATCCTCTTCCAAACCTGTGGCGTTAAGTTGTCTACCTCCCTGATTCAAGGTACCTCCCTTGTTCAGTAATTCATTCTGCCTTATAGTCGAATAAATTTCACCATGAATGTCCATAAAAGGTATAACTTTAGTAGGCCGGCCAGTAAATTTGTTCATACAAATAATGCCCATCTCACGTTCCCCTTTATACTCATTGAAACAAGCATTCAATGCCGCATCGATCAACACCCTATCTCTGCTGTCTGAATTCACTGGTTGAAACAACCCAGCATCCCGTAGTAGCATTGGCCTTTTGGATAAATCTCGTATAAACTTCACATCGTATTTATTTTTGACTTTCAAAGTTACTAAACTAAATACAAGAAATCCTTTTCCTTGTGGTAATCCAACGAAGATTCCAAAATGACCCATTTGTTTCATTGAGTTTGCCTTCACTGGCTGTTCCATCGTCCCTTCTCCGCATATAGCAATACAACCAAATGGCGCAGCAAAGTTTGACATATCTGGAATCTCTTGAAAAGTAACAACATAAGGTATTTTTGTTACTGAGTTCACAAGTTGTCTTAATTTTGAACCTAACCAAGGTCTCTTGCCAATTAAATTTACCGCATGCTTGAAACTCCTCGCCCAAAATACGATTTCCAGATAAGCTCCCCTCAACTGGATGCTTGTTAATGCCATCACTTTACTCATTGTTGATTCAATAACTCCATTTTGTTGAGATATCCCTGGTGAGTTTGTAGACAATCTCACACAAAAATGGAAACACCATCTCGCCACTTTCGTTAAACAATCCTGTGCTCCTTCAACTGTATACCACATTGAATCACAATCCGCATGAATATGAATCAGTGAAACTCCCAATTTCGTTCTCACAAATTTATATATAATATCAAGTGCATCCACTATGTCTCGATGATCTTTCATTGTTATACCGAGTGGGTATCCAGTATTATTAATTTGACACAGTAGTCCCACATGTTCCCCCTCTATACTTCCTTGTTCAAAATACCTCGTAAAATCAATAGTTACTGATTCTCCAGTCAGATAGACGGTATGATCTATCCCATCGACTGTTTTTCTTGGTATTTTTCTTCTCCGTAAGCTCCTACACAATTCACATTCCTCCGACACTCGTCTCATCACTGGTACTCCATGTAGTGTTTCTTCCATTTTTGCTAGTACCATGTCAGACGGATGTCCCAGAGCTTGATGTAGTTCCATTGAATCACTTTGCAATGGAAACCTGTGTATTATAGCTCCTTCTTTAGACCGATTAAAACTCGATTTAATCTTTTCTCTCCTTTGAGTTAAAGTCTCATTATTTTTCTTTTTCAATAAGGAATTCTCTCCTTTGTGTTGGAAGATCCCATTTTTCTCATCATCCAAGATGCCCAGTAATCCTCTTGGGGATTCGGCGTGATCCGATGATAATTTTAATTCACTAGGAATTTCTCGTGAAAAGTAGCATTTTCCATAAGATTCATCCTTCATTAAGTCTCGTTGATAACTCTCCACAGTTATCTCTTCTCCTTGTATTTCTACTGCTTTGTTTAGATCATGAAAAGTTCCACATAAACAAGTATTGTTCGATATGATCTGTTTACAGACATCACAAAAATACATTACGTTCTGTGGTTTATTGAATTCCTCTGATTCAATTGTTTCATCATTTTCTTCATAACTTATTAAGCCATCAACCCCCTCTTTGGGCATAAGTTTGCCAATTTTATTTTGAGTTCCCTTTTTCCAGTTAACCTTTTTCTCCAACACATCTTGTAAATCATAATCTTGCAGTTTTGTTTCAACTTCGTCTTTCAGGTAGTCAAAACATTCCATAAGAGTATTATTTTCATCATGTGATTGCATTTCACAACTTAGCTGTATATTTTCAGGATATTGTTTTAAAATAACCTTTTCCCATGAAACATAAGAAGCTTCGTCATCTTCATCATCTTTACTGTTGATATCATATTGAAAATTATCATGACTTACTGCAAACGCAGTCGCTGGCCCTTCCATAAATTCATCATGATTCTTATCTCTTCTTCGTTCATCAATAAATCTGAATTTCAGATCACCTTTGTCATTTGTTGTGAACTCGATGTACACGGAGTAACATCCATCTGTTTCTCTGTGAATTGTGATGATGCTTCCGTTTGAAGTGATTAAATAACCTTTTCCATCACTTCTCCCCCCTAGATAACACCTGTATCCTAATTCTTCCAATACACTGAATGAAATCAACCAATCTTGAGCATTGTTCAAGCAATAAAACTTAATAGATTTATTTTCTGCGCAGCCTTTGATTTCAGTCTCAAACTCTCCTCCTGCTCTTTCTGTATTACCATTTGCTGTTAATACCCTTAGCTTTGACTGTGATATCCAGTTATTTAGTAATTTTTGTATTTCTTTCTTTGGAGCTATAGATACGACTGCTCCTGTGTCAAGAAGTAGTTTCGCCGTCATTATAAACTTGTCTTGAGTTTTGTATTTGTCACCGTAAACTCGTAATATTTTGTTTAACCAATCAGTAGTTTGTACTCTTGGCACTACCATCTGTTTTGTTTGTGTATTTTCTCCAGTCATATCCTCCTCCACCTCATTTCAATTTTGATTGAAACTTTGATTTATTTTAAAATATCTCGTAGTTCCGTCTGTTTGTGAAGGTGATCCTCTCCTTTGATTTAGACCCTTCATTTTCCCTTTCATTTCTTTAAGAGAATTCAGCTTTTTCAACATTTTTGTCTCTTCTTGCTCAATTTCTTCTTGGCTTTTGTAGAAAGTCATCTGGTCTGCTTCTGGAATCATTTCTTGAGCCATCATGTTGTTCAAGTAGTTTGAGTGATCATCTTCTTCAATATCATTTCTTATTTGTCTCCTGCTCATAGCTGCCCTCCATGGAGTATGAACATCTTTTGAGTAGTTCTTTTCATGTGGTGTCACCATGTTGATATTTCTACTCAAGTTAGTCATCCCTACCTTTTCTTGTTCAACTAGTCTTGGTAGAAACACATTTACCACACATGGGTACACTCCACAGTTTGGTGAGTTACCATGACCACAGATGCATGTTTTACTATGCAGACTGTGAAAGTGACACCCATGGGAACATTTTTGAAAGAATTTCGCAAATCCTGCTGTTGATCCAAAATGAATCATGTCCTGAAACATCGCTTTCATAGATCTGTAAACAGCATTTTCCATGTTATCGTAACTGCTTCGATTTATAAAGGTCATTTTCTGGTTTGAATTGTTTCCTATATACACTGATTTTCCATCAACTGAAACATCTCCAGTTTTCCAGCTGTTTCCTCGATTTGTAGGGGGGTTTCTGTTTACGTCATTTCCACGTCCTCCATATCCTTTCCCCCCTCTGAAGAGCTCTGAATCTCTGTTTGCTCCTTTACCTTTTCCTCTATAACCATTCACAGTATAGCCTTTACCTTTTCCCCCTCGTCCACCGTAGTTACTTCCCCCTCTGCCTCTTCCTTTGCCTCCTTTTCCTGTTTCAATCATTCCTTTCCCAATCCACGTTGATTTTCGGTTCGAAGTGCCATTACCATTCTCTTCTTTTGATGGAGTTTTCACTTCATTCACCCCCTTTGTCTCAGTAGCTTTCTTTCTTGGATAGATTTTATTTGTCTTCTTCTTTGGATAGGCTTTATCAGGTGGGTGATCCCTATTGTATTGTTGTTGCATTACAAAAGGTCTTGATCCATGCTTGAAAGTAACGTTAATCTTTTTGTGGTTTTCGTCACCAGTTAGTAGTTTCTTTACTCCTTTCTTCAATGATCTGCTGTCTTCATGATTAAGAACACTTTCATGCCTGTTAACACAGTTCTTTCCATATGGACAAGTTTTTGTCAGAACGTTATTGGCACAAATATTTTCTGCTTCTGTTCCAATAATCTTCTGCAGTTGATAAATTTTTAATTCATCTAGTTTTGGAATGAGTTCTTTTGGGTCTACTCCAATCATAACACTAAGTGCTGATTCTGTTGAAATGTCTTCAGGATCGTTTTCAGAATTGGTATTCTGTGGTAATTTTGAAGCTAAGTCCACCACATACCCCTCGGTATTCGATGAATTCCATTCTTCCTTTTTATCAGTAAAAACTGTCATAAATGCCTCCATTGTTGAATTTGTTAATTCTTTAGTAAAAGCGATTCTCTCGTTGCTTCTTCTGATAACTTTGCAGATCATACTTATTTTACCAAACGATCTTCCTCGTAAAGATTTCCAAGCATCTTCTGCTTCGATGCTTTTTATCAGTCCAGGATATTTTTCTTTCTCCAAGTGCACTTCCCCCGTAATTTTCTCCCAATTTCTCATTGGATAATCGTCTAGTTCTTCTCTCTGAATTAAAGGATGTATTCCAAACATTACTTTCAGTAGATCGACTTCATCACAAACATCTCCTGAGTTCTTGATGAGCTTTCCAACATCCAGTATCCAGAGATCTAAATCTCTTCTGAAGAAATATTTCTCCTCTTGATTATCCATTACCGGTTCTAACAGGCTTTCAAAAGATATTTGATTCAACAATGATATTTTTGATACGGTGTCTTCTCCTTGTTCAGCCAACTTCCAAACCACTGACATCGCCATGTTGCCATAAGAATGTTTGAAAATTACCTTTGTAAGCAAAGAATTTTCAATATTCTTTTCATTTACTTCTTCTACCCCCTCTGGAGTGAACATGGAATGGAAATAAGCCAATGCCATATTTTGAAGTTTTGGATCTTCTTGGTGAATGATTTTTCCAAATACTCGAGTCCAAATGTCAAAAATATATATCTGTCCAGAAAACCATTTCAGTATACTGATTATTGATTTCTTTCCTAAGAGTTTTCCTGCTCTAATGAGCCTTCCCTTTTGAATACTAAATACTTCTTTTCCATTGATGTTTGTCATAGCAGTAGATGGTATAACAGGAATTATGCTTCCTGTTTGTTGTAAATGTCTGATACACGATTCCAATTTTTCTGCAACTTTCTCTTTTCCTTCGTCAAATTTCTGAAGAATTTTTAAGTTTGCTGTCAGTCCTGTTGTAGAGGCTTTTGTTGATTTCGGTGACGTCACATTCGTAGTTGGGACCATTTTGCTTTTCCATGGCCTAGTAATCCCTGAATTGATCAAGTTTCCTAAATCTATCAAATGTTCCACCAGCACTGTGTATTCGATATCCTCCTCAGCCACATCTTCATCAGCTGTTGTTCGTTCAAAAGGTATGTTCTTCTCATTCAACTCAAAAGATAACGTTGAGAAATACTTGACTATTCCTGCGAAGCCTTTTGAACTCGTTTTCACAGTGCGTTGTTCTGTTGGTATTACGAATGATAAGTCAATACCATTTCCATTTCTTCGTATTTCTTCATCCAGTCCAGCCAGAGTTGATTTATGCGACATGATAAATTTTATCTGCTCATTCGTCATACCAATATTTTTATCAATTTCAATAGTTGCGGTTAACAGAGGAAAATTACTATCCAACTCATATTGGACTACCCCTGCCTCGTTGTTTGATTTATCACGAACATCTGTTTCAAGCCAGTTATTCGCGTTGCTCTTACCAGTCCCGTCACCCACTTGTTGTTCCATAAACCTACTTTCCATCGAGCTTGTTGAATATTCTGACAGGAGTTGGTACTCCCATGTTTCAAGCGCTCGAGGTACAAGATTTTCAGTTTTGTCACCACTGCATAAACATGAAGTTGCTAATGGGATGCTCCGATCAACTTGACTGTACCAACTACCGTCTTGTGTGGCTGCATCTACTAGGAATTCGATTGGCACTTCACAAATTGCACTGTCTTCAGCCAATCTAGAGTATATTGTGTCTTTATAGACCTGGTTTTCTCCATCAGGTTTGCAAAACAAAAGCTTGCTTGTTTGATGGAGTCGTTGGAGCGACTCCAAAGGTGATTCTTCAAGATGGAGTTTTAGAACATGAATAGCGTATATCACTCCATGGTTTACTACCTGTTCGTATAGAGTGTTGATTAGCGTTGAATCTGCTCTCGCAACTGCTTCATCAACATCTTTGTAATAGTTTGAGATTACTCGTTGATCTTGATTTTCAAACTGTGTTCGTTTTAATTCAAGGTAAGTTTGATTTCCTGACTGTTTTGAACTTTTTCGGTTGGATTTAATTTTCTTTCTCATCTTCTTCTTCGCGAAATAAATTTTGCTTTCTTACACACTCTTCTTTGAGTATTCGATATCAAGAATAACTTGAATAGATTTGTGTAAGTGAACCTTGAAAGTTTCACTAGGATTACAGTATAATATATACTTGTATGGTATATCCGAACTTCAACGTCGTATCTCGAATAGACAATACCTTCAATTGGATGTAAGTTTTGTAAAGCGTTTAAAATCAAGTTCGAGCTTATTAGAATCTGGCCCTCGTTGAGATTCTTGTAATATCTGTTTCTTAGATCTCGTGACGTAACAAAAATATTCAAATGACCTTGAATCAATTCTTGATGTTCAAAATTCGATAGAACCGTTCTTTGGTGTATTTGATCTCGATACTGGAAATTTCTTATATAGGGTATATTAAATCCTTCGATAGTAGTTATTCAAGTTATCAACTTTGATTATTTAGTCGATTGATATTGGTACTAAATCAGGTAAGGACTCTGGATATTCTGAGTTGTCAGATGCAGTGTCCGAAATTCTCCCCCCTGATTGTTGAATACCGTAAATAGGATGACCTACAGGGTTTTCCGTATCAGAATCGAATTTTATATGAAGAACCAGTCGTCCCCTATACACTCGAGTTAAATGTACAACAATCCGTTGCGATTGATTCCAAATCCAAATTTCCACCTGAAAACCGAACTGTAGTGCGATAATGTATTTTCTCAAATGATCATTTATCATATCATTTTCAACAAGAGACTTATAGCACGTGACGTCACGTAGATCCCCTCTTTCCAAAGAACTCCAAAGAACTCTCCGAGCACAGCTAGGTAACCGTCTACTGTAGAACTGGTGACGTCACGCCAAGAAGTGCTCCCGTCGAACCTTAGGATATGTGTTGCCAAA
>OJBV01000184.1_pt1 | contig 11584 bp, 11 predicted proteins | sample 1590821 | NCBI WGS metagenome assembly OJBV01 (sample SAMN05416694, study PRJEB24817) | seawater metagenome | isolation source: Sea water | place: Canada:Atlantic | collected 2013-07
ATCTACACCTCTCTATTCGTCGGCAGCGTCAGATGTGTATAAGAGACAGTAGCAAAACAGTTTTAGAACCAGGAAAAGATTATAAGATAGCCGATATGTCATTGGCTGAGTTTGGACGTAACGAAATCGACGTTGCTGAGCACGAAATGCCAGGTCTAATGTCAATCCGTAACAAGCACGCTGCTGCGAAGCCTCTTAAGGGTGTTCGTATCATGGGTTCCTTGCACATGACGATCCAAACGGCAGTATTGATCGAGACACTCGTTGATCTCGGAGCTGACGTTCGTTGGGTAAGTTGCAACATTTACTCCACTCAAGACCATGCGGCTGCGGCGATTGCCAAATCAGGTGTTCCCGTTTTCGCCTGGAAGGGTGAAACTCTCGAGGAGTACTGGTGGTGTACAGATCAAGCATTGAGCTTCCCAGGTGGCCTCGGCCCACAACTCATCGTTGATGATGGGGGAGACGCGACCCTTCTTATCCACAAGGGCTATGAGCTCGAAAACGGTAGTGACTGGGTTAACACCGAGTCTGGTTCCGAAGAGGAGCAAGTGATCAAGAACCTTCTTAAAAAGGTTCATGGTGAAACTAAGACACGCTGGCACGAAAACGTTAAGGAGTGGAAGGGTGTTTCTGAAGAAACTACTACTGGTGTACATCGTCTTTACGAAATGATGAACGCGGGCAAACTGCTTGTTCCTGCAGTCAACGTAAATGACTCAGTAACGAAGTCCAAGTTCGATAACCTCTACGGTTGCCGCGAGTCTTTGATTGACGGTATCAAACGTGCAACAGACGTCATGACCGGTGGTAAAGTTGCTGTTGTTTGTGGATACGGTGATGTTGGTAAGGGATGTGCTCAAGCTCTCGTTGGAATGGGTGCACGTGTAATCGTCAATGAGGTTGACCCTATTTGTGCTCTTCAAGCTTCTATGGAAGGTTTTGAAGTCTGCCCCGTTGAGGACTCTCTCGGTCGTGCAGATATCTATGTGACCACTACAGGTAATAAGGATATTATCCGTGTTGAACACATGGAGAAGATGAAGGATCAGGCGATCGTTTGTAATATCGGTCACTTCGATAACGAAATCCAGATCGACAAGTTGAATGCTGTTGAAGGCATCAAAATGTTAGTGATCAAGGACGAGTCTCAAGGTGCGGTTGATAAGTATACGTTCCCTGCAGGTAACAGCATCTATATGTTGGCGAAGGGTCGTTTGGTTAACTTGGGTTGTGCCACTGGGCATCCGTCGTTCGTTATGTCGAATTCGTTCGCGAATCAGACGCTTGCTCAACTTGATCTTTGGGAAAAGAAGGAAACGAATAAGCCAGGTGTTTATCTCTTGCCGAAGCATCTCGACGAAGAAGTTGCTCGCCTTCACTTGGAGAAGATTGGCGTGAAATTGACTACTTTGAGCCAAGAACAAGCTGACTATATCGGTGTTAAGGTTGAAGGCCCTTATAAACCTCACCACTACCGTTACTAGGCCTGTCATTTGTTAGGTTTTTAATACGAAAGCCCTGCAGTGATGTGGGGCTTTTTTGTGACTGCAGGTGATGCAGTCACTGACGTAGCACCTTATCCGACTTCGTTCCTCTACACCGTGACAGGTTGGGTTGTGGGTTTATTGGTAGCGTCGATCGTCCCGATGGACATGTATGAGGGAGGCGTGGCCATCGGGACGATGTGCCGCTACCCATATGTTGGATCTGTAGTCCTGACGGATATTTAGAGCGTTGTTACTGTGGAGTGGGTCGGTTTGGGAGGAGAGTTGATAGTTTGTCTTCGAAAATTCGTGTTCGATTTTCTCTTCCTTTTGGGGTGAGGTGGTAGTTGGTGTCGTAGAAATCGCTGATGTCGGCGACGAAGTCGAAGGGGGTGCCGAGAAGTTGGTAGCCGAGAGTTTCGATCGTGTTTTGTGAGTGCCCTAGGTTATTGATGACTTGGAGAGCTTCTAGATCTAGCAGTGGGTTTAGGGCGATGCTGGGCCAGGTGATACAGGGAGTTATGTTGTTAGCTTGGCACCATTGAGCGAAATCTGTGAGCGTATTTTTTGCGTGGTTACTGACTTCGTGTTCTTCCATTAGCTCGTAGTCGCTGCCTGAATCCCACTGGCGTTCCTCTTGGTACGTGTAGTCGCCGTTGGGGCTACAATCGAGGTAGTTGTAGAAGGTTGGGAGTTCGTCAGTGTAGCTCTTCCCCCATTTCTGTTGGAGGTTTGATTGGATGTCGGAGTCGGAGATTAGGGTGAAGGTGTTGTCGTCGACGATGTCTAAAGCCTTGGTGAATCGGTTGAGATCACTTGCGAGGATCTTTCTCCATGAGTGTTTTTTAAGGTAGGACAGTTTATTGGAGAGGGAGCGGCTGCGGAAGTAGTCGGGGTTCCAGATCGAGAGTTCGTTAACGGAGTAGGTATTGTATTTGGGTTTCCAGAGGAGTTCGTATTCGAGGGAGAGGACGGCGATGTCCCCTGGCTTCGCGTATCGCATGATTTCTTCTGTCATGAAATCAATTGGAAAAGAGGCGTTGAAACCGAGGTTAACGACATTGTATCCGGTTTTTGATTGGATGGATTCTGAGTCGTAGCCGAACCATGTCGCAGATCCGCCTTGGAGCCAGATGGTTGGACCTTGAGTTTGTGATGCTATGAAGCGTTTTGCGATCCAGATCTCTCGATTGGAGTGGAAATTCCACCAGGGGTGTCCGAGGTGGAGGGTGAAAAGCCCCCAGAAGGCTGCGATACTTATGGCAAATATGGCTCCGGCGATGCTGATATATTTTAGGGGTGTCATTAGAATCTAAAATAAATAAAGGGGGTCGCTTGATATTCGCCTGTATTCACTAACGTGAAGGCACAGAGCAGTCCGAGAAGGATGGCTCCGAGGAGTGAGAACTTGGGACTGTCGTTGATTGGTTTGCTGAGCCATGTCATCGGGCGTCTGAAGGCGATAGCTATGGTTGCACTAAGTACTATTGTGATGATTGACCAAGAGAAGTCGGAGAAGAAGGCAGTGCCTAGATGGAGTCCATTTTTAGCATCGGGGTAGAGGCCGAGTGAATGGAGGGCGAAATGGAGTTCGCTCCAGCGTTCTTGGATGCCGAGGGTCTTGAGGTAGTCGAAACCACTGAGGCCACCGGGGAAGATTGAGCTGCTACCGAAGAGGTTGCCGTAGAGACGAAGGGCCTCTTCTAGACTGTTGGCTCGAAAGAGAGTCCATGAGAGGCAGACGCAGAGAAACGTTATTGCCCAGCTGATCGTTTGAGGCGTGCGGAACTTTGCCGTTCTCCACCAGTGATTGATAATGAGGAAGAGGCCATGGAGGGCACCCCAGATGATGAAGGTCCAATTGGCTCCGTGCCAAAGGCCGGCGAGGAGCATGGTGGTCATTAAATTGATGAGGGTGCGTTGGGATCCCAAGCGATTACCTCCAAGTGGGATGTAGATGAAGTCTCTCAGCAGGTTGGAGAGGGTGATGTGCCAACGTCTCCAAAAGTCGATGATGCTGGAGGCACGATACGGGGAGGCAAAATTTTCTGGAAGCTTGAGATTGAAGCAACGGGCAAGGCCGAGGGCCATGTCAGAGTAGGATGAAAAATCGTAGTAGATTTGGAAGGTAAATGCGGTGATCGCGATCCAGGCTTGGGTGGCTGCGAGGTCGTTACCTGCTGAGCTTTGTGCAAACAAGGGATCCGCGATCAGGGCGAGACTGTCGGCTATGAGCAGCTTTTTTGCGAGGCCGATGACGAGGAGGTTGATGCCAAATACGAGGTTGGAGGAATTGAGTTTTCCGAATGATTTGGACTTCAGCTGGGGGATGATTTCGTCCGGCTTAACGATGGGACCGGCGATCAGTTGGGGAAAGAAGGAGACGTAGAGGACGTATTCGAGTGCGTTTGCCTTGTCGTGGCCCGATCGAAATATCATCGAAAGGTAGGCGATCTGTTGGAAGGTGAAGAAGGAGATCGCGAGGGGGAGAGTGAGTGGCGGGAGTTCCAGGGGAAGTCCGGTGAGGCTTTCGAGTGTGCTCGTTGTGAAATTGAGGTATTTAAAGAGGAAGAGAATTCAGTATAAACTTTTGAAATTTTTCGATTTTTTAAAAAACTAAGAATTTGTTTATGAGTTTTGTTTTGAGCACTCAAACTTTTTTGATTCATATTTTGCTTTTTGAAGCACAGATTGATTTGCTTTAGGATATTGTTCTTCAACTCCCACAATCATTTTACAACCTTGCTCTTTTTCTCCTATTTGAACCATTGATACACCAAGTTTTAATAAATTTATAGGAGCCTTCTCACCTTTTGGATATTTTTGATATCCTTCAAGATAAGCAGTAGCGGCATCTGTATAAAGCTGTCTTATTCTAAACGTTTCAGCATACCAATATTGAGCATTGCCTGCCAATTTATGCTCTGAATTATTTATTACAAATTCTCTAAATGCTCTTTCTGCGGTGCTATAATCGCCTACTTTTAAAAAACTAGTTGCAAATTCATATTGTTTTTCTGGAGAGGTATTTGGAAGTATATTTTTTTCTGATTCAAAATTTTCTGTCACTATAGATGAAGTGGTTTCTACAGACTGTATTTGTTGAGTAGTTTCTCCATTTTCTGAATCTTTATATGAAATAGATCCTAGGTCTTGAGGTTGTGAGGAGCCTGGTAAAGTTTTGTCTACTTGTTCTTTTGGTATTGAGGTTAATTTTTTTCCAACCTCTCCAGATGACAAAGCATTTTCAACATCTTGAAACCTAATTTGGTTATCTGCCTGAACCTTAGAAAGCCTATTTGATAATTTATCTAACTTGAAGTTAATTTCTTCAAACTTATTAGTAAGTTCTTGAAATTGTTTTTCAACATCGGATAATTTTAAAAGATGTCTTGTTAAAACATCTTCAGAGTTTTCATTTGTACTTTTTTGGCTATTTGAATTGTTTGATCCTGAGTAAACAGCTTTTTCCAGAGTTTTTAGATCTTTTTGAATTAAATCTAAAATTTCATTTATATTATGGTTATCTGCAAAAATAATATTTGGAAAAAATATAAAGACTAATATTAATTTTAATCGAATTATTTTTTTATAATTAAACATAATAAATTGAGTAGTAATTATAATGATGGCAAAAAAAAGACCCTATTCACAAATGCGATAGGGTCTTTTATGAATTATTTAAATTGATTAGTTAGCTTTAACAGTAACTGATCTTCTATTTTTAGACCAAGCTAATGGGCTAGATCCAGAATCCACTGGTCTTTCTTTACCATAACTTAATACAGAAATTCTGTCTGAAGAAATTCCGTAAGTCATTAAATAGTCTTTTGCTGAATTAGCTCTTCTTTCACCTAATGCTAAGTTGTACTCTCTTGTACCTCTTTCATCAGCGTGACCTTCTAAAACAACATTAATATCTGAATTTTTTCTTAACCATGCGGCTTGTTTTCTTAAAGTTTCTCTTGAAGCTGTTGTAAGTACAGTTTCATTTGTTGCAAAGAAAACTCTATCTGGAACACCAGAAGCTAAATATTCAATAGAATCTGTTCCAGTGTAAACATCTCCTTGAAGCTGCCCTGTTGTCGTTTTTTTTGTTGCACAAGCTGTTAATACTAAACTTGCTAATATAATTAGAAATGCATTTTTTAAAATCTTGCTTAAGTTCATTTTTGCTCCTTAATTCTTATTTGAATAACTTACTTTTTCACAACTAATTAGATGTTTCAAGTTAAAAAATCAAGTGATTTAGACATTAATTACTTAATAATGATGACCAAGATGGGTCAGAAGCATCAGTTTCAGTTTCAACCATCTTCTCATTATACCCTGTTAAATCAATAGACCACAATTTAGCAGAAAATCCCTCTCCTTTAGAGTTGGTCTTAGTCTCTCTATAAAAAATAAGAACCCTTCCATTTGGTGACCATGATGGAGCTTCTTGATAAAAGTTTTCTGTTAACAGTCTTTCGCCAGTTCCATCTGTTCTCATTACTCCAATATAAAATTTTCCTTTATGAAGCTTCGTGAATGCAATTAAATCACCTCTTGGAGACCACACTGGGGTTCCATACAAACCATTCCCAAATGAAATTCTCTTAACATTTTTTCCATTACTATCCATTACATAAATTTGTTGGTAGCCACTTCTGTCTGAGTTAAAAGTAATTCGTTTTCCATCTGGTGAATAAGAGGGTGATGTATCAATTGATGGATGATTGGTAACTCTTTCAACAATTCTATTTTCAAGATCCATTGTATAAATATCAGAATTACCATCTTTAGCAAAACTCATTATTATTTTTTTTCCATCAGGTGAAAACCTTGGGGCAAATGTCATGCCAGGAAAATCTCCAACTACTTCTTGCATTCCAGTTTCTATGTCTAATAAATATACCCTAGGTAAATTTCTAAAATAAGAAAGATATGTAACCATTTGATTAGTTGGACTAAATCTTGGTGTTAAAACCAATTCATTTCCAAGTGTTAAATATTTATTATTAAAACCATCTTGGTCCATTATTGCTAATTTTTTTATTCTGTTAGTCTTTGGGCCTTCTTCAGCAATATAAATTATTCTAGTATCAAAATAACCTTTTTCACCAGTCAAACGCTCGTAAACTTTATCGGTTATGATATGACCTACTCTTCTCCAGTTACTGGGAACGGTAGTAAATGCTAAAGCCATCATTTCTTTTCCAGCTAAAACATCCCATAATCTAAATTCTACTCTTAGCTTTTCATCTACAAACGTAACCTTGCCTGTTACTAAAGCTTGTGCTTTGATTAAATTCCAATCCTCAAACCTTGGTTTTAAATTGGCTACGTCTGGCTCTTGAAGAAATGCATTTTTGTCTAGTGGATTAAATAGACCAGATTGTCTTAAATTATTTTCAACAATTATTGAAATTTCTGATCCAAGATCTTCTTTTTTTAAAATTTTTTTAAAATTTTCTTTTGATTCATTATCTATTGATAAAGGGGATACAGCAACTGGTAGAGGATTTAAATTTCCTCTAGTAATATCAACTTCAATTAAAGCAAAAGCTTTAATGGGAATAATAATAAATAATATAAATAAATATCTTAATAACATTTTTATCCTTCTAACATTTCTCTAGCATCAAAGTTTAGCTGCATATCTTTCCATCTTTCATAACCTGTACTAGGCACTCTAAGAGGTTGGCAAAGTTTTATAGCTCTTAATGCACTTTCAGCTAATACTTTATAAAATCCCTGTCCAGGCCTATTCATTCTAGCATGATCAAGAATTTCAGTTTTTATAATAGAGCCATCTGGCTTTAATTGTAACTTAATTCTAACTAATAAATCTTCGTTAAACGGTAACCCTAGAGGAATACTCCAACAACCAAAAATTTGAGCTTTTAGAGCATCTTCTTCACTTAAAGTTAATCCAGCAAAATCCATTTCTTTATCTTGATCTTGGGTAACTTTATCAGATTTTTTATTTGTTTCCGCACTCTCAGTCTTAGATTTATCAATTAATGCGGCAATACTATTAGTGTCAAATAATTCTTTTTTTTCAAATTCTGAAATTTGTTTAATTTCTGTCTCTTCTTTTTCAGGGTTTTGTTTTTCATCTTTAATTTTCTTTATTTTTTCTATTTTTTCATCTGGCAGTGGAACGGCATCTGGCTTTTGTTTTTTTATTTTTTTTGGTGGTGCCTGTTCAGAAACTAATTTTTTTTCTTTTTCTTTAACTTTCTCTATTATTTTTTTTGCTTTAGGTGCAAAAGGAATATTGGTTTTGTCTGTGATTTGAATTAGCTCAACTGATATAATTGGAGGAAGATCAATCGGTTTTTTAGCAAGGAATGGTAAGCTCATAGCTGTGATTATCACAAGAAATATATGAAGCCCAAAAGAAATAAAAATATTTCTATTCACTTTAACTACCTCTCTTTATATGGTTCAGAAATTAATGCTACTTTTGTAAAACCAGAACCAGACAGCATTCCCATTATTTCTAAAACTCTACCATAGTTTATTGATTTGTCTCCTCGAACATAAATTCTAGTGTCTGTTCTATTTTTAGATACAGCTAAAATCTTTGCAATAATTTTATCATACTCAACTTTAGATTCTTGAATAAATATTTCACCTTTAGAGTTTATAGATAATGTTAATGGTTCTAATTCTTCGGGTAATGAGTCTGCGGAGCTTTCAGGTAAATCAACTTGTATTCCAACTGTTAATAATGGTGCTGTTACCATAAATATAATTAATAACACCAACATTACATCAACAAATGGAGTAACGTTGATTTCACTCATTGGTTCTTTTGATGAACGATTGAGTTTAAAAGTCATTTTATATTATTGATAAAAATCTTCTAGAAAAATTTTCTAATCTTTGTGAATATTTTTTTGAATCATTATTAAATTTATTGTAAGCAACAACCGCAGGTATTGCAGCCAATAATCCAAGTGCAGTTGCAAATAAAGCTTCTGCTATTCCTGGTGCTACAATTGCTAAACTTGTATTTCTTGAGATTGCTATAGATTGAAATGAGTTCATTATTCCCCATACAGTTCCAAATAAACCTATAAATGGTGCTGTTGAACCAACAGTTGCTAAAAAAGTAAAACCTTTGTCTATTTTCGAAATTTGTTTTTCAATGTTAACTTCAAGTATACTTGTCATTCTTTCATTTAGATTGGATTTGCTTTTAGCTTTTAATAAGCTTTGCATTGTGTCTTTAAACAATAAAGCTGTTGGATTTTCTACATCAGCTGGCAAACTATTATAAAAAGTTTCTGCCGATTTTGATTTCCAAAATTTTTCTTCGAATTCTTCAGATTCTAGATTGATTTTTTTAAATAGTCTAAATTTTTCAATAATAACAGCCCATGAGTATATAGAGCAACCAATCAACATAAGTATTACTGACTTTACAATAAAGTCTGCTCTTAAAAATAAACTCCACAAAGAAAAATCAGTATTTGAGGCAAGGCCTACTGCTTGAGATGTAATATCAGCTTCCATATTTAAGGTTTCACACTTAAATGTGTCATGAATTTGACTTTTAAAGTCTTTATTTATTCTTCTAGTTTGTAAGTTTCGTAATAAAAGCTAGCAATTAATATTGCATCAGCTTTATTTGAGTCTTTTTTTCTTGATAACTCTGATGAAAAATAAGGAAATACCTCTATTGCTTTTGTTCTACTGGCGTCTTTTTCTGAATTAATAAGATTAAAATACTTTTTCCATTTTGTCGGTCTTACAAAGTACATTGGTAATTGCATTGCCGAACAGATTCCTTTTAAAATACCAAATGATTGTCCAAAATTAAACATACTAGTAACGCCTTGACCTGGCATAGCTGATACTTGTTCAATTATAACTTTGATATCTTCCTTTTTTGTATCTTTAATTCTTAAAGAAATTTCATAATAAATTTGAGCACCATTAACTTGTTTTTTATTTTTTTTTCCTTCTGGCATATTTGGCATTTCAATAACATCAATTATTTTACCATCTTGAAAAAAACAAATAGAACCTGTTATTCCTGGATCTATTCCAATAATAAGCATTAACTATTATTAAAGTTTATGTTTGAATAAACACTTTGAACATCATCATCATCTTCTAATGTTTCTAAAAACTCTATTGCAGCTTCCACTTTATCTTTTTCAACATCTACACTATTTAAAGGAACCCATTCAATTTCTGTTGAAATAAAATTTGCAATTGTTTTTTCTAAGTTTTTTTTTACATTATAAATTTCACTCATAGGACATTGAATTTCATGAAATTCATCATTTGAAATGCACTCATCTGCACCAGATTCAATTGCTAGTTCAAAAATTTGTTCATCTGAGATTTCTTTTTTATCAATTTTAATAATCCCTAACTGATTAAAGTTATGTGAAGCAGAACCCTGAGTCCCTAAATTACCACCACTTTTTACAAATATAGATCTAACATTAGAAGCTGTTCTGTTTTTATTGTCAGTTAACGCTTCTACAATCACTGCTATTTTATCTGGACCAAATCCTTCATATCTTAAATTTTCATAATTTGTTTCAGAGTTAGCAGAAGATTTGGCAATAGCTCTTTCAATATTATCTTTTGGCATGTTGGCTGACTTTGCTGCTTGAATTGCAGACCTAAGTCTTGGATTCATCGCAGGATCTTTATCACCTAGTTTTGCTGCTACACTTATCTCTTTAGATAATTTTGAAAATACTTTAGATCTCTGTTTGTCTGCTTTTCCCTTAGAGTGTTTTATACTTGCCCATTTTGAATGACCCGACATAATAATTATTGAGAATTTTTTAATTCTCCTCCATATATAAAATTTTCCACATTTTTAGCTAACCCTGTTTCTATATCACATTCAACAATCACACCACACAAACTAGCTTCACCAATTGATGGAAAGTGCTTTGTAGACTTTTTTTTTAAAAACCTATTAATTGAATTCTCTTTATTCATTCCAATAACTGAGTCGTAGTCACCACACATTCCTGCATCTGTTTGATAAGCAGTACCACCTTTTAATATTCTAGTATCATTTGTTGGAATATGTGTGTGAGTTCCAACAACCAATGTCGCTTTTCCATCAAAAAAATGACCCATAGCTGCCTTTTCACTTGTTATTTCTCCATGAAAATCGACTAATAGAAAATCATAATCTTCTTTAAGCTTATATTTTTTCATAAATTTTTCAGCTGCTTCAAATACATCTTCACATTTCTTCATAAAAACATTTCCCATCAAATTAAGTACTCCCACTTTCATACCATTTTTAGCAGTAAATATTCCAAAGCCCTTTCCTGGAGATGGTTCAAATAAATTTTTAGGTCTAAGAAGTCGATTTTCTTTTTCAATATGAGACATCGTTTCTTTCTGATCCCACACATGATTGCCTGTTGTAATAACATCTACTCCACAATTAAAAAAATCTTTACATATTTCCTCTGTAAGACCAACACCTGAGTCAGCTGCATTCTCACCATTAACAACTACAAAATCTATTTTTTCATCTTTAATTTTTGATAGTAAATTATTCAAAACCATTGACCGACCTGAAATGCCAACTACGTCACCTAAGAAAAGTATTTTCATTTTATAATATGTTTATTTGTTACAATATAATCTAATTTTTGATCATACATGTTAATTGGCACTTTATCAATTTCTTGAATTGAAAAAGCTAAACCTATCTTTATAATTTTTTTTTTTTTTGATAATCTTTCAATTAATCGATCGTAATATCCACCACCATATCCAAGTCTGTTTAAATTTTTATCAAATGCTAGTAAAGGAATTAACAAAACATCAGGGTAAACTATATTTTTGCTTTCTGGTTCAGGTATTCCATATTTATTTATTTTTAAAGGCTCAGAGAATGACCATGAATAAAAATCCATCTGAAAGTTTTTCTTAATTATAGGCAAAGAAATGTTAAATTTATTCTTTTTAAATTTTCTTAATAGTGCCAAGTCATCTATCTCAAAATTTACTGGATAGTATCCACCTATAATCTTATTGGTTATCTTTTCTTTTTTAAGAATTTTTATGATCTGTCTCTTATACACATCTCCGAGCCCACGAGACCTCTCTACATCTCG
>OJBV01000192.1_pt1 | contig 11246 bp, 11 predicted proteins | sample 1590821 | NCBI WGS metagenome assembly OJBV01 (sample SAMN05416694, study PRJEB24817) | seawater metagenome | isolation source: Sea water | place: Canada:Atlantic | collected 2013-07
TACGAGATGTAGAGAGGTCTCGTGGGCTCGGAGATGTGTATAAGAGACAGCCAGTCCGGCTGTGGCGACACGCTCGGCTTGGGTGATTTTGACGTTCCCCGTTGCGATCATTTTCTCGATCGATTCCAAATCTCCAATGGTTGCTTCGGTATTGGGGTCTTTTTTTATGTAAATTTCGAGCTTGTCGCAAATGAGTTCTAAGTTGGTTCCAGTGAGAATAACGCTGTCGGTGGCGACGAAGTAGGCGTCTGTCCCATCGTTTTCCATACGAAGATTTTCGCATTCTAGTACGGTAGGAATTAAGGGTCTTTCTAGTGGACTCTGTGCGTAGGCGATGACGCAGGCCGTGGCGGCGAGTCCGAAGGTTGTAAGTTTGGAAAGTAGTTTCATTCGATTATAGAGCCGATTTCTGAGAAGAGGATAACTTTGGCTTTTTTGTTGATGGTCAACCGGTTTTCCTTGGCTTGCCAGACCCAGTCCAAACCAGTGAGTTTAAATTGTTCGCTTTGGGCGAGGATTTCCCCGGGCCCAGCGATCATGGAGCTGTCTATGTAGTAGGTTGCTTGAGCGGTCTCTAAAGTGGCGATCGCTTCGCTGGAGCCGTCGCCAGCGAATTGGCGTATGAACATGTCGTTAATGAGAACTTCGTTATTGTTTATGTAGGTCCCTTGAGCTGCTTTCAGGTGCCACTCGCGATAGCCCTCTTCGTTGAATTTCGGGACGCGAAAGTTTTCTACCGGTTCTTCGAGGCGGATTTCGCTTTGAGCCCAGGCGATGGTGGCCACGGTGATCGCTCCACAGAGGGTTAAAAAAAGTAATGAGACTCGTCTTTGGTTCATTTTAGCTGGTGACGAGGATGTGGTTGCAGATTTCGCGTACGGCTCCGTTGCCTCCGGTTCGAGTGGTAATGTAATCAGCGGCCGCGATGGGAGAATCTTGTCCTTCGGGAACACTGATCCCGATGCCCGCGTAGGCAATGGCGTCGGTGTCGATGTCATCGTCTCCCATGTAGGCAGCGTTTTCGGCGGGAATGCCGAGTTCCTCTAGGAGTTCTTTTAATGCGGTAATCTTATCGATACGTCCTTGGATCACGTGGGGGACTTTTAGTTCCGCGGCTCGTAATGTGGTGGCTTCCGATCCGCGACCAGAAATCCATGCGACGTGGATGCCCGCTCGAATGAGTCGGACGATGCCAAGACCGTCGATGATGGAAAAGCGTTTTGTTTCAGACCCGTCGGAGGAGAGGTAAATGCAGCCGTCGGTCAGGATGCCGTCTACGTCCATGGCGAAGACTTTGATTTTTGACCAGTCGAGGGCCTTCGTGGAGGCTTCGCTCATGATTCGATACTTTCTTCTAGCCAGTCTACGATTGCGTTTACGATGCTGTCTGAACTGGGACGGTAGTCTTCTTCGAGCTCGGTTGCGAAGGGGATTGGCATGTCTTGGGATGCTATTCGTAGAGGGGGGGCTTCGAGATCGTAGAATTGTCCTTCGGTGATTCGGGCGACGAGTTCTGCACCAAAGCCGACGTTGCGGCGGCTTTCGTGGATAACGATGATGCGTCCTGTTTTGGCGACGGACTGTCGAATTGCGTCGAGCTTTAGCGGTGCGAGGGCACGTAGGTCGAAGAGGTCGAAGGTGCGGTCGTATTCCTTTTCGAGATAGTCGACGGCACTATTGGCGTGAATTGTCATTTCGCCATAAGTGACGATGGTGGCGAATTCTCCCGAGCGGCGTAAGGCCGGCTCCCATACTTTGCGGAAATTGGGGTCGAACTTGACCGGTCCTTTGAGAAGACGGTAGAGTTTTTTGTGTTCGAAGAGGCAGACTGGATTATCGTCTTCGTAAGCGGCGAGGAGTGCGTTGTAGGCATCCTGAGGCGTACTCGGGTAGATGAGTTTTAGGCCTGGGATGTGGGTGTAGAGTGCTTCGAGATCTTGGGAGTGGAAGGATCCAAACGTGAGTCCACCTCCGCAGGGGAAACGTAGAACGAGGGGAACCTTGACTCCGGATCGAAAATGATAGGTGGCCGCGTTGAGAGTAATCTGAGTGGTGGCATCCGTTGCGAAGTCCGCGAATTGGAATTCGACGATGGGGCGGTGACCGTTTACGGCGAGTCCAGTGGCGTAGCCTACTGTGGCGGATTCGCAGATGGGAGTGTTGAGGACGCGTGAGCGGCCGTATTTTCCGAAGAGGTCTTCTGTTATTTTAAAGGGGCCACCGTAGTCGGCTATGTCTTGTCCCATGACGAGGGACTCTGGGCTTTCCGATAAAATCTTGTCGTGGGCCTTGGTGAGTGCTTGGGCGAAAGTGATCGTTTCCGTCTCGTCTTCAGCTTTCCAATCGATGAAATTGCTTTCTTTTGTGAATACGTCGTCGATGAGGCCTCCCGGTTGGGCCGGTGGAATTTTGAGGGCTGATCCGACGGTTTCGTTTACGAATTCTTTGAGAAGGGAGTCTTCTTTATCGAGGCGTTCGCCGTATCCTTTTTCGACGAGGCGATTACGGAAGTTTGGTAGGGTATCTTCCTTGATCCATTTCTCGGTGAGTGCGGGGTCGATATAGTCGCAGGTATCGTAGCCTGCGTGTCCTCGGAGTCGGAGACTGTGGACTTCGATGAGTATTGGGCGTTGGCTGGTACGGGTTTCTTCAATCGCGTCGGAGAAAATTTTGAGATTATTCTCAAGATCCGAGATATCGACTGAGATGCCTTTCATTCCGTAGCCGATGGCACGGTCTACGAGGTTGCCCCGGTATTGTTCTTCTAGAGGGGTTGAGTAGGCGTATTTGTTGTTCTCGATGATAAATACGACCGGGAGGTTGAGCACGCTGGCCATATTGAGGCTTTCGTGGATTTCGCCAGTGCTTGAACCACCGTCGCCAAAGAATGTAACGCCAACGGCATTTATTCCCTTACGGCGTTGGGAATCGGTCCCGCCCATGACGTTGGAGGACATCTTTCCAAGGTGGCTGATCATCGGGTAGCTGCGGTTTTTAGGGTCGCCGTGATGGGCGTTGCCTTCGCGAGCGTGAGTAGGGCTTCCGGCGTTGCCGAGGTACTGGCTCACATGGTCGCCGAGGTGGTCGCTCCAAATGAGGTGTCCAGGAAGACCGCGGTGTGTCCATGAAACGCAGTCTATGGTTTTGTCGAGCATCAGAGCTACTGGGGCAACGAGTCCTTCGTTACCATCTGAACACGTGACGGTGCCCTTCATTTTTCCTTGGCGGTAGAGCTCAAGAATTCGCATGTCGGCGAAGCGACTGTATGACATCCATCGGTAGGTGAGGAGGAGGTCGTCGTCGGTTGGGCCGTCGGTCCCTAAGCGTAGGTCTCGGTCTGCGAGGATGCTAGGAGTTTTCGGATATTCGAATGAGCGGGCTTCTGTGGAAGGCATACGAAAGAGGGTCTTACTATAAAGCCCTTATTTGGCAATGACGATTGATTGTGCGTTATCGAGTTCCTTTTGGATCTGCTCGATGGTTTCTATGAAAGAGACGTCGGGATCTGAGTTCCAGTTCCACGTTTTTCCGAGAATGTAGTGTCGGATTGGTTTCTCAGCGGTTTCAAGTATTGCTGTGGCGTGAACCTGTGAGATGACTTGGGCTGCCATTCCAGCTGGGGGAGTGAGTTGGGAAAGACAGATAATCTGCCCGTCTGGGTCGAGCCAAGCGTGTTGGATTTCCAAGGACCATCCACTGGTGGGTGTTTGTAGGTCGAGTGTCACAGTCATGGATTCGGGCGTGGCCTCTGAGTTTTGGCTGCAGCCTGATAAACCGAATATCAGGAAGACGTGAAGTAGAATGATGATTGTGCGTTTATGCATCGAATTCACTAAAATCTCCGATGGCGGCATCGATTTCGCTCATGATCTCTTCGTTCAAATGTCCTAGAAGCTCGAGTGCGACTAGGTTTTGGTCGAGTTGGTCAACTGCACTGGCTCCCGTTATGACGCTGCTGACGTCGAGATTTTTAAGTGACCAGGCAACGGCAAGAGCAGGGAGTGGGTAGCCGATTTTTACTGCGATGGCGGAGAGCTTTTCCAGTACCTGTACGAGTCCTCGGGAGCGGAGGCGTTCCCAGCGTTGGAGGAGCCAGACGTTTTCGGGTCTAGATAATCGAGAATTCTCTGGGATCCCTTGGTTGTACTTTCCGGTGAGGTAACCCGCAGCGAGTGGGGAAGCGGAGGTGAGTCCTAGTCCGATGTCAGAGTAGAGGGGCTTGTATTCCTCCTCGACGCGTTTACGGCAAAGAAGCTTATATTGTGCTTGTTCGACGTTGGGTGGGACCAAGTTGTGGCGAATCGCGATTTCGTGGGCTTCGGTAATTTGCTGAGCACTCCATTCTGATGTTCCCCAGTAGAGGACTTTGCCTTGGCGAACGAGTAAGTCCATAGCTCGCACCGTTTCTTCGATGGGGGTGTTGGGGTCCGGGTGGTTGCAGACGTAGAGGTCGAGGTAGTCAACCCGGAGGCGACGCATCGCTCCGTGGCAGGCTTCGATGACGTGTTTCTTGCTTAGGCCTGTTTGGTTGGGACGATCGCCGCCCCAAAATACTTTGCTTGAAACAACGTAGGTATCTCTAGGCCAGTGAAGCTTGGATAGAATCCGGCCCATGAGTTCTTCGGATCTTCCGGCGGCATACCCCTCGGCATTGTCGAAATAGTTGATTCCCGCATCATATGCTCGAGCCATGAGGTCGTGAGCACAGTGGTCGTCAATTTGGTTGCCGAATGTGATCCATGAGCCGAGGGAAAGAGCACTGAGTTGTAGTCCAGAGTTTCCGAGGCGTCGATAGATCATAGAGAGGGGCAGCTGTTCAAATAAGACTGGGTAAAACGTTATCAGCCATAACGTTTGGCGTCGATCTTTTCTACGCGCTTGATGTGGCGGCCTCCTTCGAACTCGGTGGTAAGCCAGGTGTCGACGATTTCTAGAGTCTCTGCTTCGGAAACGGTACGTTCTCCGATGGAGAGGACATTGCCGTCGTTGTGCGAGCGGTTCCAGCTGGCGACTTGTTTGTTCCAGCATAGCCCGCAGCGTACGCCTGGAACTCGGTTTGCCGCGATGGCTTCGCCGTTTCCTGAGCCTCCGAGTACGATACCGCGATCGAATTCGCCAGCGGCTACGGCTTCAGCGACGGGGCGGATGAAGTCTGGGTAGTCGCAAGATTCCGTCGAATTGGTGCCATAGTCCTTTACCGAATATCCTTGTTTTGAGAGGTGGTCGATAATGGCTTGTTTGTAGTGGTACCCTGCGTGATCGGAACCAATGGCGATGGTGAGTTTGCTCATAGTTTGGGTGTAGGAGGGAAAAAGTATGGGTTCAATGGCAAATTTTCAATTGTAGACATTGAGTGCCATTGCTTCTGGGTTTCCTACTTTAGGTTTAGAAATTCGAGGAGAGGTTTTGGATCTTCCAAGCTTTCTAGGAGTAGGTCTGGTTGGTGAGTGGAGAGTTCCTCGAAACTGTCGCTCCCTGTTGCGACTGCTACTGTACGTGCTCCAATGATCTTGCCGCATTCTATGTCGTGTGGGGTATCGCCGATGACGAACACCTGTTGTGGAGAAAACGAGGTGCCTGTGTGTTCTCTTGCGAGCTCAAGGGCGTGCGGACTGAGGTCATTGCGGCATGAACTGTGGTCAGCGAAGGCTCCGAACGCGAAATAGGGCCAGAGTTTGATGCTATCGAGTTTGAGTTTGCCACCCGCTGCAAGGTTCCCCGTTAGGAGGGCTTGGCAGATGGATGGTTCTTGATCGAATTGTTTTACAAGAGCTTCAACTCCGGGGAGGGCGACGGGAGCGGAAGTCTTTAGGTTTTGGGCGAGGTCCTTGATATAGCATTCGAGGAAACGTCGTTCGGAGTCTTCGTTATGCTCGTGCCCGCAGTGATTGAGAATCGCTTGAGCGATCCAGCGGTCGGTGCGTCCTGAATAGGGCAATTTATTTAAGTCGAGATCGGCGTCGCAGGCCGTTTTGGCGGCGGACACAAGAGCGTGTTCGCCCGCATTGTCAGCCCACATGAGGGTGCGATCTATGTCCCAGAGGACGAGTATCTTTGGTTTCATAGCAGGCCGACCGTGTCTTCGATTCGTCGCTAATTACTCTACTGCGGATCGCCCCTTGTCTTCACTTGGCATGCCAAACTTTTGACCGTCTTTTTCGACGATTAGATTACTCCCTTTGTCGTAGCTTAAGTACACCTTGCCGGTCTTTTCGATATCCATAGATTCACCCGCAGAGAGCGGGCCTTCATATAGAATTTGGCGTGGCTCGAATTGCATTACGCTTACTCGAACATCTCCCTTGGCGATGAGCTTTATTGTCTCTTTAGGGATTTCCGTAATTGCTTCGACTTGGTTCACGGAATCGTCACCTGGTCCAGAATTGTCTTTGGAAATGAGGGAGGAAATAATCCAAATCAGGGCAACGATCGTAAGGATGGCGACTGTGCCTATGATCCCCAGTTTGATGGCGAGAGCTTTGTCTATATTGAGATTGGAAAGGAAGGAGCTTCCTCCGGAATTATCCGCATTCGATGAGGATTCTGGTTTTGAGTGTTCTGCAGCAGTGGCGTGCTCGGTCTCAGCATCTCGAGTCGCCTTGAGTTCGAGGCGGCCGTAGAGTTCGCGATTTTCGCGCTTGGGAGTTTTACCGTCGCTGAGTAGGATCGCGTTGTAGTCGGTGACTATTTGGTCGGATCCAACCTTGAGATAGGAGGAATATGATCTGAGGAATCCCCGCACGTAGACTTCGGGGATGTTGATTGAGAAATTGTTGCTTTCGAAGCTGTTGAGGTACTCGCCTCGGATTTTAGTTTCTTCGGATGCTTCGCGAACAGTTACACCTCTGCGTTTCCGCGCTTCTTCCAGTCGTTCGCCGATAGATTGCATATTAGTTTGTTTAAAGGGAATCTTGTGTAAAACAAGCTCACAGGTGCCGATTGTGAGAAGTTTTTTATTATTAGGTGCTTATAGGTGGAAGTGGGAGGTGGTTTATAGTGCTTCGCTTGTGCGATGATTGTAAAAACCGAGTAAGCTAAAAGATAGTGTGGCACCGTTTGTAGGTCGTGCTGTCTCAAAGCGGTTACGATGGATACAACCGATTCTAAATTTCCAAGCGACTCCGATGGTGATGCTCAGGGGCGTAAGCCTTTAGGGTTTAAGGGGCTGAAGATTAATGAAAAACGTAAGTTGTCGTTGAGAGGAGGAAATCCGGTACCGCGTCCCCTCGTTTCTGATGATGACGTTGATGATCCTCAGATCGTTTCCCGCAAAGGAGGTCATGAGTCTCTGATAGAGAGGAAGATTAAGATTAAACAGCCTCCTCCTCAGGATTCATAGAGACTGTTGAATAAGTCCGTTTCGTTCGCCTTCTCGTTCTGTTTGATTCAAAAAATCATTTCCTCACTTCGCAATACCCTCCCTCCTCCGCCAAGGCTACGGCGGGCATTACTCGGCTCGAAAGCCGTATTTTTTATGCAAACATAACTTCGTAGTCTCCAAAGTGACTTATTTAACAGTCTCTTAGGTAATATCGAGGTCGACGAGGATTTCTCTTGGGCTAGTTCCGTTTTCTGGTCCGACGATGCCTCTGTCCTCGAGTTCTTCCATAAGGCGAGCCGCTCGGTTGTATCCGATTTTTAGGCGTCGCTGCAGCATGGAAGTGGAGGCACGTTTGGTGGCTCGGAGTACGTCGAGTGCTTGTGGGAATAGTTCGTCCCCGTCGCTGCTGGCGTTGTCTAAGTCTGGATTGTCGGGTTGCTCGATTTGGCGTTGTACATCTTCGGCGAACTTTGGAGGCCCATTGTTTTCGAGGAATTGAACGATGCTGGCGATTTCTTCGTCCGATACGAAGGCCCCTTGAGATCTGATGAGCTGGGAGGAGCCAGGAGGTGAGAAGAGCATGTCGCCTCGTCCGATGAGTTGTTCCGCTCCGGATCCGTCGAGAATGGTACGGCTATCGATTTTAGAAGAGACTTGGAAAGAAATACGGCACGGAAGGTTGGCTTTGATTACTCCCGTGATGACGTTGACTGATGGGCGTTGGGTCGCAAGTACGAGGTGGATACCGGCAGCACGAGCCAACTGGGCAAGACGGGCGATGCCCGTTTCTATGTCGGCTGGGGCGACCATCATAAGGTCGGCGAGCTCGTCGACGATACAGACGATGTAAGGGAGCTTGTCTGGTGTTTCGTCGAGAACGCCTTCGTCTCTAGGAACCGCTATGTCGAGTTCGTCTTGGAGTTGAGTTTCGATCTTTTCGTCTTCGCTCTTTTCTTTTTCCGGTTTTTTACGACCGTTAAAGCCGGCAATATTTCTTACCCCTTCTTTAGCGAAGATTTGGTAGCGGTGTTCCATTTCATTGAGCAGCCACTTGAGTGCTCCCGGGACCTTTTTCGGGTCAGTCACCACGGGGATGAGCATGTGTGGGAGACTGTTGAAAATCTTCATTTCGACGATCTTGGGATCGACCATGATGAAGCGTAGATTTTCTGGGCTCGAGTGGAAGAGGAGAGAGGTGATGATCGCGTTGATACACACGGTCTTGCCGGCACCCGTTGTTCCTGCGATAAGGAGGTGAGGCATCTTAGTGAGATCTGAAATGATCGGTTTGCCGCTGACATCGCGTCCGAGAGCGATTGGAATTTCGGCCTTTGATTTTGCCCAATCCTCGGATTCTAGAATTTCGCGAATTCCGACCGGAGCGGGTACCGCGTTGGGAACTTCGATACCGACGCAGCCTTTTCCGGGGACCGGAGCGAGGATACGGACAGACTGGGCTCGCATGCCGAGGGCGATGTTTTTGTCGAGACTTGAGATTTTTTCGACACGTACGCCAGGGGCTGGGTAGACTTCGTAACGTGTGATAACCGGGCCGATGTGGATCTCGCCGAGGGTGACCTCTACGTTAAACTCTTTGAGGGTTTGTTGGAGGCGTTCAGCGTTTAGGGCGTGCTCCTCTTCTGAGTTGTTATTTTCCGGCTTTTTTTCCTCCGAGAGGAGGTCGAGAGTAGGGAATATGTAGTCACCGTGGGAAACGGGGAGTTTGATCCGAGCTTTTTTGGTTTCTTCGGGGGCTACTATTTTGAGAGCTTCCTTAAGTGAAGGGAGTTTCTTTACGGGTTCCTCTACGGCCTCTGTGGTTGCTGTTGGCTCTGGTGTTGGTTCAGCTGCGGCCTCTTTTTTGAGTTTTTTGAGTTTTGATTTTTTGATTGGTGTTTCGATTTCTGTTTCGGACTTAGCAAGTTGTTTAGCTGCTTCGCGATCTGCTTTGAGCTCTTGTTTGGCGGCGAGTGCTTCGGCTTTGGCCAACTGTTTTGCCTCTTTGCGTTCTTGGTTTAGGGCGAAGCGACGTTCTCTCCATTCGCGGAAACGTTCTTTGAGCGAATCGAAAGAGAAATTGGTATTCAGGGTAAAAATATAGACTAGTGAGGCCACGTAGATGGCACCCATTATGAGCATCGAGCCGATTGTGCCGAGGTAGATCCTGAGGAAGTCCTTGTAGATGAGGCTGCCGACTAGTCCGTCAGCACCTTGTTCATAAAGGGTGACATCGGTGAAGAAATAATACTGTTCAGCTAGGAGCACCGCGAGAGCATGGATTGCCGCGAACATAGTGATGAAGAGAATGCCATTAATGGTATGGCATTTTTTGAGATGGAGCCATGCGAGCCAGAATAGAAAGGTTGGTATAAGCCAAGCGGCACCGCCCACCCAGTGCAGGAGGGCTCTGGCAACGTACGTTCCGATTATTCCGATGGCGTTGGGTTCGACTCCTCTGGTGCTATGAGCTGGGTTCTGACTGGAATTGTAGTCAGCGATCGCGATGACAAGAAGAAGGCCGAGAGTCGTGCAGACCAGAACCCATAACCAGCGGCTGTTGCGGTTGGGTTCTTTTATGTCAGAAGAGGTCTTAGCGTTTGTAGTCCGTTTTGATGCCATGTGTGAAATTATAGGGCGAGCTGCGTAGTAGTGTGCGTCTGCGTTGGGCTTTGCGTCATCGAGAAAGTCTCTTTGGTGGAAAACTGCAAGCGCATCGTCGACAATCTTCAAATCTGAGGCTGATTTTCGGGACAAGTTGTCGATGGAGGGGGAAAGTCGACATGCTTGGCCGTGGAATGTTCTTGGGAATTTTCGAATTTGCACAGAAAGGAAGCAAATTGGAGGCGATATTTCGAACGTGTGACCCTAGGTGGGTTTAGGTGGCGGAACTCTGTTTGATGAGGAATTTCTCGATAATGGAACGTTTTATTCCGTTTTGTGCTCTCAAATCCGTTTGCTAGGCGAAAAAGGCTCGATCTTATTGGATTTCTTTTTGAATGAAGGTACTACGGAAAACGAAAATTTAGGCATGAACAACGCGAAGGATACAGAAAACATGGAGCAAGCTCCTGAAGAAGAACTCGAAACAACGGCAGAATGTGCGGACGCAGATGCGTCTGAAGCAGTCACAGAAGAGGTCAAGGAGCCCACTTTGGAAGAGAAGTTGGAAGCGGCAAAGGCCAAGGCTGATGAAAATTACGCGAGCTACTTACGTTCGGTCGCGGATTTGGATACTTATCGCCGTCGTGTGATGCGCGAGAAGGATGAACTTAAGAAATATGCCGTATCGGCTTTGATTGAGTCTATCTTGCCGATCTATGACAATATGGGGCTGGGGCTTTCTTCTGTTGAGCAAGATGCGGATCCGAAGGTTGTATTACAGGGCATTCAGATGGTTCTGACTCAGTTTCAGAAAGTTCTCGAGGAAAACGGAGTGAAGGAAATTGCTCCAGTGACCGGGGGGGAGTTTGACCCTAATCTTCATGAGGCGTTTCAAACGCAAGCTAGCGATGACGTCGAAGAAGGGAATGTTTTGCAGTTGGTGCGAAAGGGGTTCTCTTTGAATGACCGCTTGATTCGTCCGGCCAATGTAATCGTATCCGGCGGTAAGTCGGAGGGGTAATCGCTTTCGAGGAAGCTAGAGATTCAACAAGTGTAACCGAATTGCTGTGAAAGAAGATTATTACGAATTATTGGGTGCTAGCCGCCAAGCTACTGCGGATGAACTTAAAAAGGCTTATCGAAAGATGGCAGTTAAGTATCACCCGGATAAGAATCCTGGGAATCACGAAGCGGAGGAAAATTTTAAGAAGGTTTCCGAAGCGTATGAAGTTTTGAAGGATACGGACAAGCGTGCGGCATACGATCGTTACGGGCCTGTCTCTTATACACATCTCCGAGCCCACGAGACCTCTCTACATCTCGT
>OJBV01000195.1_pt1 | contig 11185 bp, 9 predicted proteins | sample 1590821 | NCBI WGS metagenome assembly OJBV01 (sample SAMN05416694, study PRJEB24817) | seawater metagenome | isolation source: Sea water | place: Canada:Atlantic | collected 2013-07
TTCTAATGCCATTTGTTTTATCCTTTGAAGTAATTTATCGTTTGAATTTGCGATCGAGTAACATATGAATAAAGCTTTGGAAAGAGCTCAATCAATCTGGCGTTGACAGTAACTGTTTCATACGTCATTCCGCATTTATGTTAAAAATTAATGATATAAGTTATTCTATTGCGGGACGTCAATTGTTAGCCAATGCTTCTGCCACTATTCCATCAGGGCACAAAGTAGGCATTGTGGGTAGGAATGGTACTGGTAAAACTACACTTTTCAAACTTATTACAAATGAGTTGGGCTTAGACGATGGTAACATCGAAATTCCAAAAAAAATGCGCATTGGTGGGATAGCTCAAGAAGCGCCAGCATCAGATGATAGTCTATTAGAAACTGTTTTATCTGCTGACACTGAACGAACTGAACTCTTAAAAGAAGCCGAAACAGCAAGTGATCCAAATAGGATTGCAGATATTCATGGAAGATTATCTGACATTGATGCATATTCGGCAGAAGCACGAGCAGCTTCTATTTTATCAGGTCTTGGGTTTTCATCTGCTGCACAAGCTCGTCCTTGTCATGAATTTTCAGGTGGTTGGAGAATGAGAGTAGCCTTAGCAGGTGTTTTATTTGCACAACCTGACATCCTAATGCTTGATGAACCGACAAACTATCTAGATCTTGAAGGTACAATTTGGTTAGAGACTTATTTAAAAAAATATCCACATTCAATTTTAATAATATCGCATGATAGGCAGCTCTTAAATACATCTGTTAATGCAATATTACACCTTACAGATAAACAATTAACACTTTATCAGGGTAATTATGATACATTTGATAGCGTGAGGCGCGCAAAACTAGCTGAACAAGATTCAATGGCTAGAAAACAACAAGCAACCAGAGAACATTTACAAAGTTTTGTTGACCGTTTTCGCGCAAAAGCTTCTAAAGCAAAGCAAGCAACCTCACGCCAAAAAGAACTAAATAAGATCGAGCTTGATGACATTAAGCCATCATCACGAGTCAGCCCTTATATTATTTTTAATCAGACTAAAGAGTTGTTTAGAAACATATTAGAGGTTCAAAGTCTTACCAAAAGCTTTGATGATGAGCCGGTTTTTAAGGATATTAATTTATTAATTGAAAAGGGGCAGCGAGTTGCAGTCATCGGACAAAATGGATCTGGAAAAACAACTCTTTTAAAAACTTTATTAGGTGAAATCGGCTCAGATAGTGGAAAAACTAAATGGAGTGAGAATGCAAATATTGGTTATTATGCGCAAGATCATAGTGATGAGTTTGATAAAGATATGAACGTTCTAGAGTGGATGACTCAGTTTAAAAATGAAAAAGATGATATTCAGATGATGCGCTCTGTGTTGGGCAAAATGCTGTTTGGAAAAGAAGATGTTGAAAAATCTGTAAAGTCATTATCTGGTGGAGAGAAAGGCAGAATGATTTTTGGAAGATTAATGCTCCAAAAACCAAACATACTGTTAATGGATGAGCCAACAAACCACTTGGATATGGAATCGATTGAAGCTTTAAACTTAGCTCTTGATAACTATGAAGGGACATTAATATTTGTAAGTCATGACAGAGAGTTTGTCTCTTCTTTGTCTACTAAGATAATTGAGCTCAAGGAAGACGGTGTTGAATATTATTCAGGTAACTATGAAGACTACTTGTTAACTCAAGTGTGAATTTAATTAAAGATTACCTCGAAATCTATTGATTCCAAAACTTTTTGTTTGATGGTTAAATAAGGCAACAAAAATATTTAAGCGTAAAATTTAATTTAACTAATAAAATTATTTTGTAAATGTTTACAGGGATTATCCAAGCAAAAGGCAGCATTCACGAGGTTCAATCTTCTGAAAAAGGAGCTGTGCTTATTATTAATGCAGATGACCTTGATTTAACTGATTCTAATGTGGGAGATAGTATTGCAGTCAATGGTGTATGTTTAACTGTTACTGCGTTAAAGAGAAACTCTTTCACTGCTGATGCTTCTCAAGAAACTTTAAGCTGTACTACTTTTTCAGAACTAATAAAGGGTCAGCACGTTAATTTAGAAAAGTCATTAAGACTTAATCAGGGAATTGATGGACATTTGGTGAGTGGGCATGTTGATGGTATTGGAGAAGTTGACTCTGTTTATACTGAAGGCGTGAGCACAAGATTAAAAATTAAAGCTATGACTGACTTGATGAAGTATATTGCTAAAAAAGGGTCTATTTGTATTGACGGAGTAAGTCTTACAGTCAATAGCGTGGTTGGTAATATTTTTGATGTTAATATTGTTCCTCATACCTTTTCAGCAACTACGCTGAGTGGTTTGAGTGAAAAATCAAAGGTTAATTTAGAGATTGATATAATTGCTAGACACGTTGAGCAACTTATCAGCCATAGGGTTGATATTGGAGATGATCTATCTGCTCTTAGCAAAAAAAAGACACTTGTAACTAAAAAGTAAATAAGTATGAAAGCATCAATTAAAGAGCTCTTAGAAGACTACAAGCAAGGAAAAATGATTATTCTTATGGACGATGAGAATCGTGAAAATGAGGGTGATTTGTTAATTGCAGCAGAAAAAGTTACTAAAGAAGATGTTAACTTCATGGCGACGCATGGTCGTGGATTAATTTGCTTAACTTTGACTCAGCAACGCTGCCAACAGCTAAATCTTCCATTGATGGTTTCAAAAAATAGTGACCTCCATTCAACAAACTTTACAGTTTCTATAGAAGCTGCTACAGGAGTAACTACGGGCATATCTGCAGCTGATAGAGCCAAAACTATTCTTGATGCTGTAGCTAAGAACGCAAAACCTTTAGATATTGTTCAGCCTGGCCATATTTTTCCATTGATGGCTCAGCAGGGCGGCGTTCTAATTCGGGCTGGTCACACTGAAGCTGGTTGTGATTTAGCTAGATTAGCTGGCTTTGAACCCGCCTCCGTAATTGTTGAAATATTAAATGATGATGGATCAATGGCGCGCAGTGCTGATTTACAAAAATTTGGGAAGAAGCATGGCATAAAGCTAGGAAATATTGCTGACTTAATTCATTATAGAGTTGAGAATGAAAAAACCGTAGAAAGAATAAGTCAGAGACCTTTTAATACGAAATATGGTGAATTTGAACTTTATTCTTATTTAGATACTATTCATAACGACATTCATATTGCTTTAGTAAAAGGGTCAATTAGTAAATCAAATGAGCCTTATGTTAGAGTCCATATGGAAAATATCTTTAAAGATGTTATGCAAGAAGTTAATCGTGGATTTAGTATAAATAGTGCTTTAAGTATGATTTCAGATGTTGAAAGTGGAGTTTTTTTACTTTTACGTAAGCAAGATAATCAAGCTATTCTTGAAAATATTGATAATCAAGATTACAGAAGTAGTGACGATGGAAAAACGTTTGGAATTGGTGCTCAAATACTATCTGATTTAGGAGTAACTTCTATGAAGTCTCTAGGCAAGCCAAAAAAGTGGCCTGGATTAGAGGGTTTTGGAATAACCATTAGTGAATATGTAAACATGAAGGAGTAGGTGATGAAAACTATCGAAGGTGACTTAACTATTAAGAACAAAAAGATTGCACTTATTGCAGGTCGATTTAACTCGTTTGTAGTTGAGCATTTAATCAGTGGCGCTAAAGGAGCTTTATTAAAGCATGGAGCTGATGATTCAGATATTGATCTTCTTTATGTGCCAGGAGCTTTTGAAATCCCTTTAGCTCTTAAAAAGACTGCTAATACTGGTAAATACGATGGTATTGTGGCATTAGGAGCTGTAATACGTGGTGGAACTCCTCATTTTGAGTTTGTAGCTGGTGAGTGCGTAAAAGGCATTTCAAAGGTTGCACTAGACTCCGAAATTCCTATCGCCTTTGGCGTTTTAACTGTTGATACAGTTGAGCAAGCGATTGAGAGATCAGGTTCAAACTCTGAAAATAAAGGCGCAGAAGCAGCAGAGAGCACAATTAGAATGATAAATTTACTCGAAAAGCTGTGACATCAAAACAACGTTCAAGAGCAAGAGTGGTTCAAGCATTGTATCAATGGCTCGTTTCTGGTGGTGATATTCCTCAAATTGAGCAGCAATTCCTTACTCAAAAAGAAGGTAAGATTTCTAAAGCATTCTTTTCAAACTTATTTATAAATATTCCTAAAAATATTTCAGTACTCGATGAAATTATTAACCCCTCACTCGAAAGAGATATTAGTGAGCTTGGCCCAACTGAAAAAGCCATCTTGTATCTGGGAGTCTATGAGCTAAAGTTTCAACTTGAAGTTCCTTATAAGGTAGTTATCAATGAGGCTGTGGAATTATCAAAGCTTTATGGTGCAGAAGGCGCCTTTAAACTTATAAATAAATCACTAGATAAAATTGCCCCATCCTTAAGATCAATGGAATTAGCTAAATAAAATTATTTTTTTAGTTAAGTCGTTAATTATCCAATAACAAGTGAAATTGTTTCAACTAACCCTTTTTCATGGTAATATCTCGTTTTCAGATTTAAAAAATTATTGTTTTATTAATTTGGTTCTTCAAAGAGCCCTTAGTAAAATATTTTTTTTTAGCTGAAAGAAGAGGAAGTTTAATATTTATTAAAGGAGAAATAATGAAAAGTATTTATAAAAAAATTGGAGCAACATTTATCAGTGCAATAGCTACTGTTAATGTAATGGCTCTTGATGAGCTTAATGTAGCTTATTTTGAAGAATGGCCAATGCCGTTCGAGTATGCAAAGCAAATTGGTGCGTATGATGAGGCTTTGGGTATGAAGGTTAACTGGAAAGCTTTTGGTACAGGTACAGCGATGTCTGCAGCTATGGCTTCTGGTGATATTCATATTTCAGTAAGTCAAGGTGTGCCTCCATTTATTGTTGCCGCTTCTACAGGTCAAGATATTCAAATTGTTGACGTTGCTGTAAGTTATGCTGACAATGATAACTGTGTTGTAGCTTCAGGTCTTGAAATTGATGCAAGCAATGCATCTGAATTGGCTGGAAAGAAAGTTTCTGTTCCACTTGGAACTGCTGCTCACTTTGGTTTCTTGAAGCAGATGGCTCACTTTGGTGTTTCTGTAGATTCAATGCAAGTAGTTGACATGGCTCCACCAGAAGGATCAGCTGCATTAGCTCAAGGAAGTATTGATATGTTCTGTGGATGGGGTGGATCACTTCGTCGTGCACTAGATCATGGTAATGTTCTTTTGACTGGTGATGAAAAAACAGCTCTAGGTATTCTAGTTTGGGACGTAACTTCAGTTCCAGCAGGTTTTGCTGATGAAAATGCTGAAGTTCTTCAAACGTTCTTAGGTGTTACTGCTGCTGCAAATGCAATGTGGAACTCAGGTGGTTTCCATTCACTAATGCTTCCTCATATTGCAAAAGATGCTGGTATGGATGAAGCAGCAACTGCTGAAACAATGTCTACATTTGTATTCCCATCAGTTAGCTCACAGTTAGGTGATAGCTGGCTTGGTGGTTCTGGTGAATCTTTCCTTAAAGGTGTAGCAGATGTATTTGTTGACGCTGGAAGTATTCCTAGCGCTCGTGGTTCGTATGCAAATGCAATTAATACTGATGGTCTTCAAGGATTAGCAGCGCAATAAAATACTGATTTATTAGACTTAATAAAAGTCTTAAAGTATTAGTTAGATTCAAGGTGGCGCACTTAGTGTGCCACCTTTTTTTTAAAAATAAATTCGGAGTTTAGTTTGAAAGGTTTATCAATTGAAAATATCTCAATGCGTTTTGATTTGAAGAATGGCTCTTCAGTTCAAGCTCTTAAAGATGTATCTTTAGACATAAAAGAAGGTGAAATTATCACTGTACTTGGACCTTCAGGTTGCGGTAAAACGACACTTCTAAATATTGTTGCTGGCTTTTTAGCTCCAACAGAAGGAAAAGTTGTTCTTAATGACAAAATTGTTTTAGGCCCTGGCGCTGAACGAGGAATGGTTTTTCAGCAAGGTGCTTTATTTGAGTGGATGAATGTTCAACAAAATGTTGCATTTGGACCTCGAATGAAAGGAATGCCAAAAGCTGAACAAAATGAAAAAGTAAAACATTTACTTGAAGTAGTTGGACTAGCTGAATTTGAGGATAAAGCCGTATACGAATTATCTGGAGGCATGCAGCAAAGAGTCGCTCTAGCGCGTTGCCTTGCAAATGAACCTGATGTAATCTTAATGGATGAGCCTCTGGGTGCATTAGATGCCTTGACTCGTGAAAAGATGCAGGGATTAGTTTTAAAGCTCTGGAAAGAGACTGGAAAAACAATTTTATTAATTACCCATTCTGTAGAAGAGGCAGTTCTTCTTGGTGAAAGATTATTGGTTCTTGCTCCAAGGCCAGGAAGGGTTTACAAGGAGTACAATCTCCCATTTGCTGAAATGGGCGTTAATATGGATCTTCGAGAAGTCAAAAAATCTGAGGGATATTCAGAGACTCGTGATGAAATTCTCTCAATTATCTGGGAAATGGAAGAAGAGATAATGGGAAGGACGGACGAAAGCTCATGACTATTTTAATTATCTATATTTTAATTTTTATTGCTGCTTTCTATATTGTTAAAGCAGTGAGCTCAATGTCAAAATCACGAGATGATTTCACGAGTCTTAAAACTGTAACATTTGGTGATGAGAGTGCTGTTACGCCTAATAGGGCTGCTTCAATTATATCAGTTATAGCAATATTCGCTATCTGGGGCTCATTTACGGGCTCTAAATTAACCCCTATCCATGTTCCTGGACCATTTATAGGTGAACTTTCATTTACCTATACTGCTGTTAACTCTTCAGGTGAAACTGATGATGCTGAAGTAAGAATTTCTGTTTACGATGTTCAGACTGGTGAAATACCTGACAAAATAGATATAGAGCCAGGATTAGGTTTTGCTCTTAATGACACAGCTCAAATTATTACATATAGAAGTGCTTTGGTTAAAGTTCAGAAAAATGATGTTGGTGGTAAGGATAAAAAATATAAAGTTATTGCAATTAATGGGGAGTCCATTTTACCAAGCAGTGAGCTCTTTATTGATAATGCACGCGTTTATATGACCGCTAAAGGAACCCTGAGTCTTACTCCATATAAAGGCTGGCAGATGCAGCCAGTATGGCTACCTTCCCCAGAAGCTGTCTGGTCAAGGCTAACAAAGATTGCTTCAGAAGGATATAAAAATTTTAGTTTATTTGAGCATTTAGGCTGGTCACTCCTTAGAGTTGTTGTTGGTTTTTTTGCTGGCGCTCTAATAGGCATACCTTTAGGATACGCAATGGGTCTTTCTGGCTGGTTTCGTGGCTGGTTTGATCCTATTGTAGAATTTATGAGACCAGTGCCTCCACTTGCTCTAATTCCATTAGTTATTATTTGGTTTGGTATTGGCGAACAAGGAAAGATTATTTTACTATTCTTAGCTTCGCTTTGGATTATGACTATTTCTGCTAGAGCCGGAGTTTCAGGTGTGAATATTGCAAAAATTCATGCCGCATATTCACTAGGCGCTTCTAAATGGCAAATTATGAGGCTTGTTATTGTTCCAAACAGTTTGCCTGAAATATTTACAGGTGCAAGAGTCTCTATGGGGGTTTGTTGGGGCACAGTAGTTGCAGCTGAACTTGTAGCGGCTCAGAAAGGTGCTGGAATGATGATTATCACCGCCTCAAAGTTCCAGATGACTGACCTTGTAATCATGGGAATTGTACTGATTGGTGTTATTGGTTATGCAATCGATATACTTATGAGAATTTCAGAAAATTATCTTGTACCATGGAAGGGAAAATAGATTTATAATTCTGTTTTTTCCTTCTTTATTTAAGGTTAGCCCATGTCAGTAATATTACCTAAAAATGCTCAAGCTGTAATTATTGGTGGAGGAGTAGTAGGCTGCTCAGTTGCTTATCATCTTGCAAAACTTGGTTACACAGATGTAGTTCTTCTGGAGCGTAAAAAGCTAACCTCTGGAACTACATGGCATGCAGCAGGACTTGTAGGGCAGATGCGCTCATCGCTTAATCTCACTCAAATGGTTAAATACTCTGGAAACCTTTACGAAACATTAGAGGCTGAAACAGGAATGGCTACTGGTTATCGCCGAACTGGCTCTATAAGCCTTGCAACAAATCAAGAGAGGTTAACAGAATATAAACGCAATGCATCACTTGCAAAAGTTCATGGAGTTGATGTGCAGATACTAACTACCGACGAGTTAAGAGATAAGGTCAACCTCTTTAATCTCGATGATGTTGTTGGCGGTGCTTGGATACCTAAGGATGGTAAGGCTGATCCAGCAAACGTCGCCATGGCTCTTGCAAAAGGCGCAAAGAACAATGGTGTTAAGATTTTTGAAGACGTTAAGGTTACTGGAATACTTAAAAAAGATGGAAAGGCTGTAGGAGTTCAAACTGAGTATGGTGACATACAATCTGATGCTGTTGTAAATTGCGGCGGAATGTGGGCAAGAGAGGTTGGCAAAATGGCTGGTGTTTCAGTCCCTCTTCATGCTTGTGAGCACTTTTACTTCCTAACTTCAGCCGTTCCAAATATGGGAGATATGCCCGTAGTGAGAGTTCCAGATGAGTCTGCATATTATAAAGAGGATGCTGGAAAAATACTTGTTGGGCTATTTGAGCCAAACGCAAAGCCATGGGCGCAAAATGGTATTCCAGAAGATTTTTGCTTTGATCAGATACAGGATGACTTAGATCACTGCATGCCTTATTTAGAGCTTGCAATGAACCGTGTGCCTATCATGGAAAGTTTAGGTATTGAGACTTTGTTTAATGGACCTGAAAGTTTTACGCCGGATGATAATTTTCAAATCGGAGAGTCTCCAGAATTAGGTAACTTTTATGTTGCTGCAGGATTCAATTCAATTGGTATTCAGGCGGCTGGTGGAGCGGGAAAATATTTAGCTGAATGGATTGTAGGAAAAGAACCTCCTTGTGATTTATGGGACGTAGATATTAGAAGAAATGAGCCATTTCAGAATAATAAAATTTACTTAGCAAATAGAGTTACTGAAACTCTAGGTTATCTTTATGAAAATCATTTTCCATACCATCAATACGAAACAGCTAGAGGCTTAAGAAAAACTCCTTTGTATGAGTTTTTCAAAGAGCGTGGTGCTTGTTTTGGTGAGGTTGCTGGCTGGGAGAGGCCTAATTGGTTTGTTCCAAAGGATTTGATTGGAAAGGTTGAAGCTAAGTATGAATATTCATGGGGAAGGCAAAATTGGTTTGATTTTCATAAATTAGAGCAACAAGCAATCCGAGAGACTGTTGGTATGTATGAAATGTCGTCATATGCAAAAATTCGAGTCAAAGGTTCTGATGCTATGGACTTTATGCAGATGATCTGTGCAAATGATGTTGATGTTGGTGTCGGTAAAATGGTTTATACGCAGTGGCTTAATCGGAAAGGCGGTATTGAGGCGGATGTAACAGTTACTCGTCTTGACGTTGATGATTATTTAATAGTTAGCGGAACGATGTGTCTTAATCGAGATATGCATTGGCTTAAAAAGAATTTGCCTGAAGGGGCCAATTGTTCACTATTTGATTCAACAAGCTCAGAGGGCTGTATCGCCATTATGGGGCCAAATTCGAGAGATTTACTACAATCCCTTACAGATACTGATATGAGTAACGAAAGCTTCCCTTTTGCAAATGTTCGCAATATTGAGGTTGGTATGGCAAATGTACGTGCACACCGAATAACATATGTTGGTGAATTAGGCTGGGAGTTATACTTTCCAATTGAGTTTTCAAGTTATGTGGCTGAGCTAATTGATTCAAAAGGTGAGGAGTTTTCTTTAAGACAGATTGGGATGCATACTGTTGATAGTTGTCGAATTGAAAAAGCATATAGACACTTTGGACATGACATTACTGATGAAGATCACGTCATTGATGCAGGGCTTGGTTTTGCTGTTAAACTCGATAAGAGCCCTTCAAAATTTGGTAACTTTATTGGTTATGACTCTGTTAAAGCTAAAAAGGCTGCCGGTTATGAAATGAGAGTAATGCAGTTTCTACTAAGTAATCCTGAACCTATGCTTTATCATAATGAACCTATTCTGAAAAATGGTGAAATTGTGGGTCATTTAACAAGTGGAACCTATAGTCATACTCTTGGTGCTGCTGTGGGCCTTGGATACGTTACATGCCTCCCTAATGAAAGTCATGAAGATATTTTAAGTGCTGAATATACTATTGAGGTTGAAGGTGTTATTGAGAAAGCTAGTGCATCACTTAAGCCAATGTATGACCCTTTAAATAAGAAAATCAGAGTCTAGATTTCTTAGAAAAGTGCCCCTAGAAGTGTCGATATTCCAATTATTCCAAGTGCAGATAAAGATATATTTCTGTAATACTTATTGCCTGAAAAATTAAAGAATTTTGTACCAGTGTAGGTTGCAAGAATATAAAGTGGAGAGGTTATTAGCCCTGTTAAAAGTAGTTCATTTGTAAAAAGATTAAAGTAGTGCAAGCTAATTATTGCGCTTATAACAATGCCAGTAGACATAATTAATATATTTCCTCTTGTTACATCATCATTGTCACCCTTAGATAAAAGAACAGTCGCATAGGGAGGTCCTCCCATTCCAGTAGCTCCTTGCATTAGCCCGCTTATTACACCGCTAATTGTGAGGACATAATTTGTGACTGCAGCTTTTAATTTCCAGCCAGTTGCAATTAAAACTACAAAAAATATTACTAAAATAGACATGATAATTTTTATTAATTGCTCGTTTACTGAAACTAAGAATATTGTGCCAATAGGAATTGTTAGCATCATTGAAAAAAACATTGGAGATATTTCTTTGAACTTACAACTTTTAGCACCAACATAAGTCAGATATATAGTTGCTGGAATTTCGATAGCAATATTGAATACCATTGCAAAAACTGGTGAATACAAATAGGAGAGAATTGGGATAGTTATTAAGCCTGATCCAAATCCTAAAAACCCCCTTATAAAGCCTGAAAAAAGTATCACTAAAACTATCAGAAGATAATTTTCAGGAAGAAAGTGAAGTAGAAGGTGAAGAAGATTGACACAATCTTGTCTAAGTTACCAGAATCAGTCACTGTCACGATGATCGAGTAAGCGATGAACAGCCTGTCTCTTATACACATCTCCGAGCCCACGAGACCTCTCTACATCTCGT
>OJBV01000202.1_pt1 | contig 11039 bp, 9 predicted proteins | sample 1590821 | NCBI WGS metagenome assembly OJBV01 (sample SAMN05416694, study PRJEB24817) | seawater metagenome | isolation source: Sea water | place: Canada:Atlantic | collected 2013-07
GAGATGTAGAGAGGTCTCGTGGGCTCGGAGATGTGTATAAGAGACAGTTTCTAATTCGAGCATTTAAGATTGTTGCTTCAAATCTAGGATTTGTCCCTAAAAGGAAAATAAAATCAGCTTCTTCAATTCCATTAATTGATGAATTAAATAAATAATTTTCTCTTTTTTCTGGGTTTAAATAAGTGTGATTATCTCTAGATTCTATATTTTGAGAACCTAATGTTTTATTAAAAAATTCTTTAAATATATAAAGTGTTTCCATGTTGACTAAGTCACCAGTTAACCCACAGATTTTTTCTTTATCAGTATTTTTAAATTTAGATTTAATTATATTAAAAACTTCAGACCATGATGCTTTTTCAAATTTTCCATTATACTTAATGTAAGGTGTGTCTAATCTTTGGTTTGATAGACCATCACAGGCATGTCTTGTTTTATCAGAAATCCATTCCTCATTAATATCTTCATTTATTCTTGGCAAAATTCTTTTTACTTCCCATCCATAAGTGTCTACCCTTATATTGGAGCCAATAGCATCCATAACATCAATAGATTCTGTTTTTTTTAACTCCCAAGGTCTTGCTTCAAAAACATATGGTTTAGATGTTAAGGCTCCAACTGGACACAAATCAACAACATTGGCTGATAATTCTGATTGCATTGATTGTTCAAGGTAAGTAGTTATTTGCATATCCTCACCACGTCCTATAGCACCTAATTCTTCTACACCTGCAATTTCCGTAGCAAACCTAACACATCTAGTGCAATGGATACATCTAGTCATTTGAGTTTTGATTAAAGGACCCATATTTTTTTCAGGAACTTGTCTTTTATTTTCTATAAATCTAGATTTATCTACTCCATAAAACATTGATTGATCTTGAAGATCACATTCACCACCTTGATCACATACCGGACAATCTAATGGGTGATTTGCAAGCAAAAATTCCATCACACCTTTTCTTGCTTTTTCAACAAATTCAGTATTCGTTTTAATATTCATACCTTCAGCAGCAGGCATTGCACATGATGCAACTGGTTTTGGAGATTTTTCCATTTCAACTAGGCACATTCTACAATTTCCAGCAATTGAAAGTTTTTCATGATAACAAAATCTTGGAATCTCAACACCAGCTTTTTCACAAGCTTGTAAGACTGTTAAGCCATCTTCAACTTCAACTTCAATATTGTTAACTTTTAATTTAGGCATTTTTTTTATCCAATAAATGTTGATCAACTAAATAAGGAACTTCATTAAGTTTTTTTATTGTTGGTTCAATATTGTTTCTTTTTTCAATTTCTTTTCTAAAATGTCTTAATAAACCTTGAACAGGCCATGAAGACCCTTCACCAAAAGCACAAATAGTATGACCAGCAATTTGATTTGTAACATCACCAAGCATTTCAACTTCATCTTTTGATGCTTCACCTTTAGCCATTCTTTCTAACATTCTCCACATCCATCCAGAACCCTCTCTACATGGTGTGCACTGTCCACAACTTTCATGTTTATAAAATCTGGCAATTCTTGCCATACACTTAATGATATCTTGGTCATTATTTATAACAACAATACCTGCAGTTCCTAAACCACTTTTTTCAGCAACAAGTGAATCAAAATCCATTGTTAAAGTTTCACATGTTTTTTTTGGTATAAGAGGCATAGAAGATCCACCTGGTATTACAGCTTGTAAATTTTCCCATCCACCAATTACTCCACCAGCATGTACTTCAATTAATTCTTTAAGAGATATGCTCATTTCTTCTTCAACGTTACATGGTTTATTAACATTTCCAGATATACAAAATATTTTAGTTCCAGTGTTTTTTGCTTTTCCCAATGAAGCAAACCATTTCCCACCTTTTCTCAAAATCGTTGGAACAACAGCTATAGTTTCAACGTTATTAATTATTGTTGGACATCCATATAATCCTATTAAAGCTGGAAACGGGGGTTTTAATCTTGGCTGACCTTTTTTGCCTTCAATGCTTTCTAGAAGTGCTGTTTCTTCACCACATATATATGCACCTGCTCCATAGTGAATATGAATATCTAAGTCCCAACCAGTACCAGAAGCATTTTTCCCTATAAGTTTTTTCTCATAAGCTTCATCGATTGCTTTTTGTAGTTTTTGTCCATCAATAAAATATTCACCACGTATATAAATATAGCAAACATGGGCCTGAACTGCGTAGGCAGCAATCAAACACCCTTCTATTAATTTGTGAGGTTCAAACCTTAAAATATCACGATCCTTACATGTGCCAGGTTCAGATTCATCTCCATTTATAACTAGATAGTGAGGTCTAGAACCAAGCTCTTTGGGGGCAAAAGACCATTTAAGTCCCGTAGGAAATCCAGCACCACCTCTTCCTCTAAGTTCTGATGATTTAACTTCATCTATAATCCATTCTCTACCTTTTTTTATTATTTCAGCAGTATCTACCCAATCACCTCTATTTTTCGAAGACTCAACATCTGAACCTTTGTCATTATATAAATTTTGAAATATTCTATCTTTATCTTTAAGCATTTTTTAAATCCAAAAGTGTTTTTCTGTTATTTTCAGGTTCATTATTAACTCTTCCTCTATATGATCCTGGTTTTGGGGTCTTACCATCAAGTATCTCATCTAAGATTTTTAAAGTTTTTTCTTTATCAAGGTCTTCATAATAGTCGTCATTAATTTGCATCATCGGGGCATTAACGCATGCACCCAAACATTCAACTTCCATCCAAGAACATGACTTATCAGCAGATAATTCACTTTCATTTTCTGAAATTTTCTCTTTGCATGCTTCAACAAGTTTATAAGCCCCTCTAATCATGCATGGAGTAGTTGTACATACCTGAATAAAGTGTTTTCCAACTGGTGATAAATTATACATTGAGTAAAAAGTGGCCACCTCATAGACTTTTATATAAGGCATATCTAAAAACTTTCCGATATATTTCATTGCTGCAAGTGGTATCCAGTTATCATTTTGTTTTTGAGCAATATACAACAATGCCATTACAGCACTTTGTTGTTTTCCTTCTGGATATTTAGAAACTATTTCTTTTGCAGCAGCTAGACTATCTGCTGTAAATTCAAATTTTTCAGGTTGTTCTTTTGCAGGTTTTCTTAAGCTCATTATCTGTCAACCTCTCCAAAAACAATGTCTAGTGACCCTAAAACAGCAGGGACATCGGCCAACATATGTCCTTTAATTAAATAATCCATTGCTTGTAGATGAGAAAAGCCTGGAGCTCTAATTTTACATTTATAGGGTTTGCTGGTTCCATCAGAAATTAAATAAACACCAAATTCACCTTTTGGTGCTTCAACAGCAGTATAAATTTCATCTTTATCAACACGATAACCTTCAGTAAATAATTTAAAGTGATGAATTAAAGCCTCCATAGATTGCTTAATATCTTTTTTAGGTGGAGGACTAATTTTTCCATCTAATGATTTAATGGGTCCCTTTTCCATTTTACTTAAGCATTGTTTTATTATTGAAACACTTTCTCTCATTTCTTCAATTCGACATAAATATCTATCAAAACAATCTCCATTTTTTCCTACTGGAATTTTAAATTCTAAATCTTCATAACAGTCATAAGGTTGTGATTTTCTTAGGTCCCAAGGAACACCTGACCCTCTGATCATAACTCCACTAAAAGAATAATCTAACGCATCTTCCTTAGTTACAATTCCTATATCAACATTTCGTTGCTTAAATATTCTGTTATCAGTCAATAATGTTTCAAGATCATCTATTATTTTAGGAAATGACACACAAAATTTACCTATGTCTTCTTCAAGACCCATTGGTAAATCTTGATGTACACCACCAGCTCTAAAATAATTAGCATGCAATCTTGAGCCAGATGCTCTTTCATAAAATGTCATTAATGTTTCACGTTCTTCAAAGCCCCATAGTGATGGAGTTAAAGCACCAACATCAAGAGCTTGAGTTGTAACATTTAATATATGACTTAATATTCTTCCTATTTCACAAAACATTACTCTAATTAGTTGGGCTCTAATTGGGACATTTATCTTTAAAATTTTTTCTATAGCTAAAGCAAAAGCATGCTCTTGATTCATTGGGGCAACATAATCAAGTCTGTCAAAATAAGGGACAGCTTGCATATAAGTTTTATTTTCTATTAGTTTTTCTGTGCCTCTGTGAAGAAGTCCAATATGCGGATCAGCTTTTTCAACAACCTCTCCATCTAATTCTAAGATTAATCTTAACACACCATGAGCTGCAGGGTGCTGAGGTCCAAAATTTAGATTTAATGTTTTAATTTTTTTTGTCATTTTTAAGGTCAGTTTGATCTTTAATATATTTAGTTCCTTCCCAAGGACTTTCGTAATCAAAATTTCTATAATTTTGCTCTAACTTAACTGGTTCACTAATAACTTTTTTTTGATCTTCGCTATATCTAACTTCTGTATGACCAGTTAAAGGAAAATCTTTTCTTAAGGGGTGTCCTTCAAATCCATAATCAGTGAGTATTCTTCTCATATCTGGATGGTCTTTAAACTTAACACCATACATATCAAAAACTTCTCTCTCCATCCAATTTGCAGCAGGATAAATAGGTGTTAGTGAGGGTATAACTTCATTTTCACTTATTAGATAACTCAATATAATTCTCTGATTAAACTCATGACTTAAAAATAAATAAACAACTTTAAAACGTTGAGCATTTTCAGGATAATCAACAACAGTAACATCCATTAACTGTCTAAATTTTGTATTTTCATTACTTTTTATAAATAACGTAACATCTATCAAATCTTCATTATCAATATTGATATATAACTGCTCATGTCTAATCTCAGTTTTTTTAATCTTTGTTGTAAGTTCTGAGTTAATTTTTTTTTCAAGATCTATTAAATTTTGCATATAAATTATCTTTCAAAAGATCCTTTGTTTCTAATTTTTTTTTGTAACTGCAAGATCCCATAAAGTAATGCTTCAGCTGATGGAGGGCAGCCTGGTACATAAATATCTACAGGTACTATCTTATCACAACCACGAACTACAGAATAAGAATAGTGATAATAGCCACCACCATTTGCACAACTACCCATTGAAATAACATATCTCGGTTCAGGCATTTGATCATAAACTTTTCTTAATGCCGGTGCCATTTTATTAGTTAAAGTTCCAGCTACAATCATAACATCAGATTGTCTTGGTGATCCTCTTGGTGCAGCACCAAATCTTTCTAAATCATATCTAGGCATTGCTGTTTGCATCATTTCAACCGCACAGCAAGCTAAACCAAAAGTCATCCAGTGTAATGAACCAGCTCTTGACCAGTTTATTAAATTATCAAGTGAAGTTGTTATAAAACCATTTTTACTAAAGTCTTCAGCAAGTTTTTTAAATTCTTCTGGAATTTCTTTATTTTTATTTTCTAAGTTCATAATCTAAAATTTTATTCCCAATCTAGTGCACCTTTTTTCCATTCATAAATAAATCCAATGGTAAGAATAAATAAAAAGATCATCATTGAAATAAAGCCAAGACCTCCAATATTACCTAATGAAATTGCCCAAGGAAAAAGGAAAGCTATCTCAAGATCAAAAATTATAAATAGAATTGCTACCAAATAAAACCTAACATCAAATTCCATTCTAGAATCTTCAAAAGGTTCAAAACCACATTCGTATGCAGATAATTTTTCAGGATCTGGATGTTTTGGTGATAGTATTAAGTTTACAACAACAAAAGCACAACTCAGACCAAGAGCAATAATCAAAAATATAATAATTGGTAAGTAATCTTTTAAAAATTCAGAAAGCATGTGAGTCTATATAACAGTTTTTATATCATGTTGAAGGGTACTTACGTCACATTTTAAATAATATAAACCTTAAATAATAAGGAAAAGTGGCGGGAGTGAAGGGACTCGAACCCTCGACCTATCGCGTGACAGGCGATCGCTCTAACCAACTGAGCTACACCCCCACTTTTACTAGTTTTGGTGGGTAGTAAAGGACTCGAACCTTTGACCCCCTCGGTGTAAACGAGATGCTCTACCAGCTGAGCTAACCACCCATAACCAAAATTATCGTTTAGTTATAACAATTATTTATGAAAGTCAAAACAGATATTAAACAGAAAAGGATGTAAATTGGTAATTATTGAATACTTGCTTGAGATTTATCATTAGATTGAGAAATTTTCTCAACCTCAACCCACTCAACTCTTTTTAATTCTTTAGTTAAAGCTATTTTTAATACTTCATCAGCATGCTCAACTGGAGTAATTTTTATATCATCAATAATCTTCTTAGGCATATCAACAAGATCTTTTTCATTTTCTTTGGGAATTATAACTTGTTTTATTCCAGCTCTATGTGCTGCTAATAGTTTTTCTTTTAATCCACCAATTGGCAATACTTGACCTGTTAATGTCACCTCACCAGTCATTGCAACATCTCTTCTGACAGGGTTATTTGTGATTGCAGAAACTATTGAAGTGACCATTCCAATACCTGCTGAAGGGCCATCTTTAGGTGTTGCTCCTTCTGGAACATGAATATGAAAATCTTTTTTTTCAAACAAAGGAGGAATAATTCCATAATCTAAACTTTTTGATCTGATGAAAGATTTTGCTGCCTTAATAGACTCTTGCATCACTTCGCCTAATTTTCCTGTAATTTGCATTCTACCTTTTCCTGGCATTATAACAGTTTCAATTTTAAGAATTTCTCCACCATATTCAGTCCATGCTAAACCTGTAACAACACCAATTTTGTCTTCACTTTCAAGTTCACCAAATTTAAATTTTTGAATTCCTAAATAATCAGGTAAATTTTTTAAATTAATTTTAACTTCTTTCTCTTCACCAGAAACTACTTTCTTAACAACTTTCCTAGCTACTTTTGAAATTTCTCTTTCTAAGTTTCTTACACCAGACTCTTTTGTATAACTTTGGATAATTTCTTTAATAATATCCTCAGATAAAGTCATTTCTTTTTCTTTAACTCCATTATCTTTAATTTGTTTAGGAAGCAGATACTTATTTGCAATATTAATTTTTTCATCTTCTGTATAACCAGCCAATCTAATTACTTCCATTCTGTCTAATAATGGTGGCAGGATATTTAAAGTATTAGCTGTAGTAACAAACATGACATCAGATAAGTCATAATCAACTTCTAAATAATGATCATTAAATGTAGAATTTTGTTCTGGATCTAATGCTTCCAATAAAGCAGAAGATGGATCACCTCTATAATCATTTCCAATTTTGTCTATTTCATCAAGAAGAATAAGTGGATTTTTTGTACCTGCTTTTTTCATCATTTGAATAATTTTACCAGGTAAAGAACCAATATAAGTTCTTCTATGACCTCTTATTTCAGCTTCATCTCTCATACCACCAACTGAAACTCTTACAAATTCTCTATTAGTAGCTTTCGCAATAGATTTTCCTAATGATGTTTTACCAACACCTGGAGGACCAACTAAGCATAAAATTGGGCCTTTAATTTTTTCCATTCTTTTTTGGACTGCTAAAAATTCAATAATTCTTTCTTTAACTTTTTCTAAACCAAAATGATCAGCATCAAGAACTGCAAGCGCTTTTTTAAGATCAATATCAACCTGGCCTTTTTTATACCAAGGTAAATCCGTCATCCAATCAAGATAATTTCTGACAACAGTAGCCTCAGCAGACATTGGACTCATATTTTTTAATTTTTTAAGCTCAGCCATACATTTCTTTTCTACATCTTTTGGCATTTTTGCTTTAATAATTAATTTATTTAAACTTGATGTCTCATCTTTTCCATCTTCAATTTCACCTAATTCTTTTTGAATAGCTTTAAGTTGCTCATTTAAATAATATTCTCTTTGAGTTTTTTCCATTTGAGTTTTAACTCTGCCTCTAATTCTTTTTTCAACTCCTATAATGCTAGTTTCATTTTCCATTATTTTAATTATAGAATTAAGTCTTTTCTTAACATCTATAGTTTCAAAAATTTGTTGTTTCTCTGAAATAGTAGCCGTTAGGTGAGACGCAATATTATCAGCGATGTGTGATGCGTTAGTTAATTTTTTAATATTATTAATTGTTTCACTTGATATTTTTTTATTAATTGAAGTTAGCTTTTCTAGTCTTCTTACAGCAGTCATTGCTAATGGAATTAAGTCTTCATCTTTAGTAACTACATCATGTTGATGAGCATATTCACAAATAATAAATTTCTCATTATCTTTAAAATCTAAGATTTTTACTCTTTTGCTTCCTTCAACTAAAACTTTTACTGTACCATCTGGTAATTTTAGTAATTGTAAAATATTACCTTCACAACCATACATAAAAACATCAGTTTTTTTGGGATCGTCTATTTCTGAATTTTTTTGCGTAACTAGAACAATTTTTTTGTCCTTTTTCATAACTTCATTTAAGGCAGCAATAGATTTATCTCTGCCCACAAATAAGGGAATAACCATATTTGGAAATACAACAATATCTCTTAACGGTAATAAAGGTCGTTCAATTTTAACATCCATACTCTAAATATGGATATTAAATATGATATTGCAATAGCTATTTATTACTTATTAACGTGAAATTAAGCAGCTGAAGTTTTGTCAGTCTTAGTTTTGCTGCTATTTTTTGAATGAACTATGATTGGTTGAGATAGTCCTTTGGCCGCACTAGCGTCTACAATAACTTCCTCCACATTGTCTTGACTTGGAAGATCGTACATTGTTTTTAATAAAATATTTTCTAAGATTGATCTAAGGCCTCTAGCCCCAGTTTTCTTGTTAATTGCTTTTTGTGCAATCTCTTTAATCGCATTTTCTTTAAAGCTTAACTTGGCTCCATCTAGTTTAAATAATTCTTGGTATTGTTTAATTAGTGAGTTTTTTGGTTCTTGTAATATTTTAACTAAAGTTTTTTCATCAAGATCTTCTAATGTCGCTATCATTGGAAGTCTGCCAATAAATTCTGGGATTAAGCCATACTTTAACAAATCTTCAGGTTCTAAAGTTTTCATCCATTCACCTGTTTTTTTATCATCTGTTTTTTTAACATTTGCACCAAATCCTATTGATGTACCTTTATCTCTTTGAGATATTATTTTATCTAAGCCAGCGAATGCTCCTCCACAAATAAACAAAATGTTTGTAGTATCTACTTGTAAAAATTCTTGTTGTGGATGCTTTCTTCCTCCTTGAGGTGGAACACTTGCTACTGTCCCTTCCATAATTTTTAATAGTGCTTGTTGCACACCCTCTCCAGATACATCTCTTGTAATAGAAGGGTTTTCTGACTTTCTGCTAATCTTATCAACTTCATCTATATATACAATTCCACGTTGTGCTTTTTCAACGTTGTAATCAGCAGCTTGTAATAATTTTAAAATTATATTCTCAACATCTTCACCAACATAACCTGCTTCAGTTAAAGTGGTTGCATCTGCCATTGTAAATGGAACGTCAAGAATTCTTGCTAATGTTTGAGCTAATAAAGTTTTTCCACAACCAGTTGGACCAACTAAAAGAATATTTGATTTTGAAAGTTCAACTGTTTTACTTGTTTTGCTCTCGTAATTAAGTCTTTTATAATGATTATGAACAGCAACTGATAAAACTTTTTTTGCATGAGGTTGTCCAATAACATAATCATCTAATACAGCACAAATTTCTTTTGGTGGTGGTAATCCATCTTGATGTTTAACAAATGTATCTTTGCTTTCTTCTTTGATGATATCCATACATAGCTCAACACACTCATCACATATAAATACAGTTGGACCTGCAATAAGTTTTCTAACTTCATGCTGGCTCTTGCCACAAAAAGAACAGTAAAGAATATTTTTATTATTTGTTGTCATAAATATATAAACGAATCAATTAAGATACTTTAATATAGATGACTCATACTAATCAAGTATCAGTTTAGTGGGGTGTCAAGATGTAGTGTATTAAGATCTATTTTCGACTACTGCGTCAATCAAACCAAACTCTTTTGCAGTATCTGGCTTCATAAAGTTATCACGTTCTAGTGCTTTCTTCACATCATCAACTGATTTTCCAGTATGTTTTGAGTAAATTTCATTAAGTCTTTTCTTTAAATCCATAACTTCATTGGCATGGATCTCTATATCAGTTGCTTGTCCTTGAAAACCAGCCGAAGGTTGGTGGACCATAATTCTAGAATTTGGTAAAGAAAATCTTTTACCTTTTTTACCTGCAGCTAATAAAAATGAACCCATTGATGCAGCTTGACCAATGCATAATGTTGAAACATCTGGCTTGATGTATTGCATAGTATCATAAATTCCAAGACCTGCTGTCACTAGTCCTCCAGGACTATTAATATACAAATTAATTTCTTTTTTTGGATCTTCAGACTCTAAAAACAAAAGTTGAGCTGTAACTAAAGATGCTACGTTATCATTTATTGGTCCTACTAAAAAAATAATTCTCTCTTTAAGAAGTCTCGAATAAATATCATAAGCTCTCTCACCTTTATTTGATTGCTCAACAACCATTGGTACTAGGGTATTCATCTGATCTAATAAGTTTGTTGTCATAAGTTGATTCTCTTACTTATACAACTTGTGATTACTTTTTACTAACTTTTTTTGCTGAAGGTTTTTTAGATGCTGAAGGTTTGGGCTTTTTTTCTATTTTAGCAGGCTTTGAAGCTTTTTTTTCCTCAGGATGATCGTGGTCATGATCATGGTCATGTTCGTGATTATGATCTTGTTTTTGATGTTCTTTTAAAATTTTTTCTGCTTCTTCTTTGCTAATTTCTTTTTTAGATGCTTTCGCTTTAGTTTTTATTAGATCAATAATTTTTTCCTCATACACGGTTCCTCTTAAACTGGCTAATGCTGATGGATTTTTTTGGTAAAATTCCATTACCATCTTTTCTTGACCAGGCATCATTCTAAGTTGTTTTTGAACTTCGGCTTGAACTTCCTGTTCGGTTACTTTAATTTTATTTTGTTCACCAAATTCATTTAAGATTAATCCAACTTTAATTCTTTTTTTAGCAATTTCTTCAAA
>OJBV01000206.1_pt1 | contig 10979 bp, 7 predicted proteins | sample 1590821 | NCBI WGS metagenome assembly OJBV01 (sample SAMN05416694, study PRJEB24817) | seawater metagenome | isolation source: Sea water | place: Canada:Atlantic | collected 2013-07
CTAAAGAACGAGTCAATCCTGACGAGCTTTCTACCTATGAAGCTTTAGTAGACGCTCAATGGAAAGGTCGCCTGTGCTTAAGATCTTCACAATCTGTGTATAATCAGTCTCTGGTCGCTGCTACTATCGATGCCATAGGCCCAGCGGCATCGCAGCAATGGATGCAAGGTATGGTAAATAATCTTGCAAAGGCACCATCAGGCGGCGATACTGACCAGCTAAAGGCAGTGGCTGCAGGGGTGTGTGATGTAACCATCGCTAACACCTATTATTTAGGCCGGTTAATTAATAGTAGTAAGCCTGCTGATAAAGCTTTGGCGAGTAAGTTGTCGGTCTTTTGGCCCAACCAAAGTGGTGAAGGGGCAGTGGGGCGCGGTGCACACTTTAATGTAAGTGGTGCTGGCTTTACTAAATATGGCAAACACCCAGAGCAAGCGCAAGCATTGCTTGAATATTTAGCGTCGGCTCCGGCACAGGCTTGGTATGCAGACATTAATAATGAATATCCTGTGGTACAAGGTGTAGCCATTTCACCAGCCCTTGAAGGGTTCGGTCCTTACAAGATGGACCCGATTGCTTTGGAAATATTAGGTCAGAACAATCGACAAGCGGTTCAATTAATGGATCGTGCCGGTTGGAAATAGGTAATGCTATAAATGTTTAGAAGCCATGGGCTGAGTATTTTTGCTGTTTTAATCGCCGCATTCATATCGCTTCCAGTCATCGTTATTGTGAGCTATTTAATGCAAGCCAATGGTGAGCTCTGGCAGCACTTGCTTGATACGGTGCTCAACGACTATCTAATTAATTCGTTGCTGTTGTTGCTGGGCGTGGGGATGGGGGTGCTCATACTGGGTGTGCCCACGGCTTGGTTAACGAGCATGTGCAGTTTTCCGGGGCGTCGTTGGCTCAGTTGGGCCTTATTGCTGCCCTTAGCCATGCCGGCTTATATTATCGCCTACACTTATGCGGGTTTGTTAGACTTTGCAGGGCCAGTACAAAGCTGGATTAGAGACCTTACAGGCCTGAGTTATGGCGACTATTGGTTCTTTGAAATCCGCTCTTTAGGTGGTGCCATCATCATGATGTCACTGGTGTTGTACCCCTATGTATATTTATTGGCTAGGGCTGCATTCTTAGAACAGTCCGTGAGTAGTATTGAAGTGGGTTGCAGTTTAGGTTACTCCCGCTGGCAGGCGTTGTGGAAGTTAGCGTTGCCCATGGCTCGGCCTGCCATTATTGCAGGTTTGTCACTCGCTCTAATGGAGACCTTAGCAGACTATGGCACGGTGCAATATTATGGGGTTAGCACATTTACCACGGGTATTTTTAGAACCTTTTATGGCTATGGTGATACTGCAGCAGCAGCCCAATTGGCAGCTAGCTTATTAGCTTTTGTGATTTTATTAGTCTTGCTAGAGCGTTATTCTAGACGCCGAGCCCGTTACCATTCAGCAGCAGAGTCTCGCGCCCGTGCCGACTTAATCCCTTTATCAGGTAGTAAGGCGATTATGGCCTGTGTGATTTGTTTGTCGCCTTTGATGTTTGGTTTTATTATTCCTGCAACGCAACTCTTGTTTTGGGCTGTGTTTGAGGCAGAACCCCTAGGCTGGGACTTCGTTGGCCTTGCCTGGAATTCGTTTAGTTTGGCTTTTTTGGCAGCCATCATTGCCGTCATATTGGCCATTATCTTGTCCTATGCCAAAAGAACTAAACCCATTAAGCCTGTGCGCACAGTGCTTGCGATGGCAGGCTTTGGTTATGCTTTGCCAGGCACGATCATAGCGATCGGGGTTTTAATTCCTTTAGCATGGCTAGACCACAGGTTAATAGATATTTTTGGCAGCTTGGGCTGGGACAGTCCAGGGCTATTATTGTCGGGTAGTTTGGTGGCCTTACTGTTTGCCTATACGGTGCGCTTTTTGGCGGTAGCTCTTGGCAGTGTGCAGTCTGGCTTAGAGAAGATTAAGCCCAGTCTAGATCATGTGGGTCGTTCAATGGGTCATAGCCCATTAGACATATTACGTAAAATCCATGTGCCTTTAATGCGCAGCTCCATCCTTACGGCGGTGCTCATTGTATTTGTAGACGTGCTTAAAGAACTGCCAGCAACGTTAATACTGCGGCCCTTTAACTTTAACACCATGGCCGTGCGGGCCTATGAATTAGCCTCAGACGAGCGTCTTGTTGATGCGGCTCCAGCCTCTATTATGATTGTACTCGTTGGGCTTATTCCTGTATTAATGTTACACGCCTCTATTGCGCGTCGCAGGCCCCACTAATATGAGACCGTTTAAATGACCATGTCCTTCGATAATACAGATCAGCATTTGCTGGTGGATAAGGTAAATATAGCCTACGGCGATCATAACATTGTGCACGATGTAAGCTTGGCTGTGGCTGTGGGTGAAATTGGTTGTTTGCTGGGTCCCAGTGGTTGTGGCAAGTCTACTTTGCTGAGAGCGATTGCAGGGTTCGTGCCGTTAAAATCGGGCAGCATTAGTTTGGCAGGCAAAACCCTTGCTAAAGACGATTTTTGCCTAGCTGCAGAAACCCGCAATGTAGGCATGGTGTTTCAAGATGTGGCTTTGTTTCCCCACATTAACATTGCCGCCAACGTGGCTTTTGGCTTGCACCACTGGCCCAAGGCTGAGCAAGTGCAACGGGTGAAGGAATTATTAGATTTGGTGGGCCTTAGTGGTTATCAAGAGCGCTACCCCCATGCCTTATCTGGCGGTCAACAGCAGCGTGTGGCCTTAGCCAGAGCCATAGCGCCTAAACCCAGTTTATTATTGCTTGATGAACCCTTCTCTGGTTTAGACGCCATGTTGCGAGAAGAGTTGGTGCCAGAAGTGAGTTCCATTTTGCGGCATGAAAAAATTCCTGGTTTGTTAGTGACCCACGATCAAACAGAAGCCTTTACCATGGCTGATCATGTGGCGGTCATGAACCAAGGGCGCATTGAGCAATGGGACACTGCCTACAATATTTATCATAAGCCCGACGGGCGTTTTGTGGCCGACTTTATTGGCGAGGGTGATTTTTTAGCCTGCAATGTAAGTAGCGAAACCTGTGTTGAGTCGCCCATTGGCCATTTGTGCAGCGACCGAGCTCATGGCTTTGTCACAGGAGATAAAGCCGAAGTGTTTATTCGGCCTGATGACGTGTTGCATTTAGATGATAGCCCCATAACAGGGCGCATTATAAGTAAGCGCTTTCGTGGTACTCACTTTCTATACCGCGTATTAATTGCGGGCAATCAAACCTTATCCTGCTTCGCAGACTCTCATCATAACCATGAAATTGGTGAAGAAATTGGTATTAAGCTGTCCCTTGATCACTTGATGCTGTTTTAAACAAAACGCATCGACAAATCAATGGCACGGCAATCTTTGGTGAGCGCACCAATTGAAATATAGTCGACTCCTGTGGCCGCTATAGGCCGCAAGGTTTGTTCAGTAATGCCACCAGAGGCCTCTAGTTCTGCTTTGCCAGCGGCAAGCTTGACCGCATCACGCATCTCCTGCAAGGTGAAATTATCCAGCATAATGCGATCTGCACCAGCATCTAACGCTTGCTGTAATTCAGGCATGGTTTCCACTTCTACTTCTACGGGTTTGGTGGGTTCTTGGTATCGTGCAGTGGCAATGGCTGGGCCAATACCACCACAGGCGGCAATGTGGTTTTCTTTGATCAAAAATGCATCATACAAACCGATACGATGGTTATAACATTGGCCACAAGCCACGGCATATTTTTGGGCTTTGCGTAAGCCAGGAATAGTTTTGCGGGTGTCGAGTAGCCTCACGGGTGTGTCGGCCACTAAACTGGCGTAATAATGCGCAATGCTGGCAGTGCCAGACAAACACTGTAAAAAGTTAAGGGCGCAGCGCTCAAAGGTTAGCAGGCTGCGGGCATTACCATGGGCTTGAAACAACACTTGATTAGCCTTAGCTTGGTCACCATCAGCTACCATCCAGTCAAGGGTAATGGTGGGGTCGACTTGGCGCGCCACTTCATTGACCCAATCCACCCCACAAATGGTGGCATCTTCACGGGTAATAACGGCTGCAGATGCGCTTTCATCGGCTGGTATCAGCCGGGCGGTAATATCGCCATCCCCCACATCTTCTAACAAAGCAGCACTCACGTTGGCGGGCACATCAGCTTTTAGAAAATAGAGGTTTAAGTCATCGGTCATGGGGTCGTTCCACGCTTAAAATATTGTGGTTTAAAAGAGGCAATTATAACACACCCCTAAGGTTGGTTTAGAGCACAAATGATAAAGTAATGGGAATACTCACCAAGGCCATTAAGTTACCAATGAGCACAATAGAGGCCACTCTTTTGGGGTCCTGTTGGTATTGTTCTGCCACCATGTAGTTCAATACCGCAGGTGGTAAAGCGCCAAACACAACCAACACAGCAAATTGTTCAGGAGGAAGGTTAAGGAAGAACTGGGCCATTATGGCCATTAAAATGCCGGAAACTGGGCAAAGAATGGCGCCCACTAAACCCACTTTCCAATCGTCAAATTCTATGTTGGTTAAACGAATGCCCAAAGTGAAGAGCATTAAAGGAATGCAAATTTGCCCCAGCATATCAATGGGTAACTGCACACTGTTGGGCAGTTGAAAGCCACTAAGGGCCACTAAAAAGCCTGCAATAGTTGCCAGCATTACGGGTTGATTAAATAGGCTTAGCAAGCGCATTTTGGGGTTGATCATAAAAATGCCTAAGCTAAAGTGAAGGGTCATTTCGACAATAAAACACACCACAGCAATGGCTAAAAATTCTTCACCAAAGGCCAATAAAATTAACGGAATACCCATGTTGCCTACGTTGTTAAACATCATGGGTGGTATAAAGGTCTTAGCTGACCAAGGTGACAGGGCAATGACAGGCCACAGCAGTAAGCCTGAACCGAGCACCACAATAATGGCTCCAACAGCCATGGGGCCAAGATGGCTAATAGGAACGGATTGATCAGCAAGAACCACAAATACCAACAAAGGAACAAACACTTCCATGTTGATTTGGTTAATGAGTTTTAGGTCTGGCTTGCGCCAACGGCCATACCCATAGCCAATGGTAGCGATAGCGACAAGGGGAAAAACAGTGGCGAAAACGCGTTCAATAATGCTCTGATCCATAAATAACTAAACTACCTAGTGTGTGAACTTAAAGTGGGTACAACGGCCATGGTTGTAACTTATCAAGCACCATAGATTGACTAAAGTCGGTATCATACAGGGAATGTTTAGCCTTGGATAATTGGTCATGGGTTTAGATCAGATATAACGAATGGCGCTCATTCACTAGGAGGCCTGCCATCACTGGCCCTGTATTGGTAATAAAACTTGACCAAAGTAGGAGAAGCGGGTTATTTTTATTTCACCGATAATTGGTAATACCAATGTTGCTGAAAAATGAAAACCAATAGTGTTGAAAAAAAATGCCATTAGGCAACGTATTTCACACCCATGTGCCAGTATTAATAGGAAGCGTTTATGGCGTACCCACAGGTCAAACAACCCAAGATATCAGATGTGATCATGGCGCAACTAGAGGCTATGATTTTAGAGGGAAGCCTGAAACCAGGACAGCAACTACCGCCAGAGCGAACCTTGGCGACTGAGTTTGAAGTGTCTAGACCTTCACTGCGCGAAGCGTTACAAAAGCTGTCGGCCAAGGGGCTCATTGTCAGTCGTCAAGGCGGAGGCTCATACGTGTCTGAAAAAATTGGCAGCAGCATTGCTGACCCATTAACAGAGCTCTTCTCTACGCATCCGGAAGCACAATATGACTTGTTGGAGTTTCGTCATGCCTTAGAGGGGGTGTCGGCCTATTATGCTGCACTGCGTTGCACGCCAGCAGATAAAACTCGCTTGCAAACTTGTTATGCTAATTTGCAAGCGGCTCATGATCAAAAGTCTTTTGAGAAAGAAACCAAAGCCGATGCCGAGTTCCATTTGGCCATTGCCGAAGCTTCGCATAATGCCGTGTTATTGCACACCATGCGTTCTTTATTTACTTTGCTGCATAAGAACATTTATTCCAACTTGGAAAGTGTGTATCGCAAACGTGACACTCGGCAACTGATTCATGACCAACACCGCGTGTTATTAGATACTATTGTTGGAGAAAATCCAGAAAAAGCACGTAATGCGGCTCATGACCACTTGACCTTCGTAAAAGAAGCTATTATTGAGCAAAGCAAAGATTCAACCCGCCAAGAGCGCGCTATGAGGCGTTCTGGGGTATAATTTTTAAATGTAAAATATTTACTCATAGGTATTTTTAGTCACCTAAACTGGCATTTTTTTGGTTATTAATGTAGTATTACTACACAAAATTTTCGTTGCGCAGAAACAAGTTGCTTTTGCATGAGTGAATAGGGGAAAAACGTGACACAGAGTCTTTCAGATTTAGATCCAATTGAAACACAAGAGTGGTTGGACGCTTTGACATCAGTGATTAAAAACGAGGGCGCTGAACGTGCTCGATATATATTAGCCAAACTTGGTGAGCAGGCCCGTTTACAGGGGGCTAAACTAGACAACTCGCTCACTACTCCTTACGTCAATACGATTGCGCCAAGCGATGAGCAGCGCATGCCTGGCGACTTATTCATGGAGCGTCGTATACGTTCTTTAATTCGTTGGAATGCCATGGCCATGGTGATGCGTGCTAATGATAATGATGACGGTCTGGGTGGGCATATTGCCAGCTTTTCTTCGTCAGCCACTTTGTATGACATTGGTTTTAACCATTTTTTCCGCGGCAATACCGATAAACAAGAGGGAGACTTGGTGTTTTTCCAAGGTCATATTTCTCCGGGTATTTATGCGCGCTCCTATTTGGAAGGCCGTCTCACCGATGAGCAGATGGACAATTTTCGCCGTGAAGTGGGTGGCAACGGACTATCCTCCTATCCGCATCCATGGTTAATGCCAGACTATTGGCAGTTCCCTACGGTCTCTATGGGGCTTGGGCCCCTGCAGGCGATTCATCAGGCTCACATTATGCGCTATCAGCAACAGCGTGGTTTGGTTGATAATGCGGATCGTAAGGTGTGGGCGTTTATCGGTGATGGTGAGTGTGATGAGCCTGAATCTTTAGGCTGTATTTCTCTTGCTGGGCGTGAAAAGCTAGACAATCTTATTTTTGTCATCAACTGCAATCTGCAGCGTTTAGATGGCCCTGTGCGTGGTAACGGTAAAATTATCCAGGAACTTGAGGGCATATTTAGAGGCGCAGGTTGGCATGTGGTTAAGGTGATCTGGGGGCGTCATTGGGACCCACTCCTAGAGCGTGACACCCATGGATTATTGCAGCAGCGCATGAATGAAGTGGTAGACGGTGAGTTACAGAACTATAAGGCCATGGGTGGCGCATACACCCGTGAGCACTTCTTTGGCAAATACCCAGAATTGTTAGCTATGGTGGCCGACTATACTGACGAAGATATCATGAAGCTTAACCGTGGTGGCCACGACCCTTATAAGGTTTATGCGGCCTATCATGAGGCGACTCATACGGAAGGTAAGCCCACCGTTATTTTGGCGCAAACCGTTAAAGGTTATGGCATGGGTAAGTCGGGCGAAGCCAAAAACCCCACCCATTCCTTGAAAAAGCTGGATATGGACGAAATGGAAAGCTTTTGCCAACGGTTTAATATTCCTTTAACCCGTGATCAAATTAAAACTGTGCCTTACTATCGTCCAGCGCAAGACACGCCCGAAATGAAGTATATGCGCGCCAGACGAGATGCCCTAGGAGGCGTTCTACCGAGTCGTCGTAATGATTTTGAGAGTTTAAAAACACCCACGCTAGATTCTCTGGCTGGTCAGTTAAAGTCCAGTGGCAAGCGTGAGATCTCGACTACCATGTCGTTTGTTCGCACCCTTACAACACTGGTTAAAAATAAAGATATCGGTGAGCGTGTGGTACCCATTGTGCCAGATGAAGCGCGTACTTTTGGTATGGAAGGCATGTTCCGTCAGTTAGGCATCTATACTGCGGAAGGGCAAAAGTATGTGCCCCATGATGCAGATCAAGTGATGTATTACCGTGAAGATCAGGCAGGGCAGATCTTAGAGGAAGGGATTAACGAAGCAGGCGCAATGGCTGCCTGGTTGGCTTGTGCAACCTCTTACAGTAATAATAATTATCCCATGGTGCCGTTTTACATCTTTTACTCGATGTTTGGTTTCCAGCGAGTTGGAGACTTAGCTTGGGCAGCGGGTGACAGTCAGGCCCGTGGATTCCTCATTGGAGCGACAGCAGGCCGTACCACTCTGAATGGTGAGGGTTTGCAGCATGAGGATGGACACAGTCATATTATGGGTAATCTCATACCCAACTGTGTGACCTATGATCCGACCTATGCGTACGAGCTAACGGTAATTATTCAAGATGGTTTGCACCGTATGTATGAGCTAAAAGAAAACAAGTTCTACTACATTACCGTGATGAACGAAAACTACCATCAGCCGGATATGCCGGTGGGCTGTGAGGCTGGCATTGTTAAAGGCATGTACTTGTTAAATGAAATTAAGTCGAAAGCTAAAAAGCGTGTGCAATTAATGGGTAGTGGTACCATTTTAAGAGAAGTGGAAGCGGCGGCAGACATTTTGGCAACAGAGTTCGATATAGGTTCAGATGTCTGGAGTGCGACAAGTTTTAATGAGCTTGGGCGCAACGCTCAGGACGTCAGCCGGTGGAATATGTTACATCCCGAGGCAGAGCCAAAGCAAAGCTATGTTGAAGAATGTTTGTCAGGCCATGCAGGCCCAGTCATTGCTGCTACTGACTATGTTAAGGCTTTTGCCGAGCAAATTCGGGAGTTTGTGCCGGCTAATTTTAAGGTACTGGGCACCGATGGTTATGGTCGTAGTGACAGTCGTGAAAAGTTGCGAGAGTTTTTTGAGGTCAATCGTTACTACATTGTGGTTGCAGCCCTAAAAGCCTTAGCAGAAGATGGCACAATTAAGGTGAGCGAGGTTTCGCGGGCCATTAAAAAGTTCAATATCGACAGTGATAAGCCAAATCCAGTACACCTTTAAGCTGCTGACGAGACGAGGACAGAGACATGGCAACAAGTAAAATGATGGTCCCAGACATGGGTGGTGCAGTAGACGTAGAGGTCATCGAGATTTGCGTCGCTGTGGGTGATGTGATTAGTGAGGGCGACTCTATCGTTGTGGTGGAGACAGATAAAGCGTCAATGGAAATTCCTGCATCAATTGCTGGAGTCGTTAAAAGCATTGCATTAAAAGAAGGTGATACCTGTAGTTTAGGTGACCTCATGGTGGAAATTGAAACAGACTCAACGCCAGATGAAGCTATAGAGGCAGAGCCTGAAGTTCAAGCTAAAGTTGAAATGGCAGTAGAGCCTTTGGCTACTGCGATTGCCGATGCGCCAGTGCAAGCTCCTGTGGCAGAGTCAGAGCCTGCGTTAGAACAATTGGCCCTAGTGCCAGATTTAGGCGGCGCAGTGGATGTAGAGGTGATTGAGGTTAGTGTTAAAGTGGGCGATGAGTTAGCCGAAGGAGACAGTCTCATAGTGCTTGAGACTGACAAAGCCTCGATGGAGATTCCTGTTGAATTTGCTGGCACTGTGCTGCAGATTAACGTGGCTGAAGGTACCAAGCTTAATGTGGGTGATACCATTGCAGTTTTGGCAACTAGGGCGCAGGCAAATGCGCCTGAGGTTATGGTTGATGTTAAAGCAGCGTCTGCTGCCTCAGAGGCTTTAGCACCAGTGCCAGCAGTTGCCCAAACTCCAGTTGCAGCTCCTAAGGCTGTTCAAGCCCCTAATTTAAGTGCGGCGCCTAACGTTACGGTGGCCAAGGTGGAGCCAGTAGCTGAAGTGGTTAATGCAGGCATTACTGGTGCGGTTCATGCTGGTCCTGCAGTGCGTATGTTGGCTCGGGAATTAGGTGTGGATCTGTCTAAAGTGCCAGCCACAGGGCCAAGAGACCGCTTATTAAAAGAAGATATACAGGCTTTTGTGAAGCAAAAAATGCAACAGCCGACGGCTCAGTCTATGCAGGGTCACGGCATAGAGCAGCCCCCTGCTATCGATTTTAGCCAATTTGGTAGCATAGATCGCATTAAAATGACGAAGGTGCAGCGCATTACTGCGCAAAATATGACCCGTAGTTGGCTTAATGTACCCCATGTGACTCAGTTTGATCATGCGGACATTACCGATCTAGAGGTGTTTCGCAAGGGCTTAAAGGCAGAAGCAGAGCTAAAAGGCACCAAGGTCACGCCTTTGCCATTTATGCTTAAAGCCTGTGCCATGGCTTTGCGTCAGTACCCACAATTTAATGTATCGTTAGATAATGATGGCGAACACATCGTGCAAAAGCACTACATTAATATTGGTATTGCCGTAGATACACCAGCAGGGCTTATGGTGCCAGTTATTCGTGATGTGGATCAGAAATCCATATGGCAATTGGCAGAAGAAGTGATTGCCATGGGGGCGAAGGCTAAAGACAAAAAGTTAATGCCAGCCGACATGCAAGGTGGTTGCTTTACTATTTCTAGTCTGGGGGGAATCGGTGGTACTGCATTCACGCCTATCGTGAATACACCAGAGGTGGCTATATTAGGAGTGTCCAAAGCAGACATGCAGCCTCGTTGGGACGGCACTGAGTTTCAACCAAGACTGATGATGCCCTTATGTCTGTCATACGATCATCGTGCCGTAAACGGCGCGGATGCGGCTCGTTTTACTCAATATTTAGCCAAAGTGTTGGGTGATATTCGCCATTTAGTGATGTAACCTGGGCCTCGCACATGACCATGGGTTAAGTGTGAGGCGTGGTTTGAACAAGGGCGCGTGAGCGCCCTTTTTTGTGCCTGCTCTATTTTGGCGCATCCTAAGTGATATTTTATAATATTTTAGGTCTTATTGCCTTAAACCGCTTGTGCTTTGCCGTGCGATGGATATAATGGCGCTCCCT
>OJBV01000212.1_pt1 | contig 10833 bp, 13 predicted proteins | sample 1590821 | NCBI WGS metagenome assembly OJBV01 (sample SAMN05416694, study PRJEB24817) | seawater metagenome | isolation source: Sea water | place: Canada:Atlantic | collected 2013-07
TTTGTTAATAATGCACCAGTAATAGCCATAATGCCCGTATTAATTTCATCAATTTTAAGTTCTTCAGTATTAGCATCTTTATGCTCAATAATTGATTTAATGGATTTTGAAGAGTCTCTTATGATTCGGCCATACCCTGAAGGGTCATTTTGAATTACTGTTAAAAGAGAAAAGCCAGTCTTATTTGCTTTTTCAAGCAACTTTAATAATGTTTGGGTTTGAATTAAAGGAACATCACCATATAGAATAAGACACATTGAGTTTTCTTGAATATTAGGGATTGCCTGCATTACTGCATGCCCAGTTCCAAGTTGATTTTTTTGTAAAACCCATTTAATCAAATTATTCTGTGTTGATTTTTTTACTGATTCTGAGTTATGGCCAATAATTACATTAATTGAGCTTGCCAAGGGCGTTGCTGCATCTATGACATGCTGGATTAAAGTCTTATTACCAACTTCATGAAGAACTTTGGATACACTTGAGTTCATTCTTGTGCCTTGACCTGCAGCTAAAATGATTACATTGACTTCATTATTAGTTGATTGGTTTGGCATTAAAAGTATAGTGTTAGGTAGTAAAAAATAGTTTGTATAATGTTACACTTTAGAAATTAAGCTAAGTGAAAATGCGTAAAAAATTACTTGCTGAGTTAATTGGAGCTTACATCCTGGTCTTCGCTGGAACTGGTGCTGTGATGATTAATGATATTACTGGATCTCTTGGTCATGTTGGTATAGCGCTCACATTTGGCTTTGTCGTAGTGGCACTAATTTATAGCTTTGCCCATTTATCGGGAGCTCATTTTAATCCTGCTGTGACGATAGCTTTTTGGTCAATAGGAGAATTTGATAGTAGGAAGGTTGTTCCATACATTGGCGCTCAGATTTTGGGCGCGATAGCTGCAAGTGCAAGCCTATATTTTTTACTTAATGAGAACTTTGTCACCATGTCCGAGGTAAGCTATCTTGGCGCGACTCTTCCCAATGGCTCAGTAACTCAAGCCTTTGGATTTGAATTGATTTTGACTTTTATATTAATGATTGTTATTTGCTCTTCTGCGGTTCATGGCAAAGCCACAAAAGATTTTGCAGGACTTGCTATTGGCTTAACAGTTGGCCTTGAGGCAATGTTTGCAGGACCTATAACGGGCGGCAGTATGAATCCAGCTCGAAGTATTGGGCCAGCAGTGATGAGCGGTAATTATGATCACTTATGGATATATATAGTAGCGACTATCATTGGCGCTGTAATTGCTGCGCAAGTATTTTTAAAGCTTTTTCAATCCGAGTCTTAATTAGTTCCCATGAAAAAAGTATTGGTTTTGTGTACTGGAAATAGCTGTAGAAGTATTATTGCGGAAGCGCTAATCAATAGTGAGCTTGGTGAGCGAATTGAAGCTTATTCGAGCGGCGTATCTGCCAGCGGCTTAGTAAATCCGAATGCAAAAAAAATATTAGAAGTTAAGAATATATGGAAGGAGGAGTACCACTCTAAAAGATTGGAGACACTCTTGCATATTGATTTTGACCTGGTCATTACAGTTTGTGATAATGCAAGTCAAACTTGTCCTATATTTCCAGGAAAAACAGAGCTAGTTCATTTAGGTTTTGATGACCCAGATGGCAAGGATTTTGAAGAATTTGAGGCGTGTTATAAGCAGGTCAAATCGAAACTAATTCCACTGGTAAAATATTTTTTAAATTAGTTACTTTTTTTTAAATTTTTATATAAAATTCGTTTTTTTAGAGGTAGTGATAAGTGGTACTAAATAATTCTTTTTATGGAGATAAATAGTTATGACTAAATCAGGAAATATTACTAGTTTATTTGGAAAGTCGCCAATAAGCCCTTTGCAAAAACACATGAAGCAGGTTCATTCCTGTATCAAAGAGTTTGGAGTTTTTGCTAAAGCTGCTCAATCTGAGGATTGGGACAAGGCGCAAGAAGCTCGAGTTTCAATTGGAAATAAAGAGCAAAAGGCTGATAAGCTTAAGAAAAAATTAAGAATGAACTTGCCTAGTACCTTTATGATGCCTTTCTCACGAAGAGATTTGCTTGATGTTCTCTTAATCCAAGACTCTATTGCCAACATTACTAAAGACCTTGCGGGCTTGATGATGACTCGTCATATGGTTTTTCCTAAAGAGTTTGCAGAGGACTTTATAAAGCTTGCTGATCTTTGTATTAAGACTTCAGCTTCTGCAATGGTAGCTATTAATGAACTTGATGAGTTGTTAGAAACAGCGTTTAGTTCTCGTGAACGTAAAATTGTTGCAGAGATGGTCAAAAAAATTAATGTCCTAGAGCATGATACTGATGTAGCTCAGAATGATATTCGTAATAAATTATTTTTGCTTGAATCTGAATTACCCCCTGTAGACGTCATGTTTTATTACCGAGCTATTGAGTGGTTAGGCGAGACCGCTGATGCTGCCCAAAAGGTAGGATCACGTTTTGAAGTAATGTTAACTAAATAACCGGAGCTCTTCATGGAAATTATTGTACAAAATAGTGATATTCTTATCATGCTGGCTATTGGTTTTGGTTTGTTTATGGCTTGGGGTATTGGTGCTAATGATGTTGCAAATGCAATGGGAACATCGGTAGGCTCTGGTGCAATTACATTTAAACAAGCAGTGGTAATTGCAATTATATTTGAGTTCGCTGGAGCAGTTCTTGCAGGTGGCGAGGTTACGGCAACGGTTCGAAAAGGCATCCTTGATTCTGGATCATTTGTATCTAACCCAGAATTACTGGTGTACGGAATGCTTGCTTCACTTTTAGCTGCAGCTACCTGGCTATTGATTGCATCTTCTCTTGGTTGGCCGGTTTCGACAACGCACTCTATTGTAGGGGCGATTGTGGGATTTGGCGCTGTAGGTGTTGGAATTGATGCTGTAGCTTGGGGCAAGGTCTATGCAATTATAGCGAGTTGGGTCATCTCTCCAATTATTGCTGGAACGTTGGCAATTGTAATCTTTAAGAGCTTACAGAGCAATATTATTGATACCGAAAAGCCTCTTGAGAATGCTAAAAAATACCTCCCTTTTTATGTATTTTTTGTTGGTTTTATTATCTCTTTAGTGACACTACTTAAAGGACTTAAACATGTTGAATCCTTAAAGCACCTTGGTAAAGATCTACCTACCAGCATGATGATTGCAACTGCAGTGGGAATATTGGCAGCTATTCTTGCAGCTATTATTATTAGGCGTATTAAGATCAATCCCGAAGATGACAGTGACTTTTCATATGCTAATATGGAGAAATTATTTGGTGGACTAATGATTATAACTGCCTGTGCAATGGCATTTGCGCATGGATCAAATGATGTTGCAAACGCAATTGGCCCTTTAGCCGCAGTCTATAGTATTGTTGAATCAGGAGGGCAGATCGTCTCTAAGAGTGTCTTACCTTCATGGATATTACTAGTCGGAGGAGGAGGCATTGTCTTTGGTCTGACAACTTTTGGTTACAGGGTAATGAAGACAATTGGAAAAAGCATTACGGAGCTTACGCCTAGTCGTGGTTTTGCTGCTGAACTTGCTGCAGCAACAACTGTTGTTTTTGCCTCCTATACAGGCCTTCCAGTCTCTACTACGCAGGTATTGGTGGGAGCTGTACTTGGTGTGGGTATAGCAAGAGGCCTTGCTTCACTTAACTTGAGAGTTATTAACCGAATTTTTCTTTCTTGGATTATTACGCTTCCAGCTGGCGCCATAATGTCGATTTTATTTTTCTTTATGTTAAAAGGTATTTTTGGCTCGTCATAATCTAATGAAGTTTAGTAAAATGTTTAATAATAAAACTATAAGTAGAGATTAATTATGACTTTAGAAGAGGTCCAGAAAAAACTTGAACTAGGAATAGAGCAATCTGAAGTCACTATGGAGGGCGATGGTTGTAATTGCTCTGCAGTAATTGTTTCACCTATTTTTGAAGGGCTATCTTTATTGCAAAGGCAGAGAGCAGTTTTAGCGGTTGTTAAAGAAGAGATAAAGAGCGGTGAGCTTCATGCATTAAGTGTTAAAACATTTACCCCTGCAGAGAGATAGTATATAATTCACGTTCTTTTAAATTTGAAGATATAAAGTTATGCAAACAGACATTCATCCTTCTTACGATACTATTAAAGTTGTGTGCAGTTGTGGTAATTCATTTGAAACGCGCTCAACTTCGGGTAAAGACGAACTTCATCTTGATGTTTGTTCAAGTTGTCACCCTTTTTATACAGGTAAGCAAAAAATTATGGATACTGCTGGACGTGTTGAGAAATTTAAGTCACGTTACGGCGCATTCAAGCGTTAAATATTAATTGATTCACTCTAAAGGCCACAAATGTGGCTTTTTTTGTGTCAGAAGCAAAGCAAAATAAATCTCTACAATGATTATAATCAACCTTTTACTGGGAAAAAATAATGGCATTTGACTACATTAATGCGTTACTAAAAAAAGAAGTATCGCGTACTCCAATTTGGGTGATGAGGCAAGCAGGCAGATACTTGCCAGAGTACCGTGCCACAAGAAAAATAGCTGGTGATTTTTTAACTTTATGTAAGTCAAGTGATCTGGCGTGTGAAGTTACCCTTCAGCCCCTTGAGCGTTTTGATCTTGATGCGGCAATTCTTTTTTCTGACATATTAACTATTCCTGACGCTATGGGGTTGGGGCTTCATTTTGTTGAGGGAGAGGGGCCAAAATTTACTAATCCTCTTCACACGCTCAGCAGCATTGAACACTTAACCAAGCCAGATGTTGGAACTGAGCTTAATTACGTTAGTGAAGCAGTTTCTGTAATCAAGAAAAACCTTAAAGGCAGAGTTCCATTAATAGGCTTTACGGGAAGTCCATGGACATTAGCAACATATATGGTTGAGGGCGGCACTAGTAAAACTTTTTCAAAGGTAAAGGGCTTGATGTATGAAAACCCAAAGCACATGCACCAACTACTTGATGTTCTGGCTGATACTGTCATAGACTATCTAAATTCTCAAATTGAAGCTGGTGCGGATTCAGTAATGATTTTTGATACCTGGGGTGGGCTTCTAAGTAAGGGTAGTTATGAAAATTTTTCATTAAGGTACATGTCAAAAATTGTGGATGGGATTCACCGTAGCTATGAAGGTAGAACGATTCCAGTGACACTTTTCACTAAAGGCGGCGCTGCATGGCTCGAGCAAATTGCTGCAACTGGATGCGATGCAGTGGGTATTGATTGGACAATTGAGCTTGGTGAGGCGGAAAGGAGAGTGGGCTCAAAAGTAGCATTACAGGGTAATCTTGATCCATCAGTGCTTTATGCATCACCTGATGTAATCAAGGCTGAAGCTTTCAAAGTTCTTGACCAATTCAAAGGGCAAACTGGGCATGTTTTTAATCTTGGGCATGGGATTACTCCTGATGTTAACCCAGAAAGTATGAAAGTTTTAGTGGACGCAGTTCACTCATACCCTACCAAAACTAAATAATCCTAATAATATGGACATTAAATTGAGTTTAACTTTGTCTATGTTAAAATTTAATTAAAAAATAGCATCAATAATTATGTCACGAATCTTAAATATTTTCAAACAACTCGAAGCTAAGAACAAGACTGCTTTTATTCCATTTATCACTGCTGGTGATAGTGGCCTGGATAACTCAGAGGCATTGGTTTTTACTTTGGCAGATAGTGGTGCAGATATTATTGAGTTAGGAATGCCCTTTTCAGATCCAATGGCTGATGGGCCAGTAATTGCAAAATCACATGAGAGGGCGGTTGCAGACGGCGTTAACTTGCATGATGTTTTTGCAATAGTTGAGAGGTTTAGAGAGCATAACCAGTCAACTGGTATTGTCTTAATGGGTTATACAAATCCAATCGAGGTTTTTGGCTATAAAGAATTTGCTCTCAGAGCTCATGAAGCTGGAGTAGACGGAATTTTGGTTGTTGATATGCCTCCAGAAGAGGTCCATGATCTTAAGGAAGAGCTCGATAAGCTCGATATTGATCTTATCTTTTTAGTCGCTCCAACAACGACAGATGAACGCTTACAATATATTGCAGAAATGGCTACTGGCTACATATACTTTGTATCATTGAAGGGCGTAACAGGCGCAGGAAATCTCGATGTTGCATCGGTTAATCATCATTTAGAAAGAATGAGAAATTATTTTAAATTACCAGTGGGAGTTGGTTTTGGAATAAGTAATGCTGAAGTTGCGAAACAAGTTGGCGAGAATGCTGACGCAGTAATTGTTGGCAGTGCGCTAGTTTCAATTATTGAAGAATTGTCCAGTGACAAAGATACAATGATTACTAAGGTTGGGAATCTGGCAAAGGAAATCTCAAATGCTATTAATTAATTTACAAATACTATGAGTTGGTTAGAAAAAATTATGCCATCTATTGGCATAAATATCAAAAAAAATATTCCAGAAGGAATTTGGAGTAAGTGCCCAGAGTGTAGACGAGTTCTTTATCAAGAGGAGCTTGAGCGTCTTCATTATGTTTGTCCAAAGTGTGACCATCATTTAAGAATATCTGCAAGAAAACGTATAGAGGGATTCCTGGATATTGAGCAGCAACTTGAGATTGCTGCTAATATTGAGTCTGTAGACCCACTTAAGTTTAAAGATCAAAAAAAATACAAAGATCGTTATCATGATGCCCAAAAAAAGACCAAGGAAAAAGATGCGTTAATTGTTAAAACTGGAGTATTAAAAGGGATGCCAATTGTTGTTGCAGCTTTTGATTTTAGTTTTATGGGCGGATCAATGGGGTCAGTTGTTGGTGAAAAATTTGTAAGAGCTGCGAATATTGCTATTGAAAACCGACATCCTTTTGTTTGCTTTTCTGCAAGTGGCGGCGCTAGAATGCAGGAAGGCCTTTTTTCTCTAATGCAAATGTCAAAAACTTCGCTTGCTGTTAAATTATTAGCTGATAATAAAATCCCATTTATCTCAGTCTTAACTGATCCAACTATGGGTGGCGTTTCAGCTAGCTTAGCAATGCTAGGCGATATTCAGATTGCTGAGCCCAATGCAAGAATAGGTTTTGCAGGAGCCAGAGTTGTTGAACAAACGGTTCGAGAAGAGTTACCAGAAGGATTTCAAAGAAGTGAATTTTTACTTGAGAAGGGTGCTATTGATATGATAGTGCATAGGTCAGACTTACGTCAAAAAGTTTTTCAGATCCTCTCCGCACTTCACCTCAATAACAAAAAATAATATTAATATTTTTTTAAGTGAATCAATTGGATAAATTTTGAAGATATTTTTGGCTAATCCACGAGGCTTTTGTGCTGGCGTTGATCGTGCTATAGAGATAGTCGAGCGCGCAATTGAAAAACATGGTTCACCGATTTATGTCCGTCATGAGGTCGTTCATAATAAATTTGTTGTAAGTAATCTAAAAAAGAAAGGCGCAATTTTTGTTGATGAGATTAATGAAGTTCCAAAGGGAAGTGTTGTAATTTTTAGTGCGCACGGAGTATCACAAGCCGTAAGAAAAGATGCTGCTGAGATTTCAGATATTATTTATGATGCAACTTGTCCGCTAGTAACGAAAGTTCATAAAGAAGTCACCAGGCGGCAAAAACAAAATCATCAAGTTATTTTGATTGGCCATGCCGGTCATCCAGAGGTTGAGGGAACCTTAGGACAGTCAAATTCATCTAGCCGTATTACTTTAGTAGAGTCAATTAAAGACATTAAAGATCTAGAGTTGTCTAAAGATTTGGACATTTCCTATACAACACAGACCACTTTATCGGTTGATGATACCCAAGAGATTGTTGACTCTCTTAAAGCTAAATTTCCAAAAATTCAAGCACCTAAAAAAAGTGATATTTGTTACGCAACTCAAAATCGCCAGGACTCAGTCAAGTCTATGATTAAAAATTCAGAAATGCTCCTTGTTATTGGTTCAAAAAACTCTTCTAACTCGAACCGACTTAAAGAGATTGCAGAAAATGAAGGGAAGCCTGCTTATTTAATTGATGGAGCAACTGATATTCAAAATGATTGGCTGAATGGTATTACTTCTATTGGAGTTACAGCTGGCGCATCAGCTCCAGAAGTTCTAGTTCAGGCAGTGGTGTCTTATCTGATGATGAATGGTGGTAGTGAAATTATTGAAGTAAGCGGTGCTAGGGAGTCTGTAAATTTTCCAGTTCCTGAGGCGCTAAGAGTCTAAAAGTATTAATTAAATTAATAGAAATGTAGGAATTTGAACTTATGAAAAAATATGGTATTTATGGAATTGGCGCTGCAATAGTTGATACTGAAGTTATTGTTAGTGATTCATTTTTAAGTGAAAATGATATTGGTAAAGGCTTGATGACTCTTGTTGACGAAAAACGACAAAAATACTTAATGGAGGAGCTGACCAGTCAACGCGTGCCTGTTAAAAGGAGTTGTGGAGGGTCTGCATGCAATTCAGTAGTAGCGGCAAGTAGATTTGGATCCTCAGCTTTCTTTTCTGGCAAAGTTGCAAATGATGATGAAGGTATTTTTTTTGTTAAAGATTTAAATCGTGCGGGCGTGGATTTTCATCAAGTTGATCCTTCTAGTGGAATCACTGGTAAATGCTTGGTAATGATTAGTCCGGATGCAGAGCGAACCATGAATACTTATTTAGGCGCTAGCCTAGAGCTTTCATATCGCGAAGTTGATGAAGGGGCTTTAGCATCTTCAGAATGGCTATATATTGAAGGCTATGTTGTGACTGATGATGAAAGAACAGCTGTTGCAAGAGATGCTATGATCTATGCTAAGAAGAGCGGGGTTAAAACCTCATTAAGTCTTTCTGATCCATTTGTTGTTGAGGTTTTTTCGGATAACATAAGAACAATTATTGGTGACGACGGTGTGGATTTAATTTTTTGTAATGGTGATGAAGCTAGGAGTTTTACTGGAACGCATACAGTAGAAGCGGCTGCTGAAGAATTAAAGAAACATGCTAAAACCTTTGCTATTACAAGAGGTGCAGGTGGGTCATTAGTTTTTGATGGAACTAATATGATTCATACTCCAGGTGTTCTTGCAAGTGCAGTTGATACGAATGGTGCTGGTGATATGTTTGCTGGTTCTTTTTTATATGCACTAGGTCTTGGTAAGGACTTTTCTTGGGCTGCTGAGTTTGCTAATGCTGCTTCGTCGAGGGTAGTTAGTCAATTTGGACCTAGAATAAGGGTGATTGAATATATTAGCCTTAAGCAACAATTTAATATTTAATAATGAAATAGTAAGGTAAGGGTTTAGAGTTAAAAAATGAAGCTTTAATTCTGGACTATTAGATGTTAGGTTATTGGTTCTATTAAGTGGTAACTTATATCTCATTTTAATCTATAATTTTCGTCAAGGGGCTAAGTTACTTGAGGAACATAAAATGAAAAAAGCAGTCAGCAGGTTATTTCAGTTAAGAAAAGCGTTAGATGAATGTGAAAAAGAATTTGGATTAGGTGAGTTTTCAGAAGTCGAAAGAGCGGTTTTTTCTTTCATCACTTCTAATTCTAATGTAACAATTACTGCAATAAAAAATGATCCATACTTCTCTAAGTATTCATTATCAACTATAAAACGTGCAGTTTTATTTCTAACTTCTAATGGTATAGTTAGTGCAAATCAGTCTTCAACTGATAAGCGCGAAATGATATTAAAATTTGATTAGTATTATGTAAGATATGATAAGATTGAATTTGTTAGTTTTTAACTAATATTGTTTCTTAGAGGCATTGCTAAGTTTGCAAGGTAGCTTGCGCAGGCTTCTTTAAAATACTAAGCACGAGATTCTCCTTAGACTCGTAAAAATCATATATGATGGTTGGATAAAATTAAGGCAATAAAAACTCTTTCTTATTACATAGATAGATGTTGCAAGTCTGATGTAGGTTTTTTACAGACTCTAAACTTGGATAAAACTATGAAAGAACATAGTTACTCATATCTCCTTGATAATTCAGTTATTGTTAACAAGGGATTAGTTTGATGCAAAAGAATGTAACAGAATTTCTATACCAAAATATCATAGCGTTTCTAGTCATTGTCTTTGTAACATTCATTAATGGCCAAGCATTTATTAATGGAAATATTATTTGGCTCCCTATTGGGGCAGTATCTTTATGCTATCTTTTATTTGGCTTTAATATTTTTATAGCGGTTTTTCTGGCTATAACATTGTCATCTATGTGGTTTCATGACTCATCTCTTATAGGTATAAATCTTTTACATCTTGTAGGCACATTCTCGCCACTATTAGCCATTGCTAGTATGAAATTTTTTAAATTGTCATATTTTTTTGACGGTGAAAGGATAGTCTTTCAGCACTTACTTTTTTTAGGGGTTCTTACCGCCCTATATAATACAATTATGAAGTTTTTTGCTTATTCATACCTCACTTCAGCAAACGGAGGCCCACTCTTAATTGATGCTTCTCAATTTATTAAAAATTATTTAATTGGAGATATTCTAGGCTCTCTTATTATTTTGTTTTTTGCTGCTTTAGTTATTGTGCCTGGAATTCGATACCTTGCCCCTAACTTTGTGCCATCCGAATATAAATCTAAGTAGACTATAATTATTGGCTTTTCTAAGCCAATAATTAAACTAGGTTACTTATTAATTTACTTGCACTTCTAATACGAGAAAAATCAGCCTCCATAGTTTCATTAGATATTAGAGTATTTTGGTTTTTTAATTGAAACTGCTGTGGTTTCGTTTGAATTAAATTAATAATTTTTGATGTATCAATGAGATTTTTTTCATTTAAAGTTATTTCTAGCTTCTCATCATAAATATTAATTTTGAGTATCCCTATTTCCTTAGATTGTATTTTTAATGAGGTCGATT
>OJBV01000222.1_pt1 | contig 10590 bp, 11 predicted proteins | sample 1590821 | NCBI WGS metagenome assembly OJBV01 (sample SAMN05416694, study PRJEB24817) | seawater metagenome | isolation source: Sea water | place: Canada:Atlantic | collected 2013-07
GAGATGTAGAGAGGTCTCGTGGGCTCGGAGATGTGTATAAGAGACAGGTAATGGTGAGACGTATCATATTTTTATTAGAACTAATGATACTAGGTCTTATTCAGACTATTATTCAGCCACATTTCAGGCAAATACCAACTGGGAAGTGATTGAATTCCCTTTTAGTAGCTTTGAACGCAAGCGTGCACCTGATTCAACCTTACGCGCTAGAAACATAAGAGCCTTTGCTGTTGTTGCTTATGGCCGTGATTTTACAGCTGATGTTTCTGTGTCTACTGTGGATTTTTACTACTAACACCAGCCCCAGATACTAGTACCTGTAATCTATTTACTATGGTGTCTTGTGAGGCTCAAAATGCCAGTTGAGTGCCCACTTTAATCTGCTGCTCATCAGTTGCCAGCATGGCAATAGTGTCACCTTTAGTAACGAAATGATGGCCAGTAATGCTAAACAACACACCATTGCAGGGAGTCATTATTGGGATAGATTGTGCAGTAGGGCTGCCAAGCAAAACGACGTCTGCAAACGGGGCACCTGCCTTTAAAGTATCGCCCAACTTTGATCGATAGGTAACAATGCCAGACATTAAGGCGTTCACCATTTTCACTTGATCTACGCCCAGCTGCTTCAGTTTAAAAGGGTTTTGTGGTGCCTGTGACATCTTCTTCTAAACAAATGTGAAAGCCCAATGCGTTAGCAAGTGCCTTACCCATCTGCTGTTGGTGTACACCATAAAAAAACATGGGGCAATGCAACATCATCACAATGTAAGTCCAGCACGTAGTGTGCATCGATAGAATGGGACAGTAGTATTTTATGCAATGAGTTTATTTCAAAATCATCTGATCTTTGGCTCACCAGGTTTTTTAGGCCTGTTCGCATAAGCTGATCGTTTTCTATCAGATCATCACCAAATGAACCTATTAAACTAGTCGTCACTTGGTCAGCATTGATGGCCATATTACGGTTAAAGTTTTGCCCAGTATGCCAGTCGCAACGACCAATCACATGACCAAAAGACCGCTGCCTTAAACCCACTGGGTTAGCAAAAGGCACTAATAGAATTTCTGCATTAATTGCGCCCTGCTGGTCAAGCTGTTGCAAATGCCTTAGTAAGTGCTGCGCACCAAGCGGCCCAGGGTATTCGTCAGCATGCAAGCCAGCCTGAATATAAACTTTCTTGCCACCCTTTGAACCAAAGCGATGCAAGTGAATATGTGCTTCATTGCCTACGCTTGCAGCAGGTAGTTTTATTGTTGCAAATGTCATGTTGACAACTCGTTAATATGCAACGTGTTAGTAGATGTTCATCGCAAACCTATACGTCCACACTATTTAGAACGAGTTAGTCAGCAACCTTTTGTTGCACCTTGATTACCAGTTCAACACGACGGCTAAGCTCGAAGTTCTCACTACCATCTGCATTGATGATTAATTGGCTTTCACCCCAAGCCATGGTGGTGTCCGTTTGCATATCGCGTAGGTTAAGGTAGTTAACAGCTGTATTTATACGCCTTTGGGATAAGTCGTAGTTATAGTTGTCCGTTCCTCTACTATCCGCATGCCCACCTAGGCTCACTTTGAAAATAGTATAGGCGTTACGTGCCTTCATTAGCGCTAATTCAATTTTTTCCTGCTGATCTACTCGTAAGTTGTTCTTATCAAAGTCGAAGAGTATATGAGTGGTAATTAACTCTACAGGATAACTATAGGTAACCACTTTAACTGTGGGCTCGGAAACTAGCTCAGGTGTTGGCTCAACCGCTAACTCTGTTTCTATTTCTGTTTCTATTTCTGTTTCTGTTTCTGTTGCTGGCGCTGGTGCTGGTGCTGAAGTAACAGCGGCAACCTGTGCTTCTGGCGCAGCTATAACTTCTTCAACAACAACAGCCACTTTTGCTTCTGTGGTTTGCGTTGCTGATACTTCGGTAGCCACTGCTGGCTCAGCATCTAGCGCCTGTTCAACTTTGCTAGTTGGTTCAATTAGAGCTGGCGATGCTTTAACAGCATCAGTAGCGTCTGCCAAACATTTGGGTTTTCCTAGCAACTCCCATGAGCCATTACGAATACATTGGCCATTGCCATCCAATATCGGGTTACCGTTTTCAGACCACCAGAAGGCCCGATGAGCCAGTGAGTCATTATCATTGTGGGCCTGCATTATTGTGCTGCTACATAGCAACACTATTAAACATATTGTTCGCAACATAATTTTCCCTTTTAAATAATCTGGTGATGGTTTCCGCTGACCATAGTCTACTTCATGAGGGTAAGAATTAACATATGAGGGGTTAAACCGCACATTATTTATCTCAGTACTAGGTAGGTGGTTATTGGTTAAAAAATTAATGCTGGCTTTTGCGCTTCCAAAGGCGCCCATCAATAGCTGATAACCCTATAGCAATCAACGCCATACCTGCTAGATTAACCCACTGAAGAGTTTCATTTAAGAATAGTAAACCTAAGAATATTGCAGAAACAGGAACTAGCAAAGTGACTAGTAATATATTGGTGGCACCAGATGACGCTAAAATTTTAAAATATAAGATATACGCTAATGCAGTAGAAAATACCGCCAAGGTTAAAATAGAAGCCCACACCATAATGCTAGGAGAACCTGGCCCTAATAAGGCTAAAGGCCCGTCTACATAAAAGGCAACAGGAGCCAGCAGCGCAGTTGAACCGGTGACTTGGCCTGCCGCAATTATAATGGGTTTAAGCCCCATGGCCTTAAATCGTCGCCCAAAAACACTTGCAAATGCATAAGATAATGCCGCGCCCAGTATGGCTATTTGAGCCAAGATAGTGCCCTGCTTGACACTGTCTAAACTAGGTATTCCAATCATCATTACAACACCCAAAAAACCAACAGCCACACCCACAAGCTTCATGGCTGTTGCCCGCTCATCCACTAACAACAAGCCAACCACAATGACACCAAACAAAGGAGTGGTGGCATTAAGTACCGATGCTAAACCTGATGCAATGTGCGTTTGGCCCCATACGATTAGGCTAAAGGGGATCACGTTATTCAATAACCCCATAATTAAGAAGGCCACCCATACATTTGGGCTTTTTGGCAGGCTCAAGCCCATAAAGAGTACGATAATCCATAACGTAATCGCCGCTAGCCCTACTCGCAATGTCACTATTGTAAGGGGTGGTAATTCTGCCACCGCAACCCCAACAAAAAAGAAAGATCCACCCCACAGTAGAGATAGAGTAATCAGCATTAGCCATTCACGCATACCCATGGATGTATTAATAGATGATGTCACGGTGAGCCCTCTGCAAGATAACTTTGTTAAATAGGCTATTTTATTTAAATAGACTTAAGTTAAAAGTATCAACTCTTTTGCCACACAATTAAACGGTTATTAGCCGGCATCGGATAGTCTCTTTGAAGCACTAGTCCATATTTTGTAGCTAAGGCATTAATATCATGAAATTCTCTAATGCCCTGATGAGTAAATTGCTGTTGCAGTCTTGCATCGAAATCTACGTTGCTTTGCGCTTCAAGAACACCTAAATATTTCATTGGGCCATAAAGACAAAATACGCCACCTGATAAAAGCCGCTCACCAATGCCAGAAAACATAGCAATAACAGCCTGCCAAGGCATAATATGAGCAGTATTGGCAGAGTAAACGGCATCATAGTGAGCAGTTGGCCAGGGGTCACTGAGTACGTCTAATGGCAAAGGGGATAATAGATTAGATGCTGGGTGGTCACTCATCCAGCATCTAATACCTGCATGATTTTGTTCTCGGTCACTCATCTGCCAGCTTAGGTGGGGCATTTGTTTAGCAAACCACACCCCATGTTGCCCTGTTCCGCTACCCACCTCTAAAACATGTTTTTTGTTAGCAAAAACGTGCTCTAAAATTTCACCAATAACTACTTGGTTATTGGCACAGGCTTGTGAAAAGGGCTTATGCATTGGCTATATTACCAAATGACGGTGAATTCATTGGCCCAAGTAATCGTTTTTTGGTGTTCATATTGCTGCACTCAGAATGTTACAATAAACGGCCTAAATACTACGTCCATATGGCGCCTTTGGCTATAGGTACAAGGCATATTAGCCAGCCCATTATGCTGCCAATGGCGTCAGAAAACTGCAGCATTTATAACCACTAATGTAGGCAGTTACATAAGTTAGCGCCTGCAACTTTTATTTAAACTTAGCCACTAACTATTGGCTTCGCTACCACGGAATCATATATATGGAAATTCGCCCAGTTTTAGATCATGCCCAAATTCATCCTACCATTCGCACAGGGGTGGCTCAGTACCACTCAAAAATTGTTGCCCAAGTAATTGATACTGTTAGCAATAATCAGGCGGTGGTGATTGGTATGTCTTTGAACCCCGCTGTTAAAAAGGCCAGACAACTACTTGAAGGCCAAGGTTTAAAGGTAACGTATTTAGAATTTGGTGGTTATGGCAGCATGTGGCATGAACGCTTAGCTATTAAAATGTGGAGCGGCTGGCCAACCTACCCACAGGTTTTTGTTAATGGCATGTTAGTGGGTGGGGCTAGTGATGTGAAATCACTGATTGCCAATAACGCACTTTAAAGTTTGATTAAATTTGGCAATAAAAACAGGTGGCTGACCTAATTAAGTTGGCCTTTAAAACCATACACAAAAAACTTAATGTACCAATTTATACCAATAATTTGCTAATTTGAGCCATATTGATATGATGTCGATGGCTGAATCGCTAATTCTTAGCATGAGCCACACAATAATAACATACTCTAAAGAGGCGAATTATGATTGATAGCATCGTAAGCAGCATAAAAAAACTCACTGAAGCAGGCATGGCACTTATTGCCCTAGCCATTGTTTTAGAAGTAATTTTTGGTGCGAATGTAGCATTCGTAGGTGTCGGAGTTGTTGAGAATGTTCTCAGCATTGTTGGTGCATTAGGAAGTGAGGGCTTGGTAGGTTTAGCCTCAATTGCAGTCATCTACTCTCTATTTAATAGATAGTAAACAACCAGTAGTGCTGTAAAAGCCCACATAATATGTGGGCTTTTTTGATTCTATGGTGGGGTCTGTGCAAGTGAAAAATAGTTACAGCAAAGTGGATGTAACCACTTAAAAATAGATGTTATGATCATTTTTAAGCAATGAGATGAACCCATGACGAAACACACGAGAGCCAAGTTTTGGCCTAGCTTTAGCCCAAGCTCGCTCACCCTTCTTGCAGCAGCAACTGTTTCTGCTGTGCTTGGTTCAATCCATGCTTTTTCTATACTTTTAGCGCCACTTGAAACTCTTTTTGACGCCACCCGTTCGGCAGTCTCATTAACCTATTCTCTTGCTTTGGTGTCGTTATCTATTGCTGTGTTGCTTGGCCATTTAGCTTATGGCCGCACATCTGCTGCAATTTTTCTTATGGCCACGTGTGCCTTAGCTGCTCTAGGAACACTGATTGCTGGGCTAGGAAATTCACTGTGGGTTGTGTGGCTTGGATATGGGGTAGTCTTTGGCGCAGCTAATGGGCTTGGTTATGGGTTTGGATTGCAACTCGCAGCGCAAGCTTATCCTGGGCGAGAAGGCTTGTCCATGGGCATTATCACAGCGGCATACGCTTTTGGGGCGGTCATCTCACCCACCCTGTTCAATTTTATATTAGACACCCTTAGCTTTACGGCTGTCATGATTACATTGACAGCACTATTGCTTGTTGTTGGCCTATTAAGTGCACTGATACTCAAGCAAGTGGGGGCAAAATTCTGTAATAATAAGCCGGGGTCTGCCACCTTATCAGCTTCGCGTCGCAGCCAGCAACTACTGTGGCTTGGCTATTTTGGAGGTGTGTTATCGGGGCTCATGGTGATTGGTCATTCTGCTGGGGTTGTTGCCACATTGCAGCCAGGCATCGCACCCTGGGTTGCACCTATGGTGATAGCCACCTTTAACTTGCTTGGCAGTCTAATTGGCGGCCGTTTAGTTGATAAAATACGTGCAGAGGGGTTACTGGCGATATTAGCCATTATCACTACGTGTGCACTTATTAGCTTAGTTGTATTTGGCAGGATTGGTGGACTCTTTATCAGTTTAAGTGCCATTGGTTTTGCCTACGGCGGCACCATTGCTGCATACCCTGCGGCTATTGCGAAGCTATTTGGTGTTCAAGACATTGCCAAAATTTATGGCCGTGTATTTACAGCATGGGGATGTGCTGGGCTCCTTGGGCCATGGTTGGCTGGCTGGCTGTTCGATATTAGTCGAGACTATCAATTAGCATTATTGATTGCCGCGGCCTTTAGTATTGTTTCGGCCATGGCTATGGTTCTATTATCAATGGATAACCGATATGTGCGTGTTTGATTGCACGAATACAAAGACACATTGCTGCCGTTGTGCGTTAGGAGGAATTAATGATGGACACTGACAGCATTAGTAATGCAGGCAAACGTATGCAGCCAGTGAGCAAAAAAATGGCAGGTATTACTGGATGACGCCTGTAACATCCGCTTCATTAACGCTAGGCAGACTTTGGGTTCTCGCCAGGTAGACCGCGACATGGCAAAAGCTAATTACATCGGCATCCCAACTTACAGTGCAACAGTCTAAATTAAATGCTTAGGCAAATGAGCAGACCCAAAAACAGCACTATTGCTAGCGCCACAGAGCCTGCACACAGAGGCTAAGATCTACTGGGTCATCACGTTAAGCCAATCATTAACCCACTGCTTGCGGTTTTGATTGATTTCAGCTGTATCTAGCTGCAATACCTGAGTAGGTTTAATTAGTTTGCCATAAGCTTCTGGCATGTCTGCAGGCGTATTTACAGGGTACATCACGTTGCTTAAGGGTAGGTGCTTTTGGAAGCCCTCACTTACCATGAAGTTTAGGAAATCGTCAGCCAGTGCCGAATTTTGAGACGACTTTAACTTTGCCGCCACTTCCACTTGCAGGTAATGACCTTCCTCAAATTCAGCCGCTTGGTACTGGTCTGTACCTTCAACAGCCATATGGTAGGCTGGAGACGTGCTGTAACTCAGCACCATAGGTGCTTCACCTGCCATGAACAAGCTGAAATAAGCTTCACTCCACCCCTTGGTGGTGGTTAAAATATTATCCGACAACTTGGCCCAAGCCGCATCTGACTCATTTCCATAAACAGACTTCATCCACAACAGTAACCCCAAACCAGGGGTACTTGAACGTGGGTCTTGAATGATGATCTTTAATTCTGGGCCCGCATTAACTAACTCGTCTAAACTTTTTGGTGGGTTAGGCATAAGCTTGGTGTTGTAAACAAACGCAAAGTAGCCATAATCAAAGGGCACAAACGTATCATCTTGCCAGTCGATGGGCATTTCTAAACCATTGGTGTCTACCGAGTGATTAGCAAATAAGCCACTTTTTTTGGCATCATCGACTAGGTTTAAGTCTAACCCGAGTAAAAGATCAGCCTTAGTAGACGCACCCTCTAACTTGAGGCGCTGCAACATGGCCACAGCATCTGACATACCCACTAGGTTCAAGGTACACCCACATTGCTCTTCGAAAGTGGGTTTTATGAGTGGCCCCATCCCCCAGTCTGAAACGAAGGAATCGTAGGTATAAACCGTCAGTTCTTTTTTGGGGGCATCGCCAGCTAACGCTGGCGTGGCGGTGATCGTTAAACTGAGACAGGCGGCGGCAATATAAGCCGTATAGTGAGACATAAATACTCCTAAAAATTAACTAGTTAATTTCTATGACGGCCAATAGTATATTGGCGCTATTAGGAGGAGGGAGCGGCGTAAGGCTAGCTTACGTGGATGCGTTTCCTTGTTCCCTACGCTGGCATTATCCAGATCAGGTACAACGGGATTCACGTTAGTGATCTCAGCCCAACACGTTAATTAGAAATTAACTGGACACCCCGACAAGTCATAGTGGGCGCAATATAGACCAAAACTAGCCTTGGTTGCAAGGCTAGAAGAGGTGATTTAAAAAATAATATAGATTTTCCGTTTCAATTCACTCGAAGAAGCACCCACCTATGCTTGGAACGCAGGACCTTTGGTTATTTATCAGCTCCGGTATCTCACTTAATTTTGTTCCTGGTCAGGGTTTTATTTTTATTGTTAGCTACATTGCCAGCAAAGGCTTTCAGGGCGGTTCTGTGGCGACTTTAGGAGTAAGTGCAGGCACTCTAGGCCACATAATCCCAGCTGCTTTTCGGCATTTCAGCACTCGTTGCAGATTCTAGCAACAAGCTGAAAGGAGGCCTATTTACCTACTTTGGTATTCGCCTACTGCTTAGCTCCAGGCCCTGAACTCTTTAATTAATCGCTACTATGTGGGGATAACTTTATTGAGTGGTTTAGAGGGTTACCCCATAATTATAGGTATTTACTTTAGGCTTAAAATATTATACTTTATACTTAAAGTAATTATTTAATAATTCTCTACTCTGGAGCGAGTGTTAATGAAAATAGCTTGTATCGGTGGTGGTCCTGGGGGGCTTTATTTTGCCATCAGCATGAAATTACGCAACCCTAAGCACGAAATTTTAATCATCGAAAAAAACCGGCCAGACGACACATTTGGCTGGGGCGTTGTATTGTCTGATGAAGCCTTGGCTAATGTAGACCGCAATGACCCCATTAGCGCGGCAGCCATTCGTAACGAATTTGCCTACTGGGATGATATAGCGGTAGTAAAAGATGGCGTACGTGAAGTATCAAGTGGCCATGGGTTTTGTGGTATCGGCAGGATGAAATTATTGCAAATTTTACAGCACCGCGCCCAAGAGCTAGACATTGAACTGCGCTTTGAGACACCAGCAGGTGAATACGAAGACTATATGCGTGACTACGATCTGGTTGTTGCATGTGACGGACTTAGGTCTAAAGCCCGCAATCAATTTGCTTCAGTGTTTAAGCCACAAATTGATGAACGCTTATGTCACTTTACTTGGCTGGGCACACATCAGAAGTTTGATGATGCGTTTACCTTTATTTTTGAAAAAACACAGTATGGTTGGGTATGGGCCCACGCCTACCAATTTAGTAAGGACACAGCTACCTTTATTGTGGAGTGCAGTAAGTCTACATTTGAAGCATTTGGTTTTGCCAACCTAAGCCAACAAGAGTCTGTTGCCATTTGTGAAGCTATTTTTAAGGACCATCTAGGTGGCCACAAGCTGATGACTAATGCCAACCATATCCGTGGTTCTGCATGGATTAATTTCCCACGCGTGCTGTGTGAAAAATGGTCTCACAAAAACCTAGTCCTAATGGGTGATGCCGCAGCAACAGCACATTTTTCAATCGGTTCTGGTAGCCGCCTTGCCTTTGACAGTGCAATTGCCCTGGCAGACTATCTGGAACAAGAACAAGACCTACCTCGAGCCTTTATAAAGTACGAAAATGAACGTCGAATTGAAGTGCTTCGTTTGCAGTCGGCAGCACGTAATTCTATGGAATGGTTTGAACAAGTAGAGCGTTATTTAGACCTAGACCCTGTGCAGTTTAACTATGCTTTGCTGACACGATCACAACGCATTAGCCATGAGAACTTGCGTTTACGAGACCCAAAATGGTTATCGCTAGCTGAGCAATGGTTTCAGCAAAAAAATAACCAAATGCCTAGTAACCGCAGCCCTATGTTTACCCCATTTAAATTACGTGGGCTCACGTTGGCTAACCGCATCGTTGTGTCGCCTATGGCGCAATACAAGGCCCAGGACGGCTGCCCCACTGATTGGCACCTAGTACATTATGGCAACCTGGCAAAAGGGGGTGCTGGCCTAGTTTATGTGGAAATGACATGCCCCAGTGCAGATGGCCGAATTACCATAGGGTGCCCTGGGCTTTACCACACCACCCATGTTGCCGCTTGGAAAAAGGTTACTGATTTTGTGCACCAAGAAAGTAGTGCAAAAGTATGCATGCAGCTTGGGCATGCCGGCGCCAAGGGTTCTACACAACGTGGCTGGGAGCAAATGGATGCGCCTTTAACCAGTGATAACTGGCCGTTAAAGGCAGCCTCTGCTGTAGCCTGGTCTGAGGCAAACCAAATGCCTACGGAAATGACCGAAGCTATGATGGACCAAGTTCAGGCAGACTTTGTATCTGCTGCCAAAATGGCACTTGACGCAGGCTTTGATATGATCGAATTACATTGTGCGCATGGTTATTTATTATCATCTTTCATTACCTCATTAACCAATAAGCGACAGGATCAATTTGGTGGTACATTAGATAATCGTCTACGATTCCCCCTAAGTGTTTTCGCAGCCATACGGGCGGTAATGCCAGTGGATATGCCTTTGGCTGTGCGGATTTCTGCCCATGACTGGGTAGATGGAATGGGCATGGACCCAACGCAAGCTGTGGCCGTAGCTCAAGCATTTAAACAGGTCGGCGCAGATATTATCGATGTGTCCAGTGGACAAACAAGCACGCAGGCCAAACCTGTTTATGGGCGCATGTATCAAGCACCCTTTGCAGACCAAATTCGCCACGAAGCAGCTATACCTACAATGGCTGTGGGTAACATTTTTGAAGCAGACCATGCTAATTCAATTCTGATGGCCGGTCGGGCAGATTTAGTGCTGTCTCTTATACACATCTGA
>OJBV01000226.1_pt1 | contig 10370 bp, 9 predicted proteins | sample 1590821 | NCBI WGS metagenome assembly OJBV01 (sample SAMN05416694, study PRJEB24817) | seawater metagenome | isolation source: Sea water | place: Canada:Atlantic | collected 2013-07
GATGTAGAGAGGTCTCGTGGGCTCGGAGATGTGTATAAGAGACAGAAGAAATATTTATATCTTTTAACTCAGTAATAATAAAAATATAGAATTTTTTACTATACTTCGTAAAATATTTAAAACAACGCTCTAATCTTGAGAGCTTAATATATTTTTATGGACCATCTGCCTATCTTTATTAATTTAAGAAAAAAGCCAACCCTAGTCGTTGGAGGCGGAGATGTTGCATTAAGAAAAATAAACTTGTTATTAAAAGCTCAGGCTAAGGTTACATGCGTTTCTCCCCATTTTTGTGAAGGCATAAAAACCTTATCTTTAGATAGCAATGTAAGTTTAGTTAATAAGCGCTTTGAGGCATCTGATATTTCAAATTATTCAGTAATTATTTCTGCTACAGATGACTCAAAAGTAAATGAATCTGTCTCTAAGATAGCTCACGAAAGTCGTATACCGGTAAATGTGGTTGACTCGCCTGAGCTATCAAGCTTTATCATGCCCTCAATAGTTGATAGGTCTCCGGTGGTAATTGCTATCTCTTCATCCGGTAAGGCGCCAGTTCTAGCTCGTTTAATTCGTGCAAAGCTTGAAACAGTTATTCCAAGCTCTTATGGCATACTTGCTGAAATTGCTGGCGAGTATAGGCAGAAAGTTAAAGACAGGTTTTCAAAAATTAAAGATAGAAGGGCATTTTGGGAAGCTACTTTTTCTGGCGTTATAGCTGAAAAAGTTTTTTCAGGGCGTATTCAAGAAGCAAAGACTGATATTGAAAAGCAGCTTATTGACGCAGTTGAGATGAACTTGGGAGAGGTCTATTTAGTTGGCGCTGGTCCTGGCGATCCTGACCTATTAACGTTTAAAGCTTTGAGGCTTATACAGCAAGCCGATGTTGTACTTTATGATAGGCTGGTCTCTAAAGGTGTTATGGAGCTTGTTAGGAGAGACTCAGAGCTCATTTATGTCGGTAAAAAAGGTGGCAGTGATAAATCTACTAGGCAAATAGATATTAATGCTCTTTTGGTTGATCTGGCAAAATCAGGCAAGAGAGTGTGCAGGTTAAAGGGCGGTGATCCTTTTATTTTTGGCCGAGGAGGCGAAGAAATCGAGTCTCTTTCTGAGCACGGCATCCCTTTTCAGGTTGTGCCCGGAATAACTGCAGCATCAGGTTGCTCTTCTTATGCAGGTATTCCGTTAACCCATAGAGACTTCTCTCAATCCTGCCGTTTTGTGACCGCCCATTTAAAAGATGGTACGACTAACCTTCCATGGGAAGAATTTATTGTTGAGCAGCAGACGATTGTTTTTTATATGGCATTGAGTGGGGCAAGTTACATTTGTGAGCAGTTAATTGCTCACGGCATGAGAGAGGAGATGCCAATTGCGATTATTGAAAAAGGAACAATGCCTGAGCAAAAAGTCTACATTACCTCTCTAAAAGACTTGCCTCATCTGTTAAGTAAAGAAGATATTAATGCACCTACTTTAATGATTGTAGGAGAGGTTGTCAGTCTAAATGAGAAGTTAAGCTGGTACGGCAATTAAATAAGAAAATCTATTTCTTAAATAAGAAATGTTTGATTTAATTCGGTATAATTTCAAAATCTTCGCGGGGGTGGTGGAATTGGTAGACACGCTGGATTTAGGTTCCAGTGTCGCAAGACGTGAGAGTTCGAGTCTCTCTCTCCGCACCATATATTTTTAAAAAAAGAGCTCTTAGGAGCTCTTTTTCATAATATCCCAGATTACATTCAGTTCACTCTCACTTGGCTTGGAAAGATTTCTTAATTTTAAGTTTTTAATAATCGTTTCAGTTGCTGACCAACTTATTTGAAAGAGTAGGTCAAAATCAATATCTCTAAAATAACCTTCTTTAAAAAATAGTTTCATATCAGTCATTGATTTTTCAAAATTTTTGAAGCCTATTGCCCTTGCTTCTTCAGATACCATGGGATCGATATCAACTAAACTTAAAAAGATAAATTCATTGTAGTTAGTTAAAAAATACTCAATAATTTTTCGGGAAGCTTCTTTGAACTGAAGTTCAACACTTGAATTATCAGGCATATTTTCATTCAAGTCAGAAAAAGCATTTTTTTTAATGCTTATGTATATTGTGTCAATAAGCTCTTGCTTTGATTTAAAGTGTACAAAAAGCGTTCCAGAGGCAACCCCTGCTTTTTTGCTAATTTGAGCAGTTGAAGTTGACTGAATACCCTGACTGGCAAATAGCTCTAGAGCGCTTTGATAGATTTTATCTTTAGTTGAGAGCATTATTTTTTAGTCAATGGAGTAACTCACTCCAGTTAGTTCTTCAGATAGCTTCCAAAGTTTTTTTGCATTATCTACATTATACGATAAATCATTTGATTTAACTAATGCAGGGTGACCTTTCATACCGCCCATTGATGGAGAGCCAAAATAATTATCTGACTGGGCAGTTGGATCGGTAGCCGCTCTAAGACCTCCAAGAGCACCTACCTTAACTTTCTGTCCAAGAAAAATATTCATAAAATTTGCCATACCAGAATGCTTCTGAAGATCTGTAGCAGTCCACCCTGGATGTGAAGCTAATACCATTGGACTTCCTTTATCCTGACCAAGTTTACGAGATAATTCATAGGTGAAATATAAATTTGCTAGCTTAGTGTCACTGTAGGCGCTCCAAGTTTTATATTTTCTTTTTTCCCAATTAAGATCATCAAAATCAATATTTCCAGAGGTGTGAGCAATACTAGCTACATTTACAACTCTTGAATTTGGCGTCTTTTTGAGTAGAGATATTAGTTGACCTGTTAAAGCAAAATGACCTAAATGATTCGTGCCCATCTGTATCTCAAAGCCATCTTTTGTTTTTGAATAAGGGCAGGCCATTATGCCAGCGTTATTGATAAGGCAGTCTAGTGCTTTGTATTTTTTGTTTATAGATGTTGAGAAATTATTGACTGATTCGAGGCTTGATAAATCTAGCTCTTGAATATCTATCTTCGCACTGTTATTTTCAGCAAGAATTTCTTTTTTTACAGAATCAGCTTTTTTAATATTTCTAGCAGCCATAATAACGGTTGCGTTTTTTCGAACAAGAACTTTAACCGATTCTTTACCAAGACCACTCGTTGGTCCAGTTACTATAAAAATTTTCCCTGATTGATCAGGGATATTTGATTCGTTCCAATTTTCTTTTTTCATTTTTTTCCTTAAATAATATTAGTTTAATTTCTAAGCTTTTCCCACCAAGGATTTTTTGGTAAGTTGGTTAGCTCAAATACTTCACCAATCATTGGGGTTGCAATGTTGACATTCCTTTTCGCAGCTTCCTTAGTAATTCGAATGATTGGCTCATCCCATGGATGAATCGATAAATCAAATTTAGACCAATGGATTGGAAAAAGGACTTCAGCTTTTAAGTCGATACTGGCTTGAACAGATTCATCAGGAAACATATGAACATTTGACCAGTCTATGTTGTAAGCACCATTTTCGATAAAGGCAATGTCAAAAGGGCCATATTCATTACCTAATTTTTTAAATGTCTCTGAGTATCCTCCGTCGCCACTGAAATATGCACTTAATGATTTTGATTTAACAATCCAAGAGCCCCATAACGTCGAGTTGCCATTGGTTATGCCTCTTCCACTAAAGTGAAGAGCTGGCGCAAAGATAAACTCAACATCTTTATAGATCTTGCTTTCATACCAGTCAAGCTCAGTAATTTTATTTTTATCTACGCCCCATCTTTTTAAATGTGCTCCGACCCCTAAAGGCACAATAAAATGATCTACTAGATTTGATAAGTCTTTAATTGCTTTAGAGTCAAGGTGATCATAGTGATCATGTGAAATGATAACAACGTCGACCTTTGGAAGATCCTCTATCAATATTGGGTTTTCAAATACAAATGGTTTCCCATTAAAAAAACTACTTTTACTTTTTGAGCTGAACGACGGTAATGGTGATGCTCTATTAAAGACTGGATCAGTCATAACAACCAAATCTTCAGTTTTCATAAGAAGCGTGGAGTGACCAAACCAAACAAATTTACCCTCTGTTAAATCTTGACCTTGAAATTTTATTGTTGGAAGAGGGCCCAAAGGGTTTTTATCTTTTGGCGGAAAGAACCATTCCTTTAGGGTCGACTTTCTTTCTAAAGTTCGAAAGTTTGTGTATGTTGTTTTAATGTTGCGAAATTTACCCTCAAAAAAGTTTTCTGAATTAACAATTATTTCCTTGGTATTTTTGTCAGGAGAGGCGCCAAAGACAGGGGAGACATTAAGAAAAATAAAAATAACAAAAGCAATGATAAGAAGGGCATAGATTAAATATTTGATTACATTTAATATATTAAAAAGAATTTCCATAATTAAGTGCCTGTATTTTTTCAAAAAATAAATTATATACTACTAAATGAGTGACTAGTCAGTCATTATGTAATCTTATTTCTTAGTTACTTTAATTTAAGTGATGTCTATTAAGAATAAACATAAGAAATACTGTAAAATATTAGCTCTTAAAAACATAATAAAAACTTGGACTTATGTTGATTGAAATTGGACACTTTTCCCTCGTTCTTGCATTGATATTTTCTGTGCTATTGATGGTATTGCCATCAATAGGTCTTTATCAGAATAAATCTAGTCTTGCTCAACTTGCAAAGCCATTAGTTTGGGCGCAAGGTTTTTGGATTGTTATAGCTTTTATTATTCTAATGAGTGCATTCCTGACGAATGACTTTTCAGTGAAGTATGTAGCTGATAATTCAAATACTCAGCTCCCAGTTTTATTCAAGGCATCTGCAGTCTGGGGAGCTCATGAAGGCTCATTACTTTTATGGGTCTTTGTGCTTTCAATATGGACTATCTCGGTTAGTATTTTTTCTAAGCGTATTCCATCGGATTTATTAAATCAAATTCTCATAATTCTAGGCGCTATAAGTTTTGGATTTCTACTTTTTCTACTTTTTACATCGAATCCATTTGAGCGTTTACTAGTTCCTCCATTAGAAGGCCGAGAGCTAAATCCGCTCCTCCAGGATTTTGGTTTGGCAGTTCATCCGCCAATGTTATATATGGGGTATGTTGGATTAGCAGTTCCGTTTGCCTTTGTATTGGCCGCATTAATAAGAGGCCAGTTAGACAGTACTTGGCTAAGATGGACAAGGCCTTGGGCATTAATTTCATGGGCTTTTTTAACGGTTGGAATAACGCTTGGAAGTTGGTGGGCGTATTACGAGCTCGGCTGGGGAGGATGGTGGTTCTGGGATCCTGTAGAGAATGCATCGTTTATGCCATGGCTTGTTGCGACCGCGCTTGTGCACTCATTAAGTGTTAGTGAAAAACGCGGCGCATTTAGGCAGTGGACAGTTCTTTTAGCTATTGGCGGCTTCTCATTAAGTTTGTTAGGAACCTTTTTAGTTCGCTCTGGAGTTTTAACTTCTGTTCATGCTTTTGCAACAGACCCAACAAGAGGGCTGTTTATTTTGCTATTTTTATTTATTGTTATTGGCGGCTCTTTGGTTTTATTTACATGGCGCTCTCATTTACTACAAAAAAGTAATCAATTTGCACTACTTTCAAGAGAAACTGGACTGTTAATAAATAATATACTACTTATTACGGCAATGTTTACAGTTCTTTTGGGGACGCTTTATCCATTAATTCTTGATACATTAAATCTTGGAAAAATATCAGTGGGTGCCCCTTATTTCAATGCAGTTTTTGTGCCAATTATGCTCCCAGGAGTTTTAGCATTAGCTATCTTCCCTTTTGTACGCTGGAAGAAAGATAGCGTATCTAGATTAACTTCATTACTGCGCCTAAACTGGATTGGCATCGCTTTATTAATCTTGCTTGCAAGGGTTGTAATTACCGACAATATTTATGTGTTAATTGCAATTGGCCTGTTTATCTGGGTTACCTTTCATGTCATTATCTTATTAACGAAAAGAATAAGGACAAAATCAAAATTTTCATTTGCATTTATAGGGATGATAATTGCCCATCTTGGAATTGCAGTATTTGTTCTTGGGGCTACAGTAACAACACAACTAGGAATTGAAAAAGATATAAAAATGAATGTTGGAGAGTCTCAAAATATTGCAGGATATGACTTTGTCTTTAATGGGGTAAGTCCTCATACGAAAGATAATTATTCAGGCTTTATTGGTGATATTAGTGTTTATAGTGAAGGAGAAAAAATTGCACAGCTTGCTCCTGAGAAAAGATATTACCAAAGCGGGATGCCGATGACGGAAGCATCAATTGATCCATCAATTACTAGAGATCTTTATGTAGCTTTAGGTGAAGGTTTGCAAGGCGGCGCCTGGAGCGTAAGAATTTATTATAAGCCACTGGTGAGGTGGATATGGTTAGGCGGACTGATGATTGCGCTTGGAGCTCTCTTTGCAGCAATTGACCGGCGGTATTTTGTGAGAGCTAAGTCATGATATTAAGCTGGCAATTTATTTTGATGATTGTTTTATCTAGCTTATTTTTAGCATGGTTTCTGTATCGGCCAGTGAAGTCAAACCTTAGTGATGATGATTCAAATATAGCAATTAATAAACAGAGGCAGGCTGAGCTTGAAATAGATTTTAACCAAGGACATATTGAGAGCGCTCAATATCAACAAGCTGAGTCAGAAATTATTAGCACTTTAGCATCAGAGCTAAAAACCAGTCCTACAAAAAATATAACCATTGAGCCATTAAAATGGCTAGCTCTGATAGTTTTATCCATTGGAATTTTATCTTTATTAGTTTATTCTCAGCTGGCTCCAAAAATAATTCCAAATTCTGATGCTGCTTTAACTGAGCCTTTGACTATGAGTGAAAGTATTGAAAAATTACAGGATTATTTAATTGAAAATCCAAATGATTTTCAAGCATTAAAAATGCTAGGTCTGGCGCAAGTTGGTATTGGTAATGTCGATGATTCAATTGAGACGTTTGAGAGTGCATTTGAATTGAATCCAAATGATATTGATTTACTTCTTCAGTATGCTAGTGCTATAGCTACCAATCAAGACGGCATGTTTTATGGCAAGTCTAAAACTTTAATTGAAAAGGCTTTAAGTCTTGATCCTCAATCAATTCAGGTACTGTATTTTTCTGGCATTGTTTCAGCTCATCAATCTGACCTAGATGGGGCAATAGGTTACTGGCAAAAAGCTTTATATCTTATGCCAGACAATCATCCTGACAGAAATATTATCGAAGAGGCTCTTAATACGGTATTAAATTTACAAGTAAAATAGCTATCATGAGTCAAACATTAGAATTAGCAAAATCACTTATAAGTAGGCCTTCTGTAACTCCTGATGATAAGGGCTGTCAAGCCATTATGATTGATCGTCTTGAAAAAATTGGATTTAAGATTCACCCTCTTAAATTTGGAGATGTTGATAATTTTTGGGCTACTCATGGAAATGCTAGTCCAATCTTTTCTTTTGCGGGCCATACTGATGTCGTTCCTGCTGGAGATGATGAGGCATGGAAAACACCTCCTTTCGAGCCAACAGTAAAAGATGGACTCTTATTTGGTAGGGGCGCAGCTGACATGAAAGGGGGTTTGGCTTCGATGCTTGTGGCAACAGAAAACTTTATTGAAAAAAACCCTAATCACAAAGGGACTCTTGCATTTTTAATTACCTCTGATGAGGAGGGAGTGGCTGTTAATGGAACGGTTAAAGTGATGGATTATCTTAAAAGCCTTGATCAGAAGATAGATTATTGTTTGCTTGGTGAGCCATCATCTACTTCAGTGCTTGGAGATGTTATAAAAAATGGAAGAAGGGGCTCACTAAATGGCCTTTTAACTATAAAAGGAAAGCAAGGGCATATTGCATATCCACATCTTGCAGAGAATCCTAATCATCTTATGACTTCAGCGCTGAATGATTTATGTCAGCAGCAATGGGACAATGGTAATGATTACTTCCCAGCCACTTCATTTCAAATTTCAAATATCCATTCTGGCTCGAGAGTAACAAATGTTATACCCGGTGAAGTAGAAATAATGTTTAACTTTAGGTATTCAACAGAAACTACAAAAGAAGAGCTTCAGAAAAAAGTAAATGATATTTTAGATAGTCATAAACTTAATTATTCTATTGATTGGTCTCATTCAGGCTACCCATTTTTAACTCCACAAGGAGTCTTAGTCTCTGCATGTATTGATGCAATTGAAAAAATAAAATCGATTAAGCCAGAACTTTCAACATCTGGAGGCACTTCTGATGGTCGATTTATTGCACAAAAAGGAACCCAGGTGGTTGAACTTGGCCCTATTAACGCAACAATTCATCAGATTAATGAATCAGTTTTGGTTCAAGACTTAGATGATCTGACCAAAATTTACTCACAAATTTTAACTAATCTATTGGTCTAGCCTTGTTATTAATACTGCTACAGGTTAATAAATGAAATTCGAAATTATCACTCTTTTCCCTGAAATGTTTTCTGCGATTAAAGAGGAAGGCGTTGTTGCAAGAGCAATAAAGAAGTCGATTATCTCAATTAGCGAATGGCAGCTTAGAGACTTCAGCTCTAATAAATACAAAAATATTGATGATAAGCCTTATGGCGGTGGTGGTGGAATGGTAATGCAAGTAAAACCAATCAGGGATTGTATTGCAAAGATTAAAGAGCAGACTCCAGAAACCAAAGTTATTTACCTGTCACCTCAAGGCCAAGCATTAAACCAGAGTTTAGTAGAAAAACTAGCATCCTTTGATTCATTAACTTTGCTTTGTGGTCGTTATGAAGGTGTGGATGAGAGAATTATAGAAAATGATATTGACTATGAGGTTTCTATTGGAGACTACGTTATTAGTGGCGGTGAATTAGCGGCTATGGTGTTAATTGATTCAGTGAGTCGTCGCTTACCCAATGTTTTGGGAAATGAGGATTCTTTAAAAGACTCATTTACTAATAATTTACTTGATTATCCTCACTATACTAGGCCAGAGACTATTGACGGCCAAACTGTTCCAGAGGTTTTATTAAGTGGAAATCAAGCTAAAATAGATTCGTGGCGTAATGAGCAATCAATTGAAAAAACTAATCAAAAAAGACCCGACCTTATAACCAAGTAAATCTATTATGATAAAGTCTCTAGTAGAATTGTTATTACTAGGCCAATCGTATATAATTTCAGCTATATTTTGAATCAATCTCTACATGAATAAAAATCACTCTTTTATAGGCTCAAATGTTGCATTAATTACTCCAATGTTTGCTGATGGAACTGTTGACTATGAAGCACTTAATCTTTTAATTGATTTTCATATTGATTCAGGAACAAGTTCAATTGTTTCTGTTGGGACTACTGGTGAGTCAGCAACTGTGGGCGTAAAGGAGCATTTAAAGATAATTAATCACACAGTTAAATATGCTGCAAAAAGAATTCCAATCATTGCAGGTACAGGGGCAAATTCTACATCTGAGGCTATTGAGCTGACTCAAGAGGCAAAAAATTTGGGTGCTGATGCTTGTTTACTAGTTACCCCATATTATAATAAACCAACCCAAGAAGGACTATTTCAGCACTTCAAGTTGATAGCAGAAAGTGTTAATATAGATCAAATTCTTTACAATGTTCCTGGAAGGACTGCGGTTGATATGACTGTGGATATAATTTCTAGGCTATCTGAAATTACCAATATTATTGGAATTAAGGATGCAACTGGTGACCTCTCAGTGATTAAGCAGTTGGTTGAAAAGTGCCCTGAAGATTTTTTGTTGCTAACTGGAGATGATGCTACAGCAGTTGATTTCCTTAGTGCAGGTGGCCATGGTGGAATTTCAGTTACTGCCAATATTGTTCCAAAAGAGCTTCAAAAAGTTTATTTGTCAGCAATTGCTGGTAATATAGATTTGGCTAAAAATTTGAACTCTAATCTAGAAAATTTTCATAAAAATTTATTTCTAGAGGCCAACCCAATTCCTGTTAAATGGGCTCTTCATAAGATGGGAAGGTGTGATAAAGGCATTAGACTTCCTTTGCTGGAATTATCTGATGAGTTCAAATCAATTATTGAACATGACTTAAAGGAATTTAATTTAGTATGAAAAATATCAATTATTTAACTATTGTTTTTATTAGCTTACTAGTTGTAGGCTGCTCCAAGGTCACAGACCCAGTAAAAAAAATAGGTCTGGGTAGTCGTGTTGTAAATTATCAAGCTGATGAAAAAGTTGACTCATTAATAATTCCTCCAAACCTAACTGAGCCAAGCTCTCAAGGTGCATTTTCTGAAGTTATTGAAGTTAGTAATAATGATAATGTAATACAAAAAGTTCAAAATGTTGAGGTTATGCGTGATAAATATCGCCGATGGCTACTTGTAGATTTACCCCCTAGTGAAGCTGTCTCTTATAC
>OJBV01000229.1_pt1 | contig 10227 bp, 10 predicted proteins | sample 1590821 | NCBI WGS metagenome assembly OJBV01 (sample SAMN05416694, study PRJEB24817) | seawater metagenome | isolation source: Sea water | place: Canada:Atlantic | collected 2013-07
TCTACACCTCTCTATTCGTCGGCAGCGTCAGATGTGTATAAGAGACAGCTTATAAGTAGAGGAAAAAGCTTCAATTGCTTTATCTAAATCACCTTTAGTATGTCCCGCTGATATTTGTACTCTGATTCTTGCTTTGCCTTTTGGCACTACAGGAAAGAAAAAACCAATTGCATAAATCCCCTTTTCTAGAAGTTTGACTGACATCTTTTGTGCTAATTTAGCATCACCTAACATGACTGGAACAATTGGATGAACGCCATCATCTACATTAAAGCCTGCCTCTTGCATACCTTGACGAAAGTAATTCGTATTCTTTTCTAGATGATCTCTTAGTTCTGTAGAGTTTGAAAGCATCTCTAATACTTTTATCGAGGCTGCGCATATCGAAGGCGCGACAGTATTTGAAAATAAATAGGGTCTGGAGCTTTGCCTCAACATATCAATGATTTCTTGACGACCTGAGGTGAAACCACCCGAGCCACCACCAAGCGCTTTGCCAAAGGTTCCAGTAATAATATCAACACGGTCCATCACATCACAATATTCATGAACTCCACGGCCTGTCTTTCCTATAAAGCCAGTCGCATGACAGTCATCATGATGGACCATAGCATCATACTTATCAGCCAAATCACATATTTTATCGAGCTGCGCAATAGTGCCATCCATTGAAAAAACACCGTCAGTTGTAATTAGAATACGTCTAGCTCCACTCTCTTTAGCTTCAATTAGTTTTGCCTCAAGATCAGTCATATCATTGTGCTTATAACGAAATCGAGCGGCCTTACAAAGACGAACACCATCAATGATTGAAGCATGGTTGAGTTCGTCAGATATAACCGCATCATCCTTAGACAAAATTGTTTCAAAGAGCCCTGTATTGGCATCAAAACAAGCTGCATAGAGAATCGTATCTTCCATACCAAGAAATTCACTTACCTTGTGTTCAAGTTTTTTATGGATGCTCTGAGTACCGCAAATAAAGCGGACAGATGACAAGCCAAAACCCCAGTCACTAAAACTATCTTTGGCTGCTTGAATTACCTCAGAATGGTTTGCTAAACCAAGATAATTGTTCGCGCACATGTTGATCACTTCAGTGCCACCTTCAAGTGTAATTTGGTTTTTTTGATCAGATGCAATGACGCGTTCAGTTTTCCATAAACTTGCCTCTTTAATGGCATTTAAATCTTTTTCTAAGCTCGCTTTTGCACTTTTAAAACTCATTAAAATTCCTTAAATTAATCTTCCCAATTGAGGATGACTTTGCCAGATTGGCCTGAACACATTACATCAAAACCCTTCTGGAAGTCAGTGTAGTGGTAATGGTGGGTAATAATTTTTTCAAGTGGGAGCCCACTTTGTACCATCATAGAGCCTTTATACCAAGTCTCAAAAATCTCACGACCATAAATACCTTTTATATGTAACCCTTTGAATACAACCAAGTCCCAATCAATACCAGAACCCGAAGGCATGATGGCTAGCATTGCTACCTTGCCGCCATTAATCATTTTATTAAGCATCTCCCCAAATGCCTGAGGGGAACCTGACATTTCAAAGCCAACATCAAAGCCTTCAAAAATACCTAAACTTTCCATTAATTCTTTTGTGATTTGATTTTTTTCAACATTAACAGTGATTACTTTTGGTAAGATTTCTTTAACTAAATTAAGGCGGTACTCATTTAAATCAGTAATTACTATATTACGAGCACCACTATGAGCAGCAACCATTGCAGCCATAATTCCAATTGGACCTGCGCCAGTTATTAAAATATCCTCTCCTACCATATCAAATGAAAGCGCGGTATGAACTGCATTCCCATAAGGGTCGAAACAGGCTAGTAAGTCCGCTGAAATTTTGACACTTGGTTTAAATACATTTTCTGCTGGAACCGATACATACTCTGCAAAAGATCCGTTTCGATTAACTCCAATCCCAACAGTATTAGGACACAGGTGTTTGCGTCCACCTAGGCAGTTACGGCATCGATTGCAAACTATATGACCCTCAGCAGAAACCAGATCACCAACCTTTAATCCAACAACACTTTCACCTAACTCAGCTATAACTCCAGCAAATTCATGACCTGTTGTCATTGGCACAGATATGGTTTTTTTTGCCCATGCATCCCAATTATAAATATGTATGTCAGTACCACAAATTGCAGTTTTCTGAACTTTGACGAGCACATCGTTACTGCTTACCTCTGGCATGGGTACGTCTTCAAGCCAAATCCCTTTCTCTGAGTGGCTTTTAACTAATGCTTTCACAATACAATCCTTAGTTGTTTAAAAAAATATTAGTGAGTAGAATTTATATCAATAATTGATATATCATTTTATAGAAAGGGGCTATAGACGTTTAGTTGATTCTCAAATTCTAGATTATAAATAGTTCTTATTTAATTAGTCTATAAGTGGTAAGAGTTTATCAATAGATTCTTTTGCATCCCCGTAGAACATTCTTGCATTCTCCTTAAAGAATAATGGATTTTCGATGCCAGAATATCCTGTTCCCTGACCCCGTTTGGAGACAAATACTTGTTTAGCCTTCCAGCATTCTAATACAGGCATGCCTGCAATTGGGCTGTTTGGGTCTTCTTGAGCAGCTGGATTCACAATGTCATTAGATCCAATTACAATAGCCACATCGGTATCTGGGAAGTCATCATTAATCTCCTCCATCTCCATAACGATGTCATAAGGTACCCGTGCCTCTGCTAGAAGAACATTCATATGACCTGGCAAGCGACCAGCTACTGGATGGATTGCAAAGCGAACATTTTTTCCCTGAGCTATTAACTTACGCGCTAATTCAGACACTGATTGTTGAGCTTGGGCAACAGCCATACCGTAACCTGGGATTATTATAATACTTTCAGCTTCATTTAATACAGAGGCAACACCGTCTACATCAATAGCGACCTGCTCTCCATTAATCTCCATTTGAGGGCCAGATGAACCACCAAAGCCACCAAGGATTACGCTCACAAAGGACCGATTCATAGCTTTACACATGATGTAGGATAAAATAGCGCCTGATGATCCTACTAAAGCTCCAACAACAATCAAAAGGTCATTACCAAGACTAAATCCAATCGCAGCAGCAGCCCAACCTGAATATGAATTCAGCATCGATACCACTACCGGCATGTCTGCACCACCAATACCCATGATAAGGTGATAACCAATAAATAAAGCCATGACCATCAGAATGATCATCGACAATAACTCACCAGAATTTAAATACCAAGCTACAGACAATACTGACACTATAGCTGCAGCTGCATTAAGAAAGTGACCCCCAGGAAGTTTGATAGCTTCTGAAGTTACTTTGCCTGCTAGCTTGCTATAAGCAATCACTGAGCCTGTAAAAGTAACAGCGCCAATCCAGATACCCAAAGCTGTCTCAACACGAAGAATGTTTATCTCTACAACTGACTTTTTAGCAAGTAGCCCTGAAAACCCTTCAAGCATTTTCTTGGAAGTATCATCCATAGAGGCAATATTAACCAGTTCAAAATGAGTGTTAAAGCCCACAAATACCGCGGCAAGTCCAACCAAAGCATGCATACCAGCAACTAACTCTGGCATTTCAGTCATCCCCACTTTCGACGCTAAAAGGTAACCTATCAAACCACCTGCTGCAATCAGAGCCAGTGAGAGCCACCAATGCCCTAATCCAGGACCTAGTAGGGTGGCAGATACAGCTAAGGCCATTCCAGTAATACCATACCAGACCGCGCGCTTTGCGCTTTCCTGACCAGACAGCCCGCCAAGTGATAGAATAAATAACACCGCTGCAAGAACGTAAACAGCAGAAGTAAAGCCTATTTCCATGACGCCAGCCTCATTAAGATTTCTGGAACATGGCAAGCATGCGCCTCGTTACAAGGAAGCCACCAAATATATTAATGCCCGCAAAAAACACTGATATCGCAGCAAGAACCATGACTATAGAGCTGGATGAGTTTATCTGAAGTATTGCTCCCAATATTATGATTGATGAAATCGCATTGGTCACAGCCATCAATGGCGTATGAAGAGAGTGGCTAACATTCCAAATCACTTGAAAACCAACAAAAACAGATAAGATAAAAACAATAAAGTGCTGCATAAAACTTGCTGGTGCATAGCTTCCAACTAAGAATAACAATGCGCCTCCAACAAAAAGTAATATAACTTGGTTTTTAGTCTGTTTTTTAAAGGCTACAACCTCATCAGCTCGAACCTCTTCAGGGGTTTTATCTGGAACCCTTGCTTTTTGAATAGCGGCAATAGCCTGTACTTTTGGAGGTGGAGGAGGAAAAGTAATCTCTCCATTGTGAACGACCGTTGCGCCGCGGATAACGTCATCCTCCATATCATGAACTATCACTCCATCTTTGTTGGGAGTCAAGTCATCAATCATGTGGCGAATATTACTGGCATAAAGAGTGCTCGCCTGAGCGGCCATCCGGCTTGGAAAATCTGTATAACCAATAATAATTACGCCATTATCTGTAACAATGCGCTCATCTATAACAGTAAGCTTGCAATTTCCACCTTTTTCAGCAGCCAGATCCACTATCACTGAGCCAGGTTTCATACTGGCAACCATATCCTTAGTCCAAAGCTCAGGCGCTTCTCGATTAGGAATTAAAGCGGTAGTAATCACAATATCCATATCAGGCGCAATCTCTCGGAACTTGGCTAATTGAGCGTTAGTAAATTCAGGCGAAGATACAGCAGCATAACCTCCAGTTGAGGTGCTATTGTTCTGTTCATCTTCAAAATCTAAGAAAACAAATTCAGCGCCCATAGACTCTACCTGCTCGGCAACTTCTGGGCGAACGTCAAATGCATAGGTGATAGCACCAAGAGAGGTAGAGGTGCCAATTGCTGCGAGTCCAGCAACACCGGCGCCAACTACTAAGACCTTTGCTGGGGGTACTTTACCGGCTGCTGTCATCTGTCCAGTAAAAAAGCGGCCAAAGTTGTTACCCGCCTCAATCACTGCGCGATAGCCGGAAATATTGGCCATAGAAGATAATGCATCCATTTTTTGGGCGCGACTAATGCGCGGCACCATATCCATAGCAATAACGCTAGCCTCTTTAGCTTTAGCCATTTCCATTAACACTTCATTGGCGCCTGGATAGAAAAAAGAGATTAGTGTCTTGGAGGATGAAAGTCTTTTGATTTCAGATTCACTTGGCGGCTGAACCTTAACAATTACATCACTTGCCTTTATAAGCGCTTCGCCAGATTTGCAGATCTCAACGCCTACATCTTCATATTGCTTATCAATAAAGCCAGCTGCAATACCAGCACCCGATTCAACCAGGCACTCATGACCAAGCTTTTTTAGCTTAATTGCACTATCTGGAGTTAAGGCAACACGCTGTTCACCTGAAGAGGTTTCTTTAAGAGCTCCAATTTTCATAATTTTCGTCCTTGTGTGACGCGGCCTTTCACCTTATTAAAACTTTGTAAATATATTACCAAATATTAAAATTCATAACTGGCACTACATTTCATTTTTTTTATATTTACGTATTATAACATTTTATTAATAAAAGATATATATGTTTACATATATATGATAATAGTTGACCCAGTTTAATTAAATTAGAAATTCGTTATACCAATCTGAGTAAATAGGAAAACAAAGATGTTTTTGATAAATGAATTTTAGTTGAATAAATTGAAGATTATTAGAGCGATAAACTTAAAAATATTATGGTTTAATCTACCCCATAAATACAAAAGAGAGCAAAGATTTGTCTTGTCCCAACATAATTAATCACCTTTCCCGGGCTTTTCAGAAAATAGATGCATCTTTCCATCTGGAAAATTATCCGGGTGATATTTTTCATGCTCAGGGTCTGGACCACTATTTTCAGTTATAACTGGCCAATTCATATCAGTGCTGTATTTTCTATTGAACTCTAACCATTTAACGCCAACAGGATCAGTATCAGGCAATATAGCTTCAACTGGACACTCTGGGACGCAGACATCACAATCAATGCACTCATCTGGATTAATAACTAGTGTGTTTTCACCTTCGTAGAAACAATCTACTGGACACACCTCAACACAATCTAGGTGCTTACATTTAATACAACCATCGGTTACTACGTAGGCCATTTGACTTCATCCAAATAATAGAAACTAAAAATATAACTCTGTGTTAATTTGAACACATTCTATTAAGAATAAAAACATGAAATACAACAAACATCAAAAAGAGTACAATTGATGAGTAATGGCTTTACTTCAACTAGCGGATAGAACTATGAAAAAAGAGAATGAAGAACTAAAAACCAAGAAGCAAAAGAAATTATCATTGCGAGAAAAAGCAATAATGGCTACCAATGCAAGGTCTGAAGAGTCAGACACTCATAATTCTGACTGGAATCCCGGCTCACTAAGTAGATTGGATAAGGCTTTAAAAGAAGAGAGTTAATATTTATTTGCAGGGTGATTAATTAAAAAACCATTGCACCACTTTAGATCTATATTGATTTAAAATGACTCGCCGTATCAATTACCTTAAATACCTTTCTAAATGAATTCCTTGATTATTAAATTACAAGATCGACTTAATGGGCTTTTCCCTGGCCTAATTGTTGTTGGGACAATAGCCGCAGCAGCAGGATTTCTAAGCCTTCACTACAAAGCCCCAGTGATGCTCTTTGCACTCCTTATTGGTATTGCCTTTAACTTTCTAGCAACCGATGAGCGCTGCGCTCCAGGCATAGAGTTCTCAAGTAAAAAAATTCTTCGCTTTGGTGTCGCATTATTAGGCTTCAGAGTTACGCTTGATCAAATTTTAGGTCTTGGTACGAATGTACTTTTACTTGTTCCAATTCTTGTGCTTTCATCGATTGCAATTAGTTGGTTCATCGCGAAGTTGATGGGTAGGCGTTATCTTTTTGGACTTTTAACCGCGTGCGCTGTCTCAATTTGCGGCGCAGCTGCAGCGCTCGCTGTTGCCTCCGTCCTCCCTAATTGGAAAGATAGGCATCGTGATACTTTATTTGTCGTTGTCTGCGTAACAGCGCTCTCAACCTTTGCGATGATTGCCTATCCTATTTTGTTTTCAGTAGGGGGCTTTAGTGACGTTGAGATTGGAATCCTTATTGGGGCAACCATCCACGATGTTGCGCAGGTAGTGGGTGCTGGCTATGCCGTTTCTAATGAGACTGGTGATGTAGCGACCTTTATTAAGCTACTGAGAATTTCAATGCTACCGTTCATCGTTATTATTATTGCGCTTTTATTAAAGGGTGATGATGAGCTTGGAACTATTAGCCCTAAAGCATTCCCATGGTTTGCTCTTGGCTTTGCCTTATGCTTGATTGTTAATAGCATCGGATTTATACCTCAAATGCTAACGGGGTTTCTTGCCGATGTCTCGCAATGGTTTTTAGTGTTCGCTATTGCAGGGCTCGGCGTTTCCACATCACTTAAGTCAATGATGGAGCTAGGCGGAAAATCAATAGCGCTTATGGTCTTACAAACTGTCGCGTTACTTGGTATTGCAATTCTCGCTGTGTCAACCGACTTCATCTAACAAAGGAGAAAAAATGAAGGTTATAGAGGTTTTAGATGCTGAATTGGTTTTGGTGGATTTAGAGGTGAATTTAGGAAGTAAAAAGCAAAACAGCCCAACGCTTTGTGCTCGTTACAACGGAAAAATTATTCCCTTAAGCACGCCAGATGGAAGGCCAATCCTAATGAAGGAAGATAACGCTATAGAAGTGGACTCAGTAGTTAAATAAACCACTCTGACATGACTTGACTTAGGCAAACTTGGCTTTGATTAGTGTCCACATGCGGCCATCGATTGTAATCAAACCAAACCCAATAAGGCTCATACCCACAAAGTGTATTCCCTCTAAGCTTTCATTGAGCACCAACACTCCAAGCAAAATTGCAGAGATTGGAACCAAAAAGCTTACCAAAGATAAATTGATTGCCCCAGCTGAGCCAAGAATTTTGAAATACAGTACATAAGCAAGGGCGGTCGATATGACTGCAAGAGCAAACACAGAAAATATTGACTCGAAAGATGCTGCGCTCACATCTGGAATTCCGTCCATGCCGAGCGCAATTGGTATCATAACAAGGGATGATGCGGCTGTTTGACCGGCCGCTATGACGATTGGGTTAACTCCCATCTTTTTGAAGCGCCTACCAAATGTTCCTGCAAAAGAATACGAAATTCCAGCTAAAAGAATAGCGAGCTGTGCGAGCGTTTTTCCAGTCTCTATTTTTTCAGGAAAGCCAATCATTACCGATACCCCAATAAAACCAATTACCACACCTATAACCTTCCTTGAACTTACTTTTTCATCTGGCAGAAAAAGTCCTGCCATAATTACAGCAAAGAAGGGCACAGCTGAATTAAAGATAGATGCAAGGCCTGCATCAATCTGAGTCTGACCCCAGGTAATTAATGAGAAGGGAATGGCGTTATTGAGTATTCCCATTATTAAAAATGATAGCCATAACTTAAGTGAGAATGGCACATGGAGTTTTGTATAAAGCACGATTGTCCACAGCAGGATTGTTGCAATGGATACTCTCAAGGCCACTATAGTTAGCGCTGAAAAATCTTGTAGGGCAATTTCAACAAAGAAAAATGAGCCACCCCAAAAAATGGATAAAACAACTAGCATCAGCCACTCTTTAGTGGCCATTGAAGTTTCTATGTTTGATGTCATAAAAAAAAGCAGCTATCAGTTAAGATTTGTCCTGGTTTTTTTACTTTAATTGGCATAACAGATGTCCATTTGTTATTTAGAAGATTTTTAACACTTATCTTATTGAATAAAAATTACCAACGGCTATGAATATCAGCCTTAATCAGATCATCATAAACAGCATTAATAGCAGGCAGTAAAGATGAGATTTCTTTAAGATCTGATGCTTTTAGGTTCATTAGGGCCTGTGATTTGTTTTTTGCTCCTGGGATAACAACGCTAACTTCATCGTGCATTAAAATCCACTTTAAAGCCAAGTCTGTTAATGAATAATTATCTGGAATTAAGCTTTTTAGTCTTTCAACAGCTTCTAGCCCTTTCTTGAAGCTTACCCCAGAGAAAGTCTCACCAACATCAAAAGCATCACCATTAATGTTGTAGTTTCGATGATCATTTGAAGGAAATTTTGATCTTAAATTCATTTTTCCAGTCAAAAGACCACTTGCTAGAGGTACTCTTGCAATAATTCCAACGCCTCTCCTTGCGGCCTCTTTAAAAAATATTTCAGCAGGTTTCTGTCTAAATATATTGAATATAATTTGTATGCTTTTCACGTTCGGAAATTGTATTGCATCCATCGCCTCGGAGACTTTTTCAACGCTAACACCATAGTTGGCTATTTTTCCGAGCTTAACGAACTCATCCATCATTTCATAGGTTTCTTTTTTAGGACAGATTTCACTTGGAGGACAATGTAATTGAAGCAGGTCAATACAATCTACCCTTAAGTTAATTAGAGATCTATCAATAAATTTTTCAATATTTTTGAAGTTGTACCCTTCAGGAGTATGAGGGTTTAAGCGCCTTCCAGATTTTGTCGCAACAAATATTTTTTCTGACGTGGAATTTATAAGCTCACCAACAAATTTTTCACTTCTTCCATCCCCATAAACATCTGCAGTATCAAAAAAGTTTACCCCATTGTCAAGAGAGGTTTTTAACACTTCTCTTGCATCTTTAGGTGATACTTCTCCCCACTCAGAGCCGATAGCCCAACAACCTAGGCCAATTTCTGATGTTTTCCATCCAGTATCTGAAAAATCTCTGTATTTCATTTTTATTTGAAGCCTATTAAAACTACTTTTTACCACCAATAACTTTTACTATATGATATTAATTCAACTTAAGCGCTACAGAGTTAATTATAAATTTTGAATAAATAAGGCCTTATACTTTTTTATATGTCAATCAAATTCAAAATTATCTTTGATGTATTTAGGCTATTATTAATTTACATAGAATTTGTATATTTCAAGATAGTTTATGCACAGTAAAAAACCCTTCAAAAATACAAAATGGCAATTCTGGATTGATAGGGGTGGCACATTTACCGATATTATCGGGCGCAACCCAGCTGGCAAAATTATTACTCATAAGCTTTTATCTGAAAACGCAAGGCAATATCAAGATGCTGCAATTCAAGGCATTCGAGATTTATTAAGATTAAAAGAGGGTGATGTCTGTCTCTT
>OJBV01000234.1_pt1 | contig 10082 bp, 8 predicted proteins | sample 1590821 | NCBI WGS metagenome assembly OJBV01 (sample SAMN05416694, study PRJEB24817) | seawater metagenome | isolation source: Sea water | place: Canada:Atlantic | collected 2013-07
GTGAAGGGGAAGACCGGTTCGCTTACCGCGTTGCCGGTGATTGAGACTCAGGCTGGAGACGTCTCAGCGTTTGTTCCAACTAACGTGATTTCTATTACTGATGGCCAGATTTTTCTGGAAGCGGATATGTTCAATGCGGGGATTCGTCCTGCGATGAACGCGGGTATTTCTGTATCGCGTGTTGGTGGTGCGGCGCAAACCAAAATCATTAAAAAGTTATCCGGCGGTATTCGTACGGCCTTGGCGCAGTATCGCGAACTTGCCGCTTTTTCTCAGTTCGCTTCAGATTTAGATGACGCTACTAGGGCGCAGCTGGATCATGGTGAGCGCGTCACTGAGCTGATGAAGCAAAAACAGTATTCGCCGCAAAGTATTTCCGAGATGGGGTTAGTACTATTTGCAGCGGACAAAGGCTACCTTGAAGATATTGAAGTCGAGAAAATCGGCGATTTTGAAGATGCGCTGCTGTCTTATATGCATGCTGAACACGGAGACTTGATGAGCAGTGTAGCGGCATCAGGAAACTATAACGACGAAATCGACGCTAGCTTCAAGGCTGCGATTGAGACGTTTAAAAACACGCAGACCTGGTAAGGCCGAGGACGCGTAAATGGCAGCCGGAAAAGAAATACGGACTAAGATCTCGAGCATTCAGAGCACGCAGAAGATCACTAGTGCAATGGAAATGGTTGCGGCAAGCAAAATGCGCAGAGCGCAGGAGCGCATGCAGCTAGGCAAGCCGTACTCTCGACGCATGCGTGCCGTTGTTGGCCATATTGCCAATGCAGCGCCAGAGTATAAGCATATGTATATGGAAACGCGTGAGGTTAAGCGCGTGGGTTACATTATCGTATCCACCGATCGAGGCCTGTGCGGCGGCCTTAACATGAACCTGTTTAAAACCACGGTCAGGTCAATGAAGGAGTGGAACGACCAGGGCGTCGATGTAGATCTTAGTTTGATCGGTGCTAAGGCAGCGGCTTTTTTTGGTAGCCTAGGTGGCAATATAACCGCTGCGGTGCGTGATTTGGGTGAAGAGCCATCGCTTTCCAGCTTGATTGGCGGGGTAAAGGCGATGCTGAACGCCTATGAAGAAGGCAAGATTGATCGGCTCTATCTAGTGGGCAACCAGTTTGTGAATACCATGACGCAACAGCCTGAGGTGGAGCAGCTGTTGCCGCTAGAGGCAGAGCAGAGCCATGAGATGAAACACCACTGGGACTATATTTACGAACCTGACGCAAAAGAATTACTGGAAGATCTGCTAACGCGTTATATCGAGTCTCAGGTCTATCAGGCCGTGGTCGAAAACGGCGCCTGTGAACAGGCCGCACGGATGCTGGCAATGAAGAACGCCACCGAAAATGCAGGGGACCTGATTGATGACCTGCAGCTTATTTACAACAAAGCGCGACAGGCGGCGATTACTCAGGAGCTGTCCGAAATTGTGAGTGGGGCTGCTGCGATCAGCTAACGCTTGTCCAGTAGAATCAGTATGAATAAAGATGGGGCTTTGGGCGATGGTCCGAGCCAGCCAGAACTGAACTTTGATCTAGAGGATCCGAACATGAGCAGCGGACGAATCGTACAAATTATTGGCGCCGTACTCGACGTTGAGTTCCCGCGTGACAGTGTGCCGCGGGTATACGATGCACTAAAAGTAACAGAAAAAGGTCTGACGTTAGAGGTGCAGCAGCAGTTAGGCGACGGCGTTGTTCGAACGATCGCTATGGGATCGTCAGAGGGCATTAGCAGGGGCTTGGCGGTGGAAAATACAGGCGAACCCATCTGTGTCCCTGTGGGTATCGAGACGCTGGGTCGTATCATGGACGTTCTGGGCAACCCGATCGACGAATGCGGCCCAATCGGAGCGAAGGAGACAGCCTCTATTCATCGAAAAGCGCCCAGCTATGAAGACTTGGCGGCGTCCAATGAACTGTTGGAAACAGGTATCAAGGTAATTGATCTCGTATGTCCCTTTGCCAAGGGCGGCAAGGTCGGCCTGTTCGGCGGTGCCGGTGTGGGTAAAACCGTTAACATGATGGAGCTTATTAACAACATCGCCACTGAGCACTCCGGCTTGTCGGTGTTTGCAGGTGTTGGAGAACGCACAAGAGAAGGTAACGATTTCTACTTTGAGATGCAGGAATCCAAAGTTGTGGATGTTGAGAACTTCTCCAACTCCAAAGTTGCGATGGTGTATGGCCAGATGAATGAGCCGCCAGGAAACCGATTGCGTGTTGCGCTAACCGGCCTGACTATGGCCGAAAAATTCCGTGACGAGGGTCGCGATGTGCTGTTGTTTATCGATAATATCTATCGATACACTCTGGCGGGAACCGAAGTGTCAGCGCTGTTGGGCCGTATGCCTTCCGCGGTGGGCTATCAGCCGACGTTGGCAGAAGAGATGGGTGTACTTCAAGAGCGAATTACCTCCACGAAAGTGGGTTCGATCACATCGATTCAGGCGGTCTATGTACCGGCGGATGACTTGACTGACCCATCGCCAGCTACGACCTTTGCTCACCTCGATTCTACCGTGGTACTGAGCCGAGATATTGCAGCGAAGGGCATTTATCCTGCGGTAGACCCTCTCGATTCAACCTCACGTCAGCTTGATCCCCTTATTATCGGCCATGAGCATTACGATACCGCTCGCGGGGTGCAGAACGTGTTGCAGCGCTATAAGGAACTGAAAGACATTATTGCCATTCTGGGGATGGACGAACTGTCTGAGGAAGACAAGCAGACGGTAAACCGTGCCCGTAAGATCGAGCGCTTTTTGTCCCAGCCTTTCCATGTAGCGGAAATCTTTACAGGCTCACCGGGCAAGTACGTGTCTTTGAAGGAAACGATTGCTGGCTTCCAGGGCATATTGTCGGGCGAATATGACCATTTGCCGGAACAGGCCTTTTACATGGTGGGCGGTATAGAAGAAGCCGTCGAGAAAGCCAAAAACCTGTAAGCAGAAAGGCTTTAGAGAGACTATGATATGTCGATGACAATTCACTGTGATATCGTCAGTGCCGAGGAGGAAATCTTTTCTGGTTTGGTAGAGATGCTTGTGGCAACAGGCAGTGAGGGTGAGTTGGGTGTGACGTATGGTCACGCGCCTCTGTTGTCTGCGCTGGTTCCTGGGCCGGTGCGTATCGTGACCCAAAACGGGGACGAGCAGGTGTACTATGTGTCTGGTGGTTTTCTAGAAGTGCAGCCCGGCGTGGTCTCTATTCTGGCAGACACGGCTATCCGTGCCGACGATGTTGACGAAGCGGCTGCAGAAGAGGCGCGCAAGGAGGCGGAGCATGCAATTGCGAACCAAACCGGCGACTTTGATTACGGGCGTGCATCCGCACAACTGGCGGAAGCGGCAGCTCAGCTGGCTACTCTACGAAAAATGAGAAATAGGTCGGGCCGCGGTTAGTCGCACTCTCCCCTTTTTAGTCCACGTTAAGCAGTCTTTTCTGGTCACGAAAGTCAAGGTACTATATAGGCATACTGCACTCGCGTGTGCCGGCGTTATATCCCCAGCAGCGCATAATACATCTTGGAAAAACAAGAACAGATTCTTTTGCTAGGAAGGCCAATGGATATAACGGGAAAGCAATTACCATGAAACTGGAAGTCGTGATTCTCGCCGCAGGTCAGGGAAAGCGAATGAAATCCCGTCTACCAAAGGTGCTGCATGTTGTCGGCGGCATGCCTTTGCTGGAGCATGTGATACGCACAGCACAGGGCCTTGAGCCTAGGGCTATTCATGTGGTCATTGGACATGGCAGTGAGCAGGTGCAGGACGCTTTAGCGCATTACGACATTAATTGGGTAGTACAGGAACGGCAAGCAGGTACCGGACATGCCGTATTGCAGGCGTTGCCTGCCATCGCTGATGACAGCATTGTATTGGTTCTTTATGGCGATGTGCCATTGACCCGGTTATCGACATTGCAAAACCTGGTGCAACAGGCTCGAACAGCACCCGCGCTGTTGACCGCCGAACTACAGCACCCCCAAGGCTATGGCAGGATACTTCGAGATAAGATTGGCGCGCTTGTTGGCGTGGTCGAGGATAAAGATGCGACACCTATCCAGCGCGACATCAGGGAAATAAACACCGGCCTATTGGCCGCTCCCCAGCGCGATTTTCTTGCGTACTTGCCCCAAGTTGGCAATGACAACCAGCAGGGAGAATATTACCTTCCTGACATACTCGGCTTGGCGGTCGCTAACGGTAAAACAGTGTCTTCTTGTGCAGTGGAGTCTGAGCTGGAGATCCTCGGAGTCAATGACCGCGTTCAGCTCAATCACGTGGAGCGTGAGTACCAACATCGCCAGGCAGAGCAGCTAATGCGTGAGGGTGTAAACATTGCCGACCCGGCACGCCTGGATATCCGTGGCAGTCTCTCCTGTGGCGAAGACGTTTCAATTGACATCAACGTTGTCTTTGAAGGCAAAGTGACTCTGGGAAATGACGTTTCAGTTGGCGCACATTGCGTGCTGTCTGACGTCAGCGTGGCGGACGGCTCGGTGATTCATCCCATGAGTCATTTGCAGCAAGCTGTCATTGGTAAAGACTGCAGCGTTGGACCCTATGCTCGGTTGCGTCCAGGAACTGTATTGAGTGAAGGTGCCCGCATTGGCAACTTTGTTGAGACCAAGAAAGCGAGCATAGGCCCGCGCAGCAAGGTCAATCACCTGAGCTATATTGGTGATTGTGATGTAGGCGCGGAGGTTAACATTGGCGCCGGTACCATTACCTGTAACTATGATGGTGTCAATAAACATAAGACGGATATTGGCAAGGGTGTGTTTGTTGGGTCTAATAGTACTCTGGTTGCGCCTTTGCAGATTGAGGAACAGGGGTTTGTTGCTGCGGGCTCTACGATTACGGGGAGTGTTGGCAAGGGTGAATTGGCGGTTAGTCGAGCCCGACAGCGTAATATCGAGGGCTGGGTTCGTCCCGGCACGCGAGACACCAAGGACTGACTATGTGTGGCATTGTTGCCGCCGCTGCGCGGCGTGAAGTTTCTGAGATTTTGCTGGAAGGGTTGCGACGTCTGGAATACAGGGGATACGACTCCGCCGGTATGGCGCTGATAGATGACGAGTACGGCTTAAGGATACATAAGCGCAAAGGCAAGGTCGCAGAACTGGAAAAGGCCCAGCGAGAACAGCCTTACTATGGAACTACGGGCATTGCTCATACTCGATGGGCGACCCATGGTGAGCCTTCTGGTGTAAACGCGCATCCCCATATATCCGGTCGGCGCGTTGCGTTGGTGCATAACGGCATCATAGAAAACCATGCAACATTGCGCGCGGAGCTCGTCGAAGAGGGTTACGAAATCACATCGGCCACTGACACCGAGGTTATCGTTCATCTTCTGCACCGCAGTCTTGCGATCGGTGGATCATTGCTGCAAGCCATGCAACAAACGGTGGCTAAACTCGAAGGAGCTTATGCCCTAGCGGCGATAGATACCCAAACCCCTGACACAGTTGTGGGCGCGCGAAAAGGCAGTCCGCTGGTGGTAGGTGTGGGCATAGGCGAAAACTTTCTGGCGTCTGACACAATGGCGCTGCGCCAGGTAACAGATCGTTTTATTTATCTGGAAGAAGCTGACTTGGTCTGCATCACTCCGGCCAGCGTGCAGGTATACAGCGCTGATGGCAGAGAGGTTAAGCGGCCAATAACGCGCCTTAAAGAGGGGCTGGAAACTGCCGATATGGGCGACTTTGATCACTATATGATTAAGGAAATATTTGAACAGCCGGAGGCGCTTGAAGCAACATTCGCCGGTGCGATTAATGCTGAAAAGGTTGAGGAGCGCTTTGGCCCTGCCGCGCCGGCTTTGTTCGAACAGGTAAAAAAGATACAGATAGTGGCCTGTGGTACGAGTTTTCATGCCGGTATGGTGGCCCGTTATTGGCTGGAGGAAATTGCAGGGGTGAGTTGTGCTGTGGAAGTCGCGTCGGAGTTTCGTTACCGAAAGCGCGTGCAGCATGAGGGAACGTTGTTGGTGGTCATTTCTCAGTCAGGTGAAACCGCCGATACGTTGGCGGCTCTGCGTAACGCCAGTGCAGGCGAATTCATAGGCAGTCTGGTTGTGTCAAACGTGGATAACAGTTCTCTGGTCCGAGAATGTGATCTGGTATTTTTGACGCGAGCCGGTATCGAAATCGGGGTCGCTTCAACGAAGGCGTTTACGACACAGTTGGTCGCCCTGCTAATGTTGACCTTGGTGTTGGGTAGGCGTCGCGAGCTGTCGGATAGCCGGCAGCAGGACATTATTACAGCCCTGCAGTATCTACCACAGTGTGTGCGGCAAACACTTGAGCTCAATGAGGCTATACGGCAACTGTCAGAAACGTTTATATCCAAACGGCACGCCCTTTTTCTCGGTCGCGGCATTCAGTATCCGATTGCCATGGAGGGTGCTCTCAAACTAAAGGAAATTTCCTACATTCACGCCGAGGCCTATCCTGCGGGGGAATTGAAGCATGGCCCTCTGGCTCTGGTAGACTACGATATGCCTGTGGTCGCCGTAGCGCCTAATGATGAACTTTTAGGGAAACTGAAATCCAATCTGGAAGAAGTGCGCTCGCGCGGCGGTGAGTTGTTTGTGTTTGCTGATAAGGAAGCGGGGTTTGCTAATGAGCCCCGTGTGCAAATCTTGCCTATGCCTCATTGCCCTGAGGTCATCAGGCCAATAGTGTATGCGGTGGCTCTACAGTTGTTGTCGTACCACGTTGCTTTGCAAAAAGGTACTGATGTCGATAAACCGCGTAATCTGGCGAAGTCGGTTACCGTGGAATAATGTACAACGACAAATGAAAGCACGGGAGAGTGGTTTTCTATCAGTGCGCGAGGGTCTTTTGCCGTATTGTTAGGGGTAACCGCCCGGCGCGAACAACGCGCGGGCGGCAAAAGGGACTAATCGCTATCACCGGGGTTCGCTTTTTTGTACTCACGCAAAGCGACATTAAATTCATTTGCGACTTCTTCTTCGGCTGATACGGAGGCGTTGTAGTCATCATTGAGTTGTGCAAGGGTTGCCTTTAGATCAGGGCCAGGAGAATCACCTGCGGCATCCACTTCCGCGGCGGTAACGAGCGGATCTAAGCATGAGCGGTAGTCCGTGTTTGCCGCCTGAAAAGCCTTTACGGCTTTTTGCCCTGCCAGCATCTGTTCCATAGTCGCAGTAGCGCCATCAGGCAGTGTGGGTGACGGTGGCGCAGTGCAGTCGTCAGCAACGCTTGCAGTACTCCCTAGGACCAGGCCAATTAGCGCCAGTTTGATATAATTCATCACAAATACCTCATCTATGTAGTGTTTTTAGAGTGCTCACTGTATCCAGCAGAGAAAACAGTAACAGGACAAGGAGCTTCTGCCAAGTCAGGTCGAGACATTGTCAGCGGCCTACTCGTGGCCGACCCACAACTTATCTAGGGTTAACTCTGCCTCCAACTTACGCGCTACTTGCGCGGCCGCGCTTTTATTGGCTAGCCCGATCACCCTAACGCGGTAATATGTCTTACCTTCTCTGGTGCTTGCGGACACAATAACGTTGCCCGCGTCAGGGCGCACTTTGTCCACCCATTTTTCTGCCGCGGCGCGCGTACTGTAGGAACTAACATTGACGAACCAAGCACCTGAAGATATCGTCATGGAGGGCTTGACCCCCGCAGGCTGAGGGGTGGCCAATACCGGTGTAGAGGATTCAGGCGCTACTGGACCAGCGTTGTTCCGTGCAGGGCGCTTTGTTTCCGCTGAGACCGACGTATCGATGACTTTATTGCCAGTTGGGAGCAAGGCTTGGCTGGCCTCCAGTTGGACCTCAAGTTCAGCCACAGCAGTAGTCAGTCTGCGGTTTTCGCGCATAAGCGCTTCTGCATTTATGGTCAGCCCGTCATACGATTGTTGTAGCGTCTGCAGGGCTTTTAGGCTGGCGCCTGTATCTTCAAGGCTTGAAACTGTCGTCAGAGTTTCTCGCAACTGCCGAAGCTCTTCCTCGGTCTCAGCGCGCTCCTGCATTACGCCGTAACCACCCGCAGCTAATAGCATCAGGGCAACAGTCGCAACGGCAATTAAACCTAACGGCCAGGATTGGGTTCTATCTTCACGCCCATCATTATAGCGCTCTTCATTCTCGAGCCAATCGTCGGGTTCTCTTGCAGAAATTTCGTCTGCTTCGTATTTTTCTTCACCCTCTTCCTCGAAGGAGAAGGCGTCTTGTTCCTCATCATCCGAACTGGCGTTGTCAAACCCCTCATCCTCGTCCTCGCTATCGGTACTGTAGCTCGAGCTGTAGTCAATATCCCTATCTGGCTCTTCGTATTCATACTCGTCGTTGGCGTTGAACCCCTCAAAGCCGGGCTCCTGACGTAGCTGTTTATTTTTGGATTCGATATCAGGGGACGTTTCACTGTGACCATCTGAGCTTTCGTAGTTGTCTCTGGACATGGCGTAACAGCACCCGTGTATCGTGATAACCCATTTTGATCATAAAGCACCGGCAAGGCAACATTATTGCGAAGGAACTGTTCTTGAACGGTGATAAAGAATAAGGGTACGTTCCTCGGTTCGAATGTAGTTAGAATAGGCGTATGGACGTATCTGATATTCTCTCCCCTCTTAACGAGGCTCAACGGGATGCCGTCGCCGCAGAAAACCAGAATATGCTTGTTCTGGCCGGCGCCGGCAGCGGCAAAACGCGGGTGCTTGTGCATCGCATCGCATGGCTAATTAGAGCGGAGAACTTTTCACCGTGGTCGATTCTGGCCGTGACCTTTACCAACAAAGCGGCTCGGGAAATGCGCAGTCGGATAGAGGAGATGCTGCAGATACCCTCTCACGGCATGTGGGTTGGTACCTTTCATGGTCTCGCTCATCGATTGTTGAAGGCACATTGGCAGGACGCCGGCCTGCCGCAAAATTTTCAGATACTGGATAGTGACGATCAGCTCCGCCTAGTTAAGCGAGTGTGCAGGGACTTGAGCTTGGATGAGTCTCGCTGGCCCCCCAAACAAGCCATGTGGTATATCAACACACAAAAAGATGAGGGGTTGCGCAGCGCGCATATCGATGCGCCGCCTGGGGATTTATTTGTCCAGACCATGTTGCAGGTATATCGCGCTTACGAGATTGCTTGCGACCGCGCTGGTTTGGTGGACTTTGCTGAATTGCTGCTGCGCGCGCATGAATTGTGGCTTAAAAAGCCCCAAGTATTAAAGCACTATCAAGGCCGTTTTCGACAGATTCTAGTGGATGAGTTTCAGGACACCAATACGGTTCAGTATGCATGGCTGCGGGTGTTAGCCGGCGCACACATTCCCGTGGTCGCCGTGGGAGATGATGATCAGTCTATTTACGGTTGGCGCGGGGCAAAGATTGAGAACATTCAACGGTTTACCGAAGACTTTAGCGATACTCAGACCATTCGCCTGGAGCAGAATTACCGTTCGACCCAGACAATTTTACAGGCCGCTAATGGTGTGATTGCGCAAAATTCTGGTCGGCTAGGCAAGGAGCTCTGGACCGATGGAGAGATTGGCGAAGCGATAAGCCTTTACGCAGGGTATAACGAGCATGACGAAGCTCGCTATATCGTAGAGCAGGCAGAGCAGTGGCTACTTGATGGAAACAATCGCTCTTCGGTCGCCATTTTGTATCGCTCGAACGCCCAATCACGCGTGCTGGAGGAGGCTTTGATTCGCAATGCCATACCTTACCGTATTTATGGTGGGCAGCGTTTCTATGAGCGACTGGAAATCCGTAATGCTCTAGCCTATCTGCGCTTGCTGCTAAATCGTGGCGACGATGCGGCAGTGGAAAGAGTCATTAACACGCCCCCACGGGGTATCGGTAGCAAGACACTTGATGCTGTGCGCGGGTGTGCTCGTGACAGGGGTATACCGTTGTGGGGCGCCATTACCGCTGTGCTGGAGGAAAAACGTTTGCCTGCTAGGGCTTTGAGCGCCCTCGAAGGGTTTATTATTTTGATTAACGAGTTGGACTCCGGGACGGGCGACCTTCTTCTAGAACTGTCTCTTATACACATCTGACGCTGCCGACGAATAGAGAGGTG
>OJBV01000239.1_pt1 | contig 9958 bp, 10 predicted proteins | sample 1590821 | NCBI WGS metagenome assembly OJBV01 (sample SAMN05416694, study PRJEB24817) | seawater metagenome | isolation source: Sea water | place: Canada:Atlantic | collected 2013-07
CCTCTCTATTCGTCGGCAGCGTCAGATGTGTATAAGAGACAGCTATTGCTGCTAATGCCGATAAGGCAGAATCCCTGCGCATGACGCCACCAGAGAATATTGCTTTATTAAAACAGATTAAATTTTTGCGCGCTTTTCAGCCTAAAGCGTGGGGGGGGTTAGAACTGTCTTTGCCAGAGTTTGCTGAAGCCGTAGCAACGCTAGCTGGTGCATGCGCCAGCACAGCCTGGGCGACCAGTTTACTGTGCACCCATAGTCATCAGCTGGGCCTGTTTTCAAAACAGGCCCAAGAAGACGTGTGGGGGCAAGACCCAGAAGCCACGATAAGTTCGAGTATTGCGCCTTTTGGTAAGACCACAGAAGTAGAGGGTGGTGTGATGTTTAGTGGCGACATGAGTTGGAGCAGCGGTTGCGACCATGCTCAGTGGGCAATTATGGGATTTATTCGTGCCGGTGCCACCGCAGACCCTGCCCCACACCAACACTTTGCCCTAGTGCCGCGGGCAGACTACGAAATTATTGATAACTGGCATGCCATGGCCATGAAAGGCTCTGGCACCAAAACCCTTAAAGTGCACAATGTATTTGTTCCCGAACATCGCATCGAGTCTGCCAAAGCCCTAATGACTGGCCAGTCCAGAGGGTATGGTATGTACCCAGACAGCAGCATCTTTTTTGCCGCCTATCGACCTTATTTTGCCAGTGGTTTCTCTGCCGTAAGTTTGGGCATTGCCGAACAAATGATTCGTTGGTTTACCGAGCGCTCTAAAACCCGTGTACGCGCTTATACGGGCGCAGAAGTTGGCAAAGACGTACCCGCCTACATGCGCTTAGCAGAATCAAAACACCAAATTAATGCCGCCCGCGCCCTGCTAGAAAAAGACTGGCATGACCTAGCACAAATGGGGGTTCAACACGCACTACCTAATGCCGACCAACTGGCTCAATGGCGAACCAACCAGGCGTATGCGGTTAAAATGTGTGTTGCTGCAGTAGATCGTTTGTTTGAATCTAGTGGCGCTAATGCATGGTTCTTAACCAATGAAGCTCAGCGATTGTTTAGGGACTCACACATGACTGCTGCCCACGCCTATACTGACTATGATGTGTGTAAACAGATCTATGGCCGCCACTTAGTGGGCCTAGAGCCCGACCCTCGCTTGCTTTAACATCGTACCTACCAAAGGAGAAAACCATGGGAAACATCGTCTTAGCCGCCAAAATTACTCACGTACCTACCATGCTCATGTCAGAGCAACCGGGGCCTATATTTGGCAAACGTAAGCAAGCCATCGATGGCCATAGAGAAATTGTAGCCCGAGCTAAAGCGCTGGGAGCCGATACTGTTATTGTGTTAGACACCCATTGGCTAGTAAACGCTGGTTATCACGTCAACTGCGCAGCCAGCTTTAAAGGCAACTACACTAGCCATGAGTTTCCCCATTTTATTCAAAACTTAGAATACAAGTATGAAGGCAACCCAGAGTTAGGTGACCTTATTGCCGAAAAAGCCCAATCCAAAGGCGTGCATGCCCTTTCCCATCAGCTTGAGTCATTAACCTTAGAATATGGCACCCTAGTGCCCATGCGCTATATGAATGAAGACTCATCCTTGAAGGTGGTGTCTGTGGCAGCTTGGTGCAGCGTGCACAGCATTGAATCGTCACGGTTAATGGGCCAAGCCATTAAAGAAGCCGTAGAAGAAAGTGATAGCAAGGTATTATTATTAGCCTCTGGCTCTTTGTCTCACAAAATATGGGCCAACGAAGACTACGCCGCTAATAACGGCACCTTTACCATATCCAGTGAATTCAACCGCCAAATGGATCTGCATGTTTTGGGTTTATGGACCCGGGGTGACCACGCCACCTTCCTAAAAATACTGCCTGAGTACGCTCAAAAGTGTAACGGCGAAGGCGGCATGCACGATACGGCTATGCTTTATGGTGCATTAGGCTGGGACCAGTACCAAGGCAGGGGTGAGATCATTGGTGAATACTTCCCTAGTTCTGGCACCGGACAAGTGAATGTGGTGTTTGAGCCAGATTAAACATCTAGCGTGCACCCCAAAAACCCAGATCACCTAGCCTCTTGATGGTGCCTATACAGGAGCCTATAATCCCTCCAACGTGTTATTGACGTATTAACCCCAGTGTAATTTTAACTATGATTGAAAAAGACATTATTGTTGTGGGTGGAGGAGCCTCTGGCTTTTTTGCTGCCATTAATATCGCAAAACAAGCACCCCACTTAAAGGTCGCTATTTTAGAACGCGGACAAAAAGGCTTAACTAAAGTTAAAGTGTCTGGGGGAGGCCGATGCAATGTCACACACGCAGAGTTTGTTCCTTCAGAATTGGTGCACAATTACCCTCGTGGTGAAAAAGAATTATTAGGCCCCTTTCACCAATTTATGACAGGCGATACCATTGCTTGGTTTGAAGAACGCGGCGTAGAGCTAAAAATCGAAGAGGATGGACGTATATTTCCTGCGTCAAACTCGTCACAAACCATAGTGGATTGCTTTTTAAATGAAGCCAATAAATATCATGTAGACGTGCTCTACAGCCACTCGTTGAAATCCCTTAAACATGCAGACAGCCTCTTTCAACTAGACACAACTAAAGGCCATTTTTTAGCAAAAAAAGTAGTCATCGCTACCGGTAGCAGCGCCAAAATGTGGGGTCTTTTAGAAGGCTTAGGGCACACTGTGTCTAAAGCAGTGCCCTCTTTATTTACATTTAAAATAAGTGATGAGCGCATAAGGGACATACCTGGCGTTGTCGCAGAAAACGTAAACGTTAAAATACTGGGCACAAACCTAACCAGTGAAGGGCCTTTACTTATTACTCACTGGGGCATGAGCGCCCCTGCTATTTTAAAGCTATCTGCGTTTGGTGCCATAGAAATAGCAAAACGCGAGTACAGATTTAAAATAGAAGTTAACTTTATACGGCAATCATTTACCGACTGCTTAGACGTATTAAAAAACTCAAAACAAGCGCTTGCTAAAAAAATAGCATTTAAGTCTACCCAATTTAATTTACCTAAACGGCTGTGGCATAAACTCGTTTTAGCATCCAACATTACCGAAGATGCCCGATGGGCCGATATCAATAAACTGCAATTAGAGACACTTGCCAAACAACTCACACAGGCGGTGTTTAATGTGCAAGGTAAAAGCACATTTAAAGAGGAGTTTGTGACTGCAGGAGGCGTATCCCTTAAAGAGATCAACTTTAAAACCTTCGAGAGCAAATGTGTACCGGGGATTTACTTTGCAGGGGAAGTGTTGGATATCGACGCCATCACTGGTGGATTTAACTTTCAAAACGCATGGACAGGCGCACACATTGTCTCGCAAAACGTTGCCAAGGGCCTAAGTTAGAGGAGCACCCAAGCCTGCCTTACTACCTAAGCTCTACCACATCATGCAGAAGATCTAATAAATCACTCATCTTTTGAGCACCATACTTATCGTTGAGGCCCTGATAAATCACCTGCACTTCTGGTGTAACCGACTCGATTAACGCCGCACCTGAAGGCAAAATAGCCAATAATACTCGGCGACCATCTTTGCCATCAGCACACCGTGTAAGCATGTTTTTTTGCTCTAAGTGCTTAATAATTCGGGTGAGGCTAGGGGCCAGTACACAAGCGCTTTTCGCCAGTTCCTTAGCATCCATTACGCCATTTTCGTGTAACACTCGCAATACCCGCCACTGCTGGTCAGTCACATCATGGTTTTTAAGCACTCGCCGAATAGGAGACATCACAGTTTCCCGTGCTCTTAATAGAGCCAAGGGCAAAGCACGGTCTGTTTTGGTGGGCTGCATAGTGAATCTCTAAGGGTTAAGGTAACGGTTAAAGAAAGGGTTAAGGTGGCGATTACTAGGCATTATACGGGCTTAGAACACATTACTAAACAAGTTAACCACCTACCTCTGGGTTAAACCTCTAAATCCCATCTCTGAAAGCGCCAGCAGTATGCATTTTTAAGAGGAATCATAATTTGCATCATATTAATAATTTAGTTAACATATTAATTAGTTTGCTGTAGCCAACAGCCGGCACAACAAAGAGATAAGACCATGCCACACGTTACCATGGAATATTCCGCCAACCTCGAGCCTCAGGTTGATTTTGATGCCTTATGCCGCGCCATCCATACCACTGGCATCGCCACTGGCTTATTTGAACTGGGTGCGGTGCGCGTGCGCGCGGTAAAATGTGATCACTACGCTATAGCCGATTTACTGCCGCAAAACAGCTTTATCGACACCTCCATTCGCATTGGCTTAGGCCGCAGCCAGGCGGAAAAAGAACGCCTTGGCGAAGCCATTAATGCCACCATGAAGAAATTTTTAGCAGCACAATTAAGTCAACCTTACTTTGCCCTTTCCATCGAAGTGCGAGAAATTAACACCCCACTCAGTTGGAAAAGTAACGCCATGCATCCCCGTATTCGTCACCTTGCCAAGGCCTCTAGCTTAGATAAAGGAAATACAGAATGAGCAGTTTCGAACAAAACCAAAGCGATGCAGCTGGCTACTTACGCCAGTTTAGTAATGGCGTGTTAAACCACATCAACGGCCAACAACAAGCGGCATTAGATCACACTTGGTTTGAGAGCTTATCGCCCATAGATCTAACCCCCCTTGCTAAAGTAGCCCATGGCAAAGCAGCCGACATACACCTTGCTGCACAAGCCGCACATCACGCGTTTACGCCATGGGCCGCCATGAGCGGTAAACAAAGACAAAAGATTCTTCACAAGGTAGCAGATGGTATAGAAGCTCGCGCTCATGAAATTGCGCTATTAGAATGTATCGATACCGGTCAGGCCATTAAATTTATGACTAAAGCCGCCCTCAGAGGCGCAGAAAACTTTCGTTTCTTTGCCGACAAAGCCGTACAAGCCCAAGATGGCCAATCGCTGTATGCCCAAGGCCAAGTCAACGTCACTAAGCGTTACCCCATAGGCCCTGTGGGTGTAATTACCCCGTGGAATACGCCATTTATGTTATCCACTTGGAAAATTGCCCCAGCCTTGGCTGCAGGGTGCACTATTGTGCATAAACCCGCTGAATTTTCACCCTTAACAGCTAATTTATTAGTGCAAATTGCTGAAGATGCGGGCTTACCTATTGGGGTATGGAACCTGGTGAACGGCATGGGAGAAGAGGCAGGTAAAGCCCTCACCGAGCACCCATTGATTAAAGCCATCGCCTTTGTAGGTGAAAGCCGCACTGGTTCGTTAATCCAAAAACAAGGTGCAGACACCCTCAAGCGTGCTCACTTTGAATTAGGTGGTAAAAACCCCGTATTGGTTTTTGCAGATGCCGATTTAGACAAGGCCGCTGATGCCGCTGCCTTTATGATTTACTCACTTAATGGCGAACGCTGCACCTCGTCTTCTCGCCTATTGGTAGAAGACAGCATCTACGACACTTTTTGTGCCATGGTGGCAGACCGCGCCAAGCGTATTAAAGTGGGTCACCCACTGGATCCAAGCACCGTGATTGGCCCACTTATCCACCCAGAACACGAAGCCAAAGTATTATCCTACTTCGCAGCAGCCAAAGCTGAAGGCGCTACCATTGCCGCCGGAGGCAAGAAAGTAGCGGGGTTAGCCGGCTGTTATGTGCAACCCACACTCTTTACCCAGGCCAATAACCGCATGCGTATCTCTCAAGAAGAGATCTTTGGCCCTGTGCTCACAGCCATTCCTTTTAAAGACGATGCCGAGGCTGTAGCCATAGCCAACGACATTGAGTACGGCTTAGCAGGTTACCTGTGGAGCCAGAATGTAGAACGCTGCTGGGCCATTGCTGACCAACTGCAAGCGGGCATGATTTGGGTTAATTCTGAAAACTCACGTCACTTACCCGCACCTTTTGGTGGTGTTAAAGCCTCAGGCATTGGCCGTGATGGCGGCGACTGGTCATTTGAATTTTATATGGAAACCAAGAATATTTGTTTTGCTATGGCCGGGCACCAACCCCCTCAGTTGGCCAAATAATTAGGCGTAAAATACACAGGAATTAGCATGAACACTTACCCAAAATTTGCCACTGTTACGGCACACCAAAAAAGCCACTATGGCATCGTTACAGACACCGGTTTTATAAGCCTAAGCAACACCTTTGGCAAACAATACCCTACGCTAAAAGACGTCATTGAGGCCGGTCAATTACACGTGTTAGAAGGTGCTGCCAAGGGCCAAAGTGATGACTTCAAACTGGGTGAATTCAACTACCAGATTCCCATCAATAACGCTGAAAAGATTATTTGTATTGGCGTTAATTACCCCGCCCGTAACGAAGAATACAAAGATGGCCAAGAAGCCCCCCCTTTTCCGTCCATGTTCATTCGTTTTGCCCGTTCATTTACTGGCCATAACACCCCACTGGTGCGCCCAGAGGCGTCTAGCCAATTAGATTACGAAGGTGAGGTTGTCATTGTCATTGGTAAAGGTGGCCGCCACATCCCTAAAGACCAGGCATTAGACCATATTGCTGGCATTAGCCTATGCAACGAAGGAACTTTAAGAGACTGGGTACGCCACGCTAAGTTTAACGTGACCCAAGGTAAAAACTTTGATTCTAGTGGTGCTATTGGCCCATGGATGGTGGCTTACAAAGATGAAAGCCAAATTGCAGACATTCGCTTAACCACTAAGGTTAACGGTGAATTACGCCAAGAAGATCGAACCAGCCGCATGATGTTCGATTTTCGTTACATTATTAACTACATCTCTACCTTTACCACCTTGGCCCCTGGTGACATTATTGTCACTGGCACCCCCACAGGCTCTGGTGCACGCCTAGATCCACCTGTGTATTTAAAGCCTGGTGACACCATAGAAGTGGAAGCCGAAGGCATTGGTTGCCTGCGCAACAGCGTGGTGGACGAGGTTTAAATTATGCCACTTAGCCCACAACAGATCTCAGAAACTGCCCAGCGCCTAGACGCTGCAGAGCAAGCCCGCCAACAAACGGGGTTAATCTCTCTGGCCTACCCTAACATGACTATGGACGACGCCTATGCCATTCAAGCTGGCTGGGTAGCACACAAGCTAAACCGCGGCAGACGTATTGTGGGCCATAAAATTGGCCTTACATCCAAGGCCATGCAAGCCGCTTTAAACATCGCTATTCCAGATTCTGGTATCTTGTTTGATGACATGTTGTTTAACAGTGGCTGTGATATCCCTCAGCAGCGATTTATTCAGCCTAGGGTAGAGGCAGAAATCGCCTTTGTGATGAAGCATGACCTTTGTGGTGAGGAAATAAGCGTAGCACAAGTGATAGAGGCCACAGATTACCTTGTGCCATCTTTAGAAATTTTGGACACGCGCATTCACAGAATATGCCCCAAAACGGGTTTAGCACGCAATGTGTTCGACACTATTTCTGACAATGCAGCCAATGCAGGAGTAGTGTTAGGCACCCAGCACACAGACCCAAGCCAAATAGACATGCGTTGGATTGGTGCCATTGTAAGTGCCAACGGCGAAGTGGAAGAAACAGGGTTAGGCGCTGGCGTACTGAATCAACCTGCCTTAGGCATTGCCTGGTTAGCCAAGCGCTTATATCAATATGGTGATAGCATAAAGGCGGGTGAAATCGTTCTATCTGGCTCCTTTATTAGGCCCGTGGAAACCCAAAAAGGCACTTTAATTGAAGCCGACTTTGGCGACTTTGGCGAAGTAAGCTGCCGCTTTTAATGTGTCATCTATTTAACTGGCTTTAGAAGGAATACCTATGCCTGCACCCATTAATACGTTTAAGCAAAAGCTTCTTTTAGGCCAGCAACAAATTGGCTTTTGGCTTGCAATGGGCAGCCCTAACGCTGCGCAAATTGCGGGTGGTGCAGGGTTTGACTGGCTGGTTATAGATGCCGAACACGGCCCCAACGACATCACCTCCTTGGTAAGCCAAATGCACGCCTTACAGGGGTCTGCCGCTAATATTATTATTCGCCCACCCGTAGGCGAAACCTGGATGATTAAACAACTATTAGACATAGGCTGCCAAACCATATTGGTGCCCATGGTAGACACTGCTGAGCAAGCAAAACAGCTGGTACAAGCGATGAACTACCCCCCAAAAGGCATTCGCGGCGTAGGCGCTGCTTTAGCACGCGCGTCTCACCATAACCGCATTCCCGATTACCTACAAACAGCCAATAACCAAGTGTGCCTGATCGTGCAAATTGAAGCCCAAAGAGGGTTAGATAACCTTGCAGACATACTTAGCGTAGATGGCATTGATGGCGTGTTTATTGGCCCAGCAGATCTAGCCGCCGACATGGGCTATTTGGGCCAGCCCGCAGCTGAACCTGTACAAGAGGCTATATGTGCTGCCATTAACCAAATAGTAGCGGCAGGTAAAGCGGCAGGCATCCTCATGGCTGTGCCAGAACTTGTACAGCACTACCTTACCCTGGGCGCCACCTTTGTGGCTGTTGGCACCGACGTGACCAGCTTTGCTACAGCCACTGATACCCTAGCTGCGCAGTACATTAGCGGGAGTGGCGTAAATGAAAGTAAAGAAGACGCTAAAAAGAAAAATAACCCTGCTTTGCGATCGGCAGGGGATGTTTACTAGCGTATAATATGGCCTGATTTTTAACCTATGGACGCTTTACCAATGACTGACTTCACCGATTACAAGGTTGCCGATATCTCTTTAGCCCCATTTGGCCGTATGGAAATTGACATCGCAGAAACCGAAATGCCTGCCCTAATGGCATTACGCACTAAATACGCCGCACAAAAACCACTAGCCAATGCTAAGGTCATGGGCTGTATCCACATGACCATTCAAACCGCTGTGCTGATTGAAACATTAGTGGATTTGGGTGCTGAAGTGCGCTGGTCTTCTTGCAATATCTTCTCTACTCAAGACCACGCAGCAGCGGCTATTGCTGCTGCAGGAATCCCTGTATTTGCCTGGAAAGGCGAAACGGAAGAAGAGGCAGAATGGTGTATTGAGCAAACCATTGTGCAAGACGGCAAAGACTGGGGCGCTAATATGATCCTAGACGACGGTGGCGATCTAACCACCATGCTGCACCACCAATTCCCAGAAATCTTGGCCAACTGCCATGGTATTTCTGAAGAAACCACCACTGGCGTTCACCGCTTACAAGAAATGTTAGAAGCCGGCACCCTTAAAGTGCCCGCTATCAACGTTAACGACGCAGTCACCAAGAGTAAAAACGACAACAAATATGGCTGTCGCCACTCTTTAAATGATTCCATCAAACGTGCTACAGACCATCTGCTAGCAGGTAAAAAAGCCCTTGTAGTGGGTTATGGCGACGTAGGCAAAGGTTCAGCAGCATCTTTACGTCAAGAAGGCATGATCGTTAAAATTACCGAAATTGATCCAATCTGTGCCATGCAGGCATGTATGGATGGCTTTGAAGTGGTGTCGCCTTACCTAGACGGTATTAACACGGGTGATATGAGCTGCATTAATACCACTTTAATGGGCACCACAGACATCATTGTGACTACCACCGGCAACACCAACGTGTGTGATGCCAACATGCTTAAGACCATTAAAAACGGTGCTGTAGTCTGTAACATTGGTCACTTCGACAACGAAATCGATACCGCTTTTATGCGTGAGCACTGGAAGTTTGAAGAAGTGAAGCCTCAAGTACACAAAGTTTACCGTGCCGCTGATCATAATAAAGCTGACTTTGTTTTACTTTTAGCTGAAGGCCGCTTAGTTAACCTAGGTAATGCCACAGGTCACCCATCACGTATCATGGATGGTTCTTTCGCCAACCAAGTGTTAGCGCAAATGCACCTATGGGACGCCAAGTTTGCAGACTCAAGCGGGCTACATTAACGTGCCCTTTGATGGCCCGTTTAAGCCAGAGAGCTATAAGTACTAAACTACTCCTGTCTCTTATACACATCTGACGCTGCCGACGAATAGAGA
>OJBV01000244.1_pt1 | contig 9797 bp, 11 predicted proteins | sample 1590821 | NCBI WGS metagenome assembly OJBV01 (sample SAMN05416694, study PRJEB24817) | seawater metagenome | isolation source: Sea water | place: Canada:Atlantic | collected 2013-07
AGATCTACACCTCTCTATTCGTCGGCAGCGTCAGATGTGTATAAGAGACAGTCAACATAGAGAATAATTTCCTCTACAACGAGATGTATCACTTCACCTCGAACGACCCAACAGCAAGTGGATTCCAAGAAGTAGCCAAACTCATAAAAGCATCGACCGAAGAATCCAAAATCTGGATAAAAGGTCACGGCACTGGCACCCTCGATGCAGGCAGGATGGAAGCGACCTCTCTCCAAGAATCGTTTCCCGACTCACCACTGGTTTCATGGAAGGGCTCCATCGGCCACACTCTCGGAAGCTGCGGGATAGTAGAACTCTCCATCGTCATCGAAGCGATGAAAGCAGGACGATGCCCCGGAACCGTCGGGACAAACAAGAACACCATGGCCAGTAACGTCGCCACCGATTCGTTCGACATCAGTGGATACAGATCTGCCGCCCTTCTAAGCAATGCATTCGGAGGTGCCCACGCGGGTTGTATCATAAGCCATGCTTAATCAACGCTACATCATCGAAGACGCCCACGCCATTGAGGGCGGAAACGACCTCGTCGCCGAGGCCCGAGCCAAATACAAGGAAACCTACCCCAGTCGAGTCGCTCGAAGAATGACTCATATCGGTATGATGACTGGTCTTTGCCTCAAGCCTTTGAGCTACGATCAAAACACGCCAATCGTCTACGCTTCGGTCTTTGGTGAGTCTCAATCCCTAGAAGCCTTCATTGATAGTTTCCCAGGAGCGAGCCCTCTTCACTTCCAACGCTCGATCCACCCCAGTGCAATTGAACAAACCCTCATTGCCAATAAACAGCCCATCAATCGATTCTATCCGATCACAAGCGATTTCAACCTCGCAGGACAGGCAATCGAAAGCCCCCTCATAAGCGACTCCGACCGCAGCATCCTCGTCGGCGGCGATGAACGAGCCACATGGCTCTGCGAACACGAACTCGCGAGCCATACTTCATTCGCATGTAGTCTCCTGGTCAAGAAGACCGGCGAAGGCATTGGCTCGATCACGATCGGTGACGAACTTCCCGAGAACTGCGAGAGCGAATGCACTCTAAGCCAACTCGCTCGTGCAATACAGGAGCACAGTGCACTACAGATCCCTTCCTATTCATTCAATAGGTGGATACACGTCAGTTGGGAATGAACGCACAGCCCCAAACGAAGAACCCCGGACCAAGCTGGGGCTACCGCTTCATGAGATGGGTAGATCGTGTTACGCCAGAACCAATCCTGAATCGACTGCTCGCGATTGGGGCACTCTACGCACTGACTTGCCTCACCCAACAACGGCGTCATTCCTTGAATCATCTAACTCGGGCCCGAGGTAAGCCAGCCACCCTCCGCGACTCATGGGCACACTTCACTACCTTCTCAAAATTTTTGATCACGCGCTTTCGTGCAGCTGAAGGAGTCGAACCTCAATTTATTGTCAGCCCCGACTCGTCCGGTAGAATCGAGTCCCTCCTCAACAGTGGCTCTCAAGCCCTCTATGGCACATTTCATTTCGGAAACTCCGACCTCATGGGATTCTGGCTTTCCCGGTTTAACCTGACCGTCCGTATGATCCGTCACCAAGTCGGAAACTCCAAAGACCTCGACTGGCTGAAGAAACGTTTCGGAAAGAAGATCTCTTTCATCTGGGTCAACGACCCACGCAACCTCCTCTTCCAACTCAAAGAATCGATAAACGAAGGGCACTCTATCGCAATGAAGTGCGACCGAATCGAGCACAGTAGCAAAACTGAGGCCTTCAATTTTCTTGGAGAAAAACGGCTATTCCCCTTCACAATCTACCATCTCTCCGCTTTATTCAATGTCCCCGTCGTATTCGCATTTGGAGTACCCAACAGTAACAACACCAAAACGGTCGTCCACTCGTCCACGGTCTACTACCCTAACGCCGAGAACAAACGCCTCAATTTAGAGAACGCCCGCACCCACTTCCAAGAAACGCTGAACATGCTAGACGGCCTCGTTCGCGAAAACCCACTACAGTGGTTCAATTTCTTAGAAACAAATCCCAAAATAGAGGAGAGCAAGGAAAAGTGAAATTGCTCAAACGCATCTATCTTTGTTTCGCCTACTTCATGGCGATTTCTGGATTCATAGTCACCAGCATGTCCTTCAATTTTGTAAGTTGGACGACATTGAAATTTCCTCGTATTTGGGGCGGCATCAAAAACTTCCGCAACCTTCTACAATTTTACTTCATCCGATGGGATCGCTTGATGATGAAGATAGGCGTACTCAACCTCTACACTCCTCAAAAGACGGAGCCCAAAGATAGTAATGGCGAAATGTGGCTCTGTAATCATCCCACGATTCTAGACGGATCCTACCTTTTAAAATTCATTACCAACGGAACCTGTGTCTACAAGAGTGCGATTGGGAGCAACCCCTTGTACGGGTCGACCGTAAAGATTGCCGATTACATTCCCAATGTAGGAGGTCCCGACATGGTACGCAACGCTGCCAACAAACTAAAAAGCGGACAAGACATGGTCATCTTTCCCGAAGGGACACGATCGACTCGACTGGATACGAGCTTGTTTAAACCAGGCTTCGCTCTTATCGCGAAACGTGCCGAAGCCAATATCAACCTTCTTTGGACGGACAACCCTCAAGATTTCCTTACGCGCGAATCTCCTTACTGGAAGGCACCCAGACTACCCGCGACCATAAACATTACTCATTTCAAAACAATTCACTGTACTCGGAAATCCTCAGTAAAAGACATCCTCAAAGAAGTAATCGAGGCCTACGAAACACAAGCCGCCCTGAACCCCGTCAAATAATGAGTTCCTCCACATACCTTCCCGCCTCCACAAGGAGAGAAGAGCTCGACGGATTGAGCGAATTCATCTTCGACATTCCAAACGACTACCCTTTCCTAGAAGGACATTTTCCCAACAACCCAATAATTCCCGCCGTCACCCAAATCGGCTGGTGCCTTGACGCCATCGAAATCGATAGCGGAACAGAAACCAATAACTACACAATTTCCCGCTTTAAATTCACCAGCCCCCTCCCTCCCTCTAAATCAATTCGACTTCAAATGTCGAAGAAGGACCAACGCTACGGGTTTAAGGTATTCGTTGAGCAACAACGCTATTCCAGCGGAACGATCTCCCTGCCAGCATCAGGCCTTTAATTAGTGATGACCACAAATCACAGCCCAATCATCCTCATCCCATCCTACAATTCCGGAAAACCTCTTCTCGGGACCGTTTCGGAAGCCCTCACCGAATCACCCTACCCGGTCTGGGTCGTCGTCGATGGATCGACGGACAATAGCGAAGGCACCCTAGCCCCTCTCCAAAAAGCATATCCAGAACGACTAAAGTTGATCCTCAAACCAGTCAACGAAGGCAAAGGTGCCGCCGTGCGAACTGGCTGCCAACGAGCCCTCAAAGAAGGTTTCACTCGCGCTCTCGTAATGGATTCAGACGGACAACACCCCGCCGACCATATCGTACCTTTTCTAAAAGCCTCTCAACAAAAACCGGAAGCCATGGTTCTCGGACAACCAATCTTCGACGAAAACGTCCCCCTCGAACGCCTCTACGGGCGAAAGCTCAGTGTATGGCTCGTCCAACTGGAAACTCTAAGCACTCACGTGGGCGACCCTCTTTACGGCTTTCGCGTCTACCCCATCACCCCTCTTCTCGAAGTCATGGGGAACGGCAAACGAAGCAACCGCTACGACTTCGATCCCGAAGTGGCTGTCCGACTCTGCTGGAAGAAAACCCCCTGTATAAAAATTCCCGCCCCAGTAAAATATCTTAATGCGGAACAAGGAGGCATTTCTCACTTTCATTACCTGAGAGATAATTTTCGCTTCATCCTGCTACATACCAAGCTCATCATTGAACTGATCTTTCGCCTACCCGTACTCCTCTTCCGTTAAGCCTGAATTCCACCATGTCCCGCCCACTCGCAACCCTCGCACTCCTCCTGTCAACAATAGCACTGTTTTCAGGACACGGCATGGCCAACGACCTTGAGCAACGATTCCTGGAGAATGTAGAAAACATAAAGACGCAGAGTGAGGACGAGACCTACCAAACACTCGAATTCAACGAGGAACGTCATTTCCCTTTTAAGAAAAAACCTGTTTTGCTAAACGGAACCATCCGGATTTGGAAAGACCACGCCTCAAGTATTCACTATCCAGAAAAAGGCATCGTCATCATTTCCACCCAAGAGAGCAGCATCTACCGAAAGATAAACTCCAACGGGAAATCTACCGACAGAAACATTCCCTCCAGCAGATCAGACTTCAATGACATCCTCAGAGCACTATTCGCTCTCGACTTTGAAGCTCTCAAAGAATCCTTCAATTTCAAATACAGCGAAAGCGAAGGCCAGACGTGCCTTACCCTCATTCCGATTCAGGAAAATGAATCAAAAATCCAACACCTTGCCCTCGCCCTAACAAGCGAAGCCATTACTCAAATCGAAATTGGATTCGGCAAAGGGAAAAAAACGGTCATTTCCCCTCTTTCAAAAGCCGTCCTCCCAGAAGGGTTTACCAACGATGAAATCGAAAATTACTTCATCACTTCCGAAGAATGAATCCACGATGGAGAACAGTTTCAATCGTCGCGACCCTCATCACTCTCATCGCGAGTCTTGCTTTCCTCTCTCAAAAAGAGTGGACCCAAATAATTGAGACAGACGTTAGCACTCTCCTACCGAACAACGAGTCAACAGCGTCAAAGATAACAAGAACCCTCGTCAGCGAAAAGCAAGGACGCGGGATTTATATTATCATCGAGAATCTTCCAGAGCATGAAGAAACCCAAGCAAGGGTTAACGAATCGTTCCTCGCGACCCTACGTCAATCACCTCGAGTCGATTCAATCGACCTCGTAGACCAGTCCCTACTAAACGACCTCTTTCGCTACGTCGCCCAAAACAAGCTCCATCTCACCTTTCCCAAATGGTTCTCAATCAAAAACAATCACTACAACCAACTCCCGTCAGACGGTCGCCCCACTTTCGAAGAATGGGCCGCCGCATCCGCAGTCGAAGATTTTGACAACTTCCTCGAATCCCCTGAAGCGATGCAACTCGGAGAAGAAGGTCTTCTCGACCCGCTCCTTCTCAACATAACCGCCCTTAAAAACTTCTCCGCCACTCAAAGCTCTCATCCGAAAGACACCGAAGCGACTGCAATAAAATACTGGCTCACACTCAACACATCGCCTCTTTCGGTTAGCACTCAGGATGATATCGAGCTGCTTTTCAACCAGGCACAATCATCATTACAAGAGATCGCTGGCTCTGATATAAAAATCCGCTACGGCGGACTGCTTCGGCTCGCTGCAGCCAGTCGAACGCGCATTCAAAACGACGTCGTCAAAATAAACCTACTTTCCTTGATTGGCGTCATCTCCATCGTAAGCATTTTCATACGTAAACCATGGATTCTTTTGAAAGCATTGCCGATTATCGTTTTCGCACTTATCGGATCCTTTACCTCTTGCGTCGCCTTGTTTGGTTCCGTCCACGTCATTGTAATGGTCATCGGATCCATTATTATCGGAATAAGCATAGACTACGCCTTCCATGCAATCTTCGAAAGTAAGGATTCGAACTCGACGCGAAAGCTCCTCTTCTTCGCTGCCCTCTCCACGATAGCGGGCTCCCTAACCTTCCTAAGCTCAGACCTCCCTCTGATCCGCCAAATCGGAGCATTCACCGCTACCGGACTCTTTTTCGCCTTCCTCTACTCGCTCACCCTCAAGCGACACGACTGGGAACAATCAAAAGGCAAAGAGATTTCAAGTTCACCCCAATTACTCACTACAGCACGCGTTCTCATAATCGCCGCAATTATTACATCTATTTATGGCTTCACCCAAATCTCTTGGTCAGACGACATCCGCAACATGGAAGCCGCCGCCCCTGAACTCCTAAAAGAAGATCTCGCACTTAGAGAACAATTCGCCAGTACCGAAGATACAGAAACCCTGCTCGTAACGGGAAACTCATACCTTGAAGTCCTACAACATGCCGACGACTTCACACAATCAATCAACAACCCCAACACCTTCTCCCTTTCGACCACTCTCAGCACCCAGTCGGAAGTACAGGCACTCACAGAAACTCCCTACAACCTAACGCACTTCTTCGATTCTCTCAATCAAGCCTTCGAGAATGCCGGTTACGACACGACCCTATTCGATTCCTTCTTCAACGATGTCACATCATTCGTCCAATCCCCAATAATCCCACAAACCTTTGAAGACAAAGTTGCCACTCTCCCCTTTCTTCTGAACGGCCCCTTCGCAGGTCTCATCGATTCCGACGAATCACTCTATTGGACCATTCTCAGAATAGAAAATAGAGAATTCACTGAACGCCCTTCTCATATAGTTAAACTATCCAGCCTAGAATTCATCAACGAATCCCTCAACGGCTACCGTTCTTCTCTCTTCACATTTGGCATATCAGCCATCTCCGTAGTCTGTATCCTCATTTTAAGTTTCTTCGGATTTAAAAAAGGGATTCGAATCGTACTCGTCCCGGGAATATCTGTCCTCATCACCCTCGGCTTCGCAGCGATCGTATTCGATGATCTAAACATATTCCACCTCGCCGGATGCTTCCTCGCGATGGCACTATCCCTAGACTACGCCCTATTCTCATTCGACGCCTTCAATCGGAAACGCCCCATTCCTTTCTCGGTCTGGCTCTCAGCCGCGACCACGGGAGCCTCCTTTCTCGCTCTCAATATTAGTGCGATCTCAGTCGTGAGATCCCTCGGATTTGTAGTCTGCCTCAACACTGTGATCACACTAATTCTACTTCTCGCTCTTTCCTCCCGTTATATTCGTCTCTCAAAATGATGGAATCTCTCAACGACGCCCACTCTCAAGCCATTATAGATCGCCTTCCCCACCGCGAACCGATGCGGCTCATCCAGAAGGTCCAGAAACTCTCCGCCAATGAAACCGTGTGTGAGACCATAGTAAACGAACAGATCGCCCGACTCTTCTCTAAAGACGGGCAAGTTGACTGCCTTGTCGCAATCGAACTCATCGCCCAATCGGCCGCCATTCCATTAATTGGAAAGCAAACTCCAGACACCGCTCCGATGGCTGGAATGCTTATCCAAATAAAAAACTATTCGATCACCCAAAGGAGCATACCGATCAATTCCACTCTGAACACCCGAGTCACCGTCGAAGTTCAACCAGATAGCGTTTTCGTAATGGCCAACGGACAAGTCTCATTCAACAACACCGTGATCTGCGAAGGCAGCGTCACCCTCGCCGTTCAACAATAGTCACCACGAAGGATGAGATTGATAGATTCGTGGAAACAGCTCTGTGAAACCGCAACCGAGCTAAAAGCCGTCATCGAGCCGAATGGAAACACTCACTCTCGGTCGGCTATCAACACGCGATCAAAACAGCTCGCAGTTGAGTGGAAACAACAAGCACTCAAACCCCACCACATAATCGCCCTTCACACGACAAACAGTGTCGAGTGGATCTCCTCTTTTATCGCTGCCCTCTACCTTGACGCGGTCATCGTCCCCATCGATTTCAACATTTCCGATGAAAATGCCCTCACGATCGCCCAAAAAGCAGGTGCTACCCACTACTCCAACGGCAAAGAAACAAAACAGTTAAATCCCCAAAAACCACGCCGCTTCCAACGCAAAGATATCATCCTAGGAAAACTCACCTCAGGTAGCACCGGCGACCCCAAACTTCTCTTTTTTTCCGACTCGGAACTTCGAAGCGATGGAGAGCGGATTATCGCCAACATGGGAATCACAGCCGATGACATCAACCTCGGCGTCATTCCATGGGGACATTCCTATGGCATAGGGAACATCGTCATCCCATTTCTAATACAAGGAACCGCATTCACATGGACCACCTCCCCCCTCCCAAATGACATTGCGACCACAATCGAAAAGACCAAAGCCACCGTTTTCCCCGCCGTTCCCGCCCTCCTAAAGGCTCTCAACCGAAGCAATTGTTCCCTCGCTCTGTTCCAATCACTGCGACTCGTCATCTCCGCCGGAGCTCGTCTCCTCCCAGAAATCGCTCAGAACTTTCACGACTCCTACAAACTTATCCCACACAATTTCTACGGATCCAGCGAAACAGGCGGCATCTGCTACGACCAAGACGGACTGGACTCCCTGACCGGCAACAGCATCGGCAAGATAATGACCGGCGTTCAACTCGAAATTGCTCGCGACGGACGCTTCTACGTCACCAGCCCTTCCGTATTCACCTACCGCAACCCAGTTGCGAAGAAAGACGGCCAAGGACGTTGCCTCATGGTAGACCGTGCCACCATCGCCGCAGACAACTCAGTCAACCTCGGAAACCGTGCCAAAGGCTTCGCCAAAATCGGCGGAAAACGCATTGCCCTCAACGAAATCGAAGAACAGCTCAAATCGATAGATGGTATCAATGACGCCATCGTCATCGAACTCAGCAGCGAGTCCGACTCAACCCTCGGCACCGCCATCGAATCCAAACTCCCCCTTAGCGAAATCACAAAACGACTACACGACACACTCCCTCGACGTCTACGCCCCAAATCCATCAAAATCTACCAAGAGTTCCCCCTTACTCCTCGAGGAAAAACAAACCTCGCTCAAATCCGTTCCTCTTTAGAAAACCAATCAAAGGAAACGTCCTAACGCTCACTCGTAGCCGTTCTTAAAATTCAACTCGATCTCAACCAAAAGATTCGAGCGGCATACATCGCCTCTCAAATACACAAAGTGCTTACTCCAGGCGGGGAGCCTTTGCTCCAGATAATCCTTTGCCATCGTAAAGTCCTCGGCATTCCGCAAATACACTTTGCCCAAAACCTCCTCCACGCCGACAGCATTCTCAGGCAACGCTACCCGTGACTGCTTTTCAACAATTTCAAGATTATCACAAGTCACTTCCAGTTGACGCCTTACATCATCAATCCCGATCGACTCAGAACCCACCACTGCGGCCGTACCCGAAATAAAACGATAAAACGCATCCTCTAACTTAACCGATGTCGCACGTGCGAAGCTTGGGGACTTCGGCCCATAACGACGCGGATAACGATAAGCAGGAACCTGCTGTGGGTTTTCATGATGGGAGGGCTCAACATCCCCAGCCAAAAAGAGGACGATCAACTGATCTCCGTCCGCTCCCAAACAACTGCCCGATGGCATCGACGCCTCGTCATCGTCTCCAAAATACTCACGAAACGCTTCGGATCGGCCTTTGCTAAAAAGTTTGTAGATCTCCGTGTCTCCCTCGCCAACATTGATACCGGGAGCATAGTTCCAGATCCGATACAAACGCTTCCCTTCCAGAAGACCAAACAGCTCTTGATAGAGACCATAGGCGGATGCTTCTACCGTATCCGAAGTCAGTGGCACGCCCGCTAGCCCAAACGCAAGACCTCCATTTTTCCAAAGCGTAAATTGCTTCAGAGAAGAAACCTCACCACCCATAGGCGGGACGAACTCCGATTCCTCCCCGCCTAAGAGGGGCAAAGGGATATCAATGCGTACATCGCCTTCTTGATCTGCTATCTCTAACTTATTTCTCCCGTATCGAATTACCATTTCTATATTCTGCAGTAGAACTTGCGCACTATTTGCCAAAATCTATCAAACTTTTTTACCAGCAGAAAGGATCTGTCTCTCCTAGGACCATGGAAATGCACTACGACAGAATAACCCCATCAAATTACTATACCAAAGACAAGGAGGCACTCACTTCAAATACGCCTCCCTCTATTTTCTTCTTCCCATAGTAAGAC
>OJBV01000247.1_pt1 | contig 9662 bp, 9 predicted proteins | sample 1590821 | NCBI WGS metagenome assembly OJBV01 (sample SAMN05416694, study PRJEB24817) | seawater metagenome | isolation source: Sea water | place: Canada:Atlantic | collected 2013-07
AGATGTGTATAAGAGACAGATATAGTGTATGGCAAGCCAGACGCTACTGACGCTGAATTGTTACAAGCCTGCAAACAAGCAGAAGCCAATGTGTTTATTGATGACTTAGAGGATTTAAAAGGTAACCGTGGTTATATGGCTCAGGTGGGAGAACGGGGTGTTAAACTTTCAGGCGGACAACGTCAGCGTATCGCTATTGCTCGTGTGCTACTTAAAAACGCACCTATTTTGGTATTAGACGAGGCCACTTCGGCATTAGATTCAGAAGTGGAAGCTGCCATACAGGCAAGTTTAAACCGCCTTATGGAAGGCAAAACTGTAATTGCCATTGCCCATCGTTTATCGACCATCGCCGCCATGGATCGCTTGGTAATCATTGATGAGGGTAATATAATTGAGCAAGGTAGCCATAAAGAGTTGCTTGCCCTTGGTGGTATTTACGCCAAACTCTGGCAGCATCAAACCGGTGGCTTTATTGGTTTAGATTAACACCATTAGTTGTCTGGTCATCAACACAGATCATGTGCTGAGTTAATAGTGGTCTTCTTCTGATGCTTCATCTGTGTCTGGGATAGCGGTTTCTGGCCCAGCCATAGGTGCCTGGGTCCATTCGTCACTATCATCCAGCTGCTCTAGCCCATCTTCCTCAAGGGCTTCAGCATAGTCTTGCGCATCTGGGGCTGCAAAGGCTGCAATAGGCGTACCGATGACACCAGCAGCTAACATTGGCGACTGATCTTCCACGTCTTCTGGAGTAACCTCGCGATAGCGCATGCTGTTTAGCACTGCTAAAGCAATGGCTACAAAAGCAATAGCTATACCCACAAAATAAACATCTGGGCCAAGGCTCGACATAGCAAAAGCCACCATAATAGGGCCAATACTCAAACCAATACCAGAAGCCATTACCATAGCACCGCTGGCAGAGACAATTTGTTCTGGAGATAACCGATCACTGGCATAGGCAATACATAAGGAATACATGGGCATGACCGAACCACCCACAATAACGATGAGCACAATATAGCTATCACTTGTGGTGTCCCATGCAGAGGCCAACAAACATAATATGACTGCCACCATGGCGTTAATTAGCATTACACCACGACGACCATACCTGTCAGACAACCATCCAATTGGCCACTGCAATAAGAAACCACCCCACAAAAAAGACGCCATAAATAACGCCACTAAGCTATTATCAAAGCCTTTTTGTAACCCGTACACGGCCCCCAAACCGAATGCTGTACCATGAGCTGCACCCGTTAAAGCATTACTAATAACTGCTAAAGGAGAGACTTTATACAAGGCAAAAATAGACATGCTAACACCCTGATCGAAGGCAGGAGCAGGACGAGCTGTAAGAAGTATAGGCACTAGTGCAAACGAGATAATGACAGAGATAAGAATAAATAGTTCTGTGCTGGCTGGGTCTGCCACATTAAGTAAAAACTGGCCACTGCCCATGCCCAAGGTAATGACAACCATGTACACAGACAAAATAGCACCACGATTTTCGTTACTGGCCCTGTCGTTTAACCAGCTTTCCGCCACCACAAACAATCCCGAAAAACAGATGCCAGTGACAAAACGCATTAAACTCCATGTGTATGGATTAACATAGATACTGTGTAAAAGGATAGCAATAGAGGCCGTTGAAGCTAAGGCAGCAAACACTCTTATGTGCCCTACTCTGGATACCAATTTAGGCGCAATAATACTGCCAACCAACATACCCGAAAAATAAAACGACATCACCACACCAGTGGTAAATACGTTAAACCCTTCTAAGCTAGCACGGACGCCAAGGAGTGTACCCTGTAATCCATTGCCTACCATGATAAAGCCGATGCCCAATAACAGGGCCCAGCTGGCTTTTATTTCTTGCAACATGGCGTGTATCTCCACCATAAGCGCTGATCTTTAGGCCGCCACAATACTGCTTTTTTAAGGTATTGAATAGAGCTAAGAGCCTAATTAATCCAATTATCTGGCAGCCCCTCCTGTTAGAGGTGTTAACCCAAATAAGCCTTAAGGACCTCTTGTGCAATAATCTGCAAACCCTTAGCAATACGCTCGGGGCTTTGCGCAGCATAGTTGATACGAATACATTCGTGTTGATGTTGCCAATCATCGGTAATACCCACAAAGAAATTATGCCCAGAAACTACGATCACGCCTTGCGCTTTTAACCGCTCGTACAACTCTTGACTAGTAATAGGCATGCCTTTAAACCACAGCCAAAGGAACATGGCCCCTTCTGGTTTGTGCATAGCGTATGGAATTGCAGGGTCCATTACTTTGTGTAAGGTGTTCTGTGCAAACGTCAATTGTGCTTCATACGCAGGGCGCACTACCTTTTGGCTTAGATCAATGATTTCTCCTGAAGCAATTAAGCCTGTGGTCAGTGCTGCACCAAAGCTACCACTGGCTAGATTAATAATGGCATTAATACCTGCAATGGTGTGAATGGTTTCTTCATTAGCCACCACAATCCCAGTGCGGGCACCGGGTAAGCCGAATTTAGATAAGCTTAAACACACAATGGTGTTGTCATTCCAAAAGGGGGTAGCTGGGGTGTAAATTAACCCAGGAAACGGAATACCATAAGCGCCATCAATGATTAATGGCACCTTATTGGCTTTTGCCAATGCATCTAGCTGCTCAACTTCGCCATCGGTAATGACATTACCCGTGGGGTTAGTAGGCCTAGACACACAAATAGCACCTGTACTTGGCCCTACGTCTAAGTCGTCAAATTTCACCCGATACTTAAACTGGCGTTGCTCTAACTCATCAATAATAGGGTGAGCTGCAGTAAATAAGTCGCTACCGATACCCGCATCAGCATAACCAATGTACTCTGGCGCCATAGGTAGCTGAATTTGTTTCGTGCTGCCATTATCAAACTCACCTGCCAGCATGTTGAACAACATAAAAAATGCAGACTGGCTGCCATTAGTAAGGGCTATATTATGGCGCGTAACGGGCCAACCAAGCTTTTTACTAAATAGCTGAGCTAAAGCGTCAATGAGCTCCATGTTACCTTGTGCAGGGTCATAACTACCGAGAAGCTGCCTAACAGAAAGCGGATCATTAGCCAGATTTTTAAGGCGTTGCTGCATGATCGCTTCTATTTCTGGGATATTAGCAGGATTTCCGCCTCCCATCATAATCATGTCACGGCCACTTGAGAGGGCATTAGTAATGTCGTCCATCAACACAGTAATACCAGAATCGCCACTAAATTTTTGACCAAAAGCAGATAATTTCACAGTTCATTTCCAGATAAAATGAGGTTTAAATAAAGTAATGGATCTCATCACTTTGTTGCATAGTGAGACCTTAAGGTCTCACCGTATAAAGCCACTAAATTGTGTTCAGAGCTTTATCATGACGGGCATACTACAGGTATTTTTGCCAAAACTCTGCTTTACCTGCTCCCTCACGAAGCTCATATACTTTAAACCCAAACTTGTTATACGACGCCTTAGCAATGTCATTGTTACCAAGCACTTCCAGCGTCACTTTGCAGGCATGTCTGGTTTGGGCATAATTCTCTACTGCTTGTAATAAAGCCGTGCTAATACCCATACCCCTAAATTTTTTCTGCACACCCAGGTCATGGATATTAACCAATGGCATAGCCGCAAAGGTGGAATAACCCCAAAGGCAATTCGTCATACCTGCACACTCATCCCCTACCCAAGCTAAAAAACTAAAATTTTGTTGTTGTTGAGGTAAATCCGTTAATAAGCGCTGCTTAACCTCTTCTGTTAAATCCTCACCACCACCCATATCATCCATGGCATAGGCACCCAGCTGCTCTATTAGCAAGGCCATTTGTTGAGGGTCTTGGTAATCAACCAGAGAAATTTTTACAGCTTTTTTATCTAACATAGGTTCTTCTCAAAGGTATAACATTAATCCTTATATAACCAAAAGGAATAACTAATAAGTTTTTAATTACTTTTTATTTTAAAAAAGTAATGGCATACTTCACGCAATCAATGGATCCAGTTGTTAAAAACAAATGGGGCCAATTTAATTTAACCGGAGCGTACACCCATGAGCAACATTTCTGAGACTCGCCTCAGCCACTTAAAACAACTAGAAGCGGAAAGTATCCACATCATGCGTGAAGTTGTGGCCGAGTTCAACAATCCAATCATGCTTTACTCAATAGGAAAAGACTCTTCAGTAATGCTACACCTAGCTAAAAAGGCTTTTTACCCTGCTGCTCCACCATTTAAATTATTGCACGTAGACACCACGTGGAAATTTAAAGATATGATTAAATTTCGCTCCAAAGCAGTTGCAGAATCTGGCATGGAACTCATTACCCACATTAACCCAGATGGTCTGGCTATGGATATCAGCCCCTTTACCCATGGTTCCAAGATTCATACTGACATAATGAAAACCCAAGGTTTAAAACAAGCCCTAGATCACTACGGATTTGACGCAGCTTTTGGTGGTGCCCGCCGCGACGAAGAGGGCTCCCGCGCTAAAGAACGTATATTTTCATTCCGTTCTCAAGAGCACCGCTGGGACCCCAAAAACCAACGTCCCGAGTTATGGAATTTGTTTAATACCAGAATTAACAAAGGCGAAAGCATCCGAGTTTTCCCAATCTCTAACTGGACTGAATTAGACATTTGGCAATACATCTACATGGAAAAAATTGACATTGTGCCTTTGTATTTTGCCGCCACACGACCCGTTGTAGCCCGTGATGGCATTAATATTATGGTGGATGATGATCGCATGCCCATTGCCGCCAATGAAACAGTAGAGCAAAAGTCTGTGCGCTTTAGAACCTTGGGTTGCTACCCACTGACTGGTGCCATCGAATCTACAGCGAACACCTTGCCAGAAATTATTCAAGAAATGTTACTAGCCAAAACTTCAGAACGCCAAGGTCGCCTTATTGATGCCGACCAAGCTGGATCCATGGAACTTAAAAAAGCAGAGGGTTACTTCTAATGAGCCACCAAAGCCAACTTATTGAACAAGACATCCACAGCTACCTACAACAACATGAACACAAAAGCCTTTTGCGCCTACTCACCTGTGGCAGTGTAGACGATGGAAAATCCACCCTCATAGGGCGTTTGTTGCACGACAGTAAACTAGTTTATGAAGATCAACTTGCCGCTGTTAAACAGGCTTCTGCATCTGGTCAAGGTAATCAAGACAGTGGTGACTTAGACTTAGCCCTGCTGGTTGATGGCCTGCAAGCTGAGCGTGAACAAGGCATAACCATTGATGTAGCTTACCGATATTTCTCTACTAGCAAACGCAAGTTTATTATTGCGGATACCCCTGGGCATGAACAATACACCCGCAACATGGCTACTGGCGCATCAAACTGTGACTTGGCTATTATTCTTGTGGACGCTCGCAAAGGTTTACTAACGCAAACTCGTCGTCACAGTTTTATCGTGTCTTTATTGGGCATTAAACATGTAGTTGTGGCTGTTAACAAAATGGATCTAATGGATTATAAGCAAAATGTATTCCAACAGATTCAGCAAGACTACAAAGCCTTTGCTGAAAACTTAGATTTGCCAAACATTCACTTTATACCAGTGTCTGCCCTAACAGGAGACAATGTAGTCGATGAGAGCGCAAAGATGCCATGGTATCAAGGGCCTTCGTTATTGCATTTATTGGAAGATTTAAATACACAAACAGACCTCACCCTAGGTGACTGGCAGCTGCCTGTGCAGTACGTTAACCGGCCTAACGCCAACTTTAGAGGTTACTGTGGCACCATTGCTGCAGGTAACGTAAAACCAGGAGATGAAGTGCGTGTGTTACCATCAGGCCAAATCAGCACTATAGACAAAATTGTTACTGCCGATGGGGATTTAACACACGCCTTCGCTCCAATGGCTATTACCGTTACCTTAACCGATGAAATTGATATTTCTCGTGGTGACATTCTAGTACATGCCAGAAACGCAGCACATACCGCTAATACGCAGCAGTTTAGCGCTAACCTAGTGTGGATGGACCAACAAAAACTCAGCCTAAGCCGTGATTATGAGTTGAAACTTGGTAGTAAACGCATTAATGCGCGGGTTAAAAAAATACACTATCAGGTCAACGTTAACACCCTAAGACGCAGTTCTGCTGACAGCTTGATGTTAAATGAAATTGGTTTAGTAGAGTTGCACTTAGATGCACCTATTCCAGCTGCTGAGTTTAAACACAGTAAAGGCTTAGGGTCGTTTATTTTAATTGATAAGATTACTCACGCTACAGCAGCTGCTGGCATGGTTGCAAAACTTAACACAGCTTCTACCATTGCAGCTAATGATAATATCATGGGTAACAGTTTAGCTGCCCTGAGCCTACCAAAGGCTAATCAGCAGCTTGCATCAAGCAGTGCGGAAGAAGTCATTCACTGGGTTTTAGGACTCGGTGCAAAAACCCTAGTAACTACTAATTTTGGCCCTCAAGAAGCGGTGTTGTTACACATGATTAGCCAAGCTGCACCAAACACTAAAGTGTTATGGATAGATTCTGGCTATAACATGCCACAAACCTATGCGTTTGCGCAGCAGGTGAGTAAGCAGCTGGATTTAAATCTAGTGGTTTATACCCCAGTAGTGAGTGCCGCAAGGCGTGACGCCGTTATGGGTGGCATTCCTACCATTGATGACCCAGCCCACATTGAGTTTACTCAACAATTTAAGCTAGAACCCTTTAAACGGGCTATGGCACAACTTGCACCCGAAGTGTGGCTCACGGCTGTGCGCCGTGAACAAAGTCCATTACGCCAGAAAATGGACACTATAGCTCATGGTCCTAACGGCACAATTAAAGTGTCACCATTATTAGATTGGAGTTTGGGAGATATGCAGGCTTACTTAGCAAAGCACGGATTACCAGACGAGACGCGTTATTTTGACCCTACCAAGGCTGAGGCAGGACGTGAGTGTGGTTTGCACACACTGGAGAGCAGTCCGTCTAACTAGCTCTAGGTAGCTACAGCCAGGTTAATACTGGCTGTTTATACTTGCTGCCTGTGTTGCTTATGGATCATTAAATACCAATGCTAAGATGGCATTTGTACCAGTTCAGACACTTCTAAGCTGCCACCGATATCTAAAAATGGACAAGCCTTGGTGATAACTACAGCAGCTTCAATAGACTCAGCTTCGATGATAGTGAAACCCGACATTTTAGTACCAGCATCCTTAGAGACGCTGCCGTCTGGAGATACATGATGGCTGTCTTTTAAAGGATTCATTGCACTAACAGCAGCTTCACCTAGACCATTAATCCACTGCATATATTTAGCAAAATGGGCTCGACCCTCGTCTGGCGTTGCAGGTTGATTACCACCTAAATAAGTGATGATGAATTGTGTCATGATAGAAAATCCAGATAATTGCGTAATAGTTAAATAGTGCCAACAAGTCTAACAGATAGCTATATTCAGTGTATATCGAGGTCTGTTAGACTAGGGCAATGCATAAAAAATTACTCATCGTTGCCCACCAGCCCTCTGCCAATACCCAACAAATGCTTGAAGCCTGCATGGCTGGCAGCCGAGCCGCAGACACTGAAAACGTTGAAGTATTAATTGTGGCACCCTTGGATTGCCAAGCCAAGCAGCTACTAGACGCTGACGCCGTGGTCATTCTTACTACAGAAAATCTTGGTTATATGGCAGGAGCCACTAAAGATTGGTTTGATCGCGTGTACTATCCAGTACTGGAGCTAAAACAAGGGCTCCCTTACGCTTTGATTATTCGTGCTGGCATAGACGGCACAGGAACACAACGAGCAGTAGAGTCTATTTGCACTGGGTTACATTGGAATTTAGCCCAGCCTGTGCTGGTATGCCAAGGGCCATGGCAAGGCAAATTTACTCATCAGTGCTTTGACATAGGTCAATATATGGCAGCAGGTTTAGACCTAGGTATACTTTAATACCAACTAGTTATACAGCCATTAAAAAGCCCGCTAAGCGGGCTTTTTAGGTTTAGTTCACTGCATTAACAAAAATCAGTAATTAAAGAACCTGGCTTAGAGCTTCATCTAAGGTAGCCACAGAGCGCTCTACGTTGTGCAACTTGTCTAGGCCAAATAGGCCTAAACGAAACGTACGGAAGCCCTCAGGTTCATCACACATCAGGGGTACACCCGCAGCAATCTGAATACCTAAAGCAGCAAATTTGCTACCGTTTTGAATAGCAGTGTCTTCCGTGTAGCTTACTACTACTCCAGGAGCGCCAAAACCCTCAGCAGCCACACTCTTAATGCCCTTCGAGGCCAACAAGGAACGTACTGCATCCCCAAGTTCTTGCTGCTCAGACTTCACCTTAGCAAAACCATACTGTTCAGTTTCACGCATCACATTGGCAAAAGACGCAATAGAGTCTGTAGGCATGGTAGCGTGGTAGGCATGGCCTCCATTTTCATAAGCTGCCATGATGTCGCGCCACTTTTTAAGGTCACAGGCAAAGCTAGTGCTGGTAGACGCTTCAAGAGCTGCAACGCCCCGCTCGCCCATCATCACTAGACCACAACACGGCGATCCACTCCAGCCTTTCTGAGGCGCACTAACTAACACATCTACACCCATAGTTTTCATGTCTACCCACAAACAACCAGACGCAATGCAGTCTAATACAAAGATACCACCCACAGCATGCACAGCGTCGGTTACCGCTTTAATGTAATCGTTTGGCAAAATAATGCCTGCCGAGGTTTCAACATGAGGCGCAAAAACAACGGCTGGCTTTTCGCTGGCAATCGTTGCCAATACTTCTTCAATAGGTGCAGGAGCAAAGGCTTCTTGGTCTCCTGTTTTTGCTTGGCGTGCTTTAAGCACTGTAGAACTTGAAGAGATACTGCCCATGTCCAAAATTTGAGTCCAACGATAACTAAAAAAACCGTTGCGAATAACTAAGGTCTTTTTACCCGTAGCAAACTGACGGGCTACCGCTTCCATGCCAAAGGTACCAGAACCTGGCACTATGGCCACTTGGTCTGCAGTGTAGACACTTTTTAGTGTACTAGAAATATAACGCATGTCGCCTTGAAAAGACTGTGACATGTGGTTAAGTGCACGGTCAGTATAAACCACCGAGTACTCTAATAATCCATCTGGATCTATATTGGGTAATAAGCCAGCCATGAGGCCTCCTAAATTTTATTTAGACATTGGGACTTAGCACAAGCACCAAGGCCGCTAGATTTAAAGCCAGCAATAAAAGAGCTTTGCTGGCTTTGAGCAGAACCTATCTATTAACGTAAGGTTTCTGCAGAATGTACCAAGAAGTCTGTAAGAGATTTGGCGAAACCACGCATTACCCACACTTCAAACTGTGGCTGGCCACTCACGTCAGCATTACGAATAACACTCACCCCAATATGGTTAATGTGGCTGTGTTGAACTTCACCAATAGCAAACTGCCCTTCATCAATGTCTAATGGCAGGCCACGAGCCAATAGGGCTCGGGCGTCTTCACCAGTAATTAATAGCTGAGTTTTGCCATAGGTTTGATCCGTTGCATAAACACCATTGTTATCAGCTAGGTCTGAACGATGTGTAGTTAACAGGTAGCGATCGCGCCCCGCCCATACCAAACGTTCATCACCTTGCACCTGTCTCTTATACACATCTGACGCTGCCGACGAAT
>OJBV01000251.1_pt1 | contig 9655 bp, 10 predicted proteins | sample 1590821 | NCBI WGS metagenome assembly OJBV01 (sample SAMN05416694, study PRJEB24817) | seawater metagenome | isolation source: Sea water | place: Canada:Atlantic | collected 2013-07
CGGAGATGTGTATAAGAGACAGGGCGAAAATATCTGGATCCATGATCACTGCGCGGCCTTCGTAGTTCATCAGTTGGGGTGGGGCGAAGCGCAGCGGGGTAAAGGATTGTAGGTCGTCATTCAGCCACGGGCGCAATTCACCGTCGCGGCGGTAGAGCTGTCCTTCACGCTCCAGCATGCAGGGGTAGCTCTTTAACTCGATGAATTTCACATCGAATTTATCCGTGTGAGCAGAACGTTTGCGCAGCGAATAACGACTGACCAGTGCGCCTAGCATCTGCTTGTGGTTTGTGTGAATAAAAACGGTTGGTTTCAAACTGTTTCTTCTCGCGCATAATGTGTGGGATAGTTTAACGCTACTGCGACCTTCTACAAACGTCTGGCTTTGGCAATTTTTGGAGCGACGCTCTGGAGTGGCCGTTACCGACAATCAATGTAACAAGGAAACTGCGTGGGCGAGGATCAATTAACAGTCTGGTGTCTGCTGGGGAAGAAAGCCGGCGATAATACGCAGGTGCGCGCTCTGGCTGCGGAATTGGACTTGGACAGTGTAGAGAAGTCTATAGCGGCCAGGCCCTGGGAACTGTTGAGTCATCTCGGCACTGGGGCGACGCTTGTGGGTGTCGATCGCCGCCAATCCAGTGATTTGCAGGCTCCCTGGCCGGATATTGTGATCAGCGCCGGGCGTCGCAATGAGCCTGTAGCACAGTGGATAAGGCAGCAATCTGGTGGACTCACTCGTCTGGTCCATATTGGCCGCCCCTGGGCGTCTCTGTCGAGTTGGGATCTGATCGTGACGACCCCACAGTACTTTTTGCCACAGCAGGACAACATCCTGCACAACACTCTGCCATTGCACCGTGTGTCGCTGGAAGGCCTCAGACGTGCCGAAAATCAGTTGCGCCCGCAGTTGGCGGCCCTTCCGCGTCCTTGGTTGGCAGTGCTTGTAGGGGGTGACAGTGGCCGCTTTGTCATGACCGGTGAGAAGGGTCGGCGGCTGGGCTCACTGGCTGCGGATCTTGCTACTGCTGCAGGCGGCTCTGTGTTGTTGACCGACAGTGCACGCACACCGCGTGCGGCCGGAGATGCTTTGCAGGCGCAATTGACCGCCCCGAATCTTTGCTACCGTTGGGGCAGTGGGGATGACAACCCTTATCGAGGACTGTTGGCGCTGGCAGATGCTTTTGTGGTCACTGGCGAGTCCATGTCCATGCTGGGCGAAGCCGTCGATACGGGCCGGCCGCTTTACATATTTGATGTGGGCGACGGCGCGGCGCATTGGTGGACGCTGCCGCACAGCTATCGCTACAAACCGCTCAGTCACCGCGTTGCAATGCGTTTCGGGCCCGCCCGTATGCGGCGCGATATTGGTAATATTCAGAATACTTTGGTGCGCGATGGTGGGGCACGATGGTTGGAGCCCAGTATGATCCACTCTGCTGCAGATGGCTTGAGGGCGGCTATCGCGTCGCCTTCTGCTCCTTCGCAGGGGTCCGGATCAGTTGCACACAATGAACTGAAGCGCGCAGCGCAGACGGTCAGGCAGCTTGTGATAACGCGCTGAGCGGATGCAGCGGTGCCGAGGGTAAATCGGGTGTATTGGCCAGAATTTCCAATGCGTCATGGCGAACATGGTTCTGTGCCATCTCAGCGCGTAAGAAGTCCTCGCTAATCTTGCCCTCTTGTATGCACTCCTTAAGCAGGCCAAAGAAGAACGCTTCCTGGTTGCGATCGGGGTGCTGCTTATAGTTGCCCAAAAAAGCGTACTCGCCAAACAGTTTGCGGCGTGCGCGCATGATCCAGGCCGCAGGGGGGAACAGGCGAAAGCGTTCCGCGGGACGCCAGTCGGTAGGCAGGCCGGTCTTCCAGGGTTGAGTCTTGCGCCGTGTGGTGTGGAGCAATTTGGTGTCCAGTGAGAACTTGTCGAAATCGTTCCACTGGGTCTCGAAAAAACCGATTGAGGCTTGATCCTCTTCCTTCAGACATATCCAAGGTTGGTAGTCCTGGGTGAAATCGAACATGGCTTCAAAGCTTTTGTGGGCATCCCAATGGGGGAGTTTGGCGCAATCAAGCAGCATAACGCTGCTGGCCATACATTTATCGATCAGACCCTTGGGGCCGGATCGCATGCGGCACATGATGGCATTGTCCTCCATGTTCCGACTAAGTAGCGCCCAAATATCGGCAGTGGCGAAGATGTCGGGGTCGATGACCACAGCGCGGCCCTCGTAATTCATCAGCTTTGGCGGCATGAACCGTGTTGGCGTAAAAGACTGCAAATCGTCATTCAGCCAGGTACGCTTGACGCCGTCACGAAGGTACTCTTGACCTTCCTTGGCAGCGAAAAAGGGGTAGTCGCGGCTGTCCATAATCTGCACATCGAACTTGTCGTTGTTGAGGGAGTAGCGACGCAGGGCGTGTTTGGCGACGATGGCACCGGTAATTTGCTTATGGTTGGTTTGAATAAATACGGAGGCTTTCATGGGGTTGCCAAGGCTGTCAGAGGTCACTTTAATGATCCTAAAACTATAAAGGAATACGTCTTAATTTGCTATTTCGAGGAACTGTTTTGAACGTGAATAGTACGCGCTACGCTGGATATCAGTCCGTTGTTACTTAAAAATCCCGCGGCGGTAAAGACCCCAAAAAAATCCCCATAGGTGGATGAGTGGCGCACGCCTGACTGCATCGGGGATGAGGATTTCCTCCCCCGAGTGACGCTCGAGCTTCCAGGCTATGTAGTCCAATCCGCCCTCGAAAGTGAACAGCGCTTTGATCAGCCGCACGATAGATAGGAGCTTACCCTGGCCCCGTCGAAGTGCCCATGCCAGCGCCGCAAGTCGGCGCCTGATGGTGCCAATCTGGCTGCGATAATGCAGTTCCTCGTCCTGCGTGTGCAAGGAGAAGGAAAACCCGAGGTCGCTTGCGTGATGCCGCGTCAGGGCTCCATAGAAGTCCAGGGACGTGCTTGCTAACTCCTGGGCCCGCCCGCCGCGCTCTGTACGCAGTTCTGTCGCATAGCTTAGGCTTAGCGATTGCTCCCACAAGGTCAGAAGGCTGCCCTGAGCGGGTAGAGCTGGCAGAGCCTTTCGCAGCAGGGTATGCGCTGCCTGCGTGAGGGCTGTTTCTATCTGACCTCGCACTGATTGGTCACGGGCATATAAGATGCGGGTGGGCTGCGCGAAACGGCCCCAGATATAGGACTCGAACCAGGCTGGTGAGCAACCTCGTTGGAAATCGCGCAAGGAAATGACGGTGACTTTGCTGCGCAGGGTCTTGCCCTCATTGCCATCGTCTACCGGCTTTTGCTCGGCATAGAAGACATTGGGAGGTAACAGCCAGTTAGCAGCCGCTAGTAGAGGGCGGCGATAGGCTGCGCGATAGCTATCGCAGATCAGATACAGGTCCAGCAGCCCGTCATAGATATCGCCGCTGCGCAGGCAGGAGCCATACACTAACGTGCTGCAGATAGTACCGTGATGGCGGGCATCAAGTTGTGCCAACAGCGCCGCTAGCGTCGGGTCCAATACTGCGTCGGGACCGGCGACCTTGGGGTAGGTATTCACAGGCGCAAAAATGCCAGAGGTTCGCTGGCGCTTATCGTCGCAGCTTGGGCAACCTGCAGTAGTTCTCCGTCCAGATTGATTTTACCTTCCATTTTAAGCGTTACCCTATTGGTGTTGTGGCTATGGTAGCCCGATGTCGGCATCGCATTGCGACTGTGACGACCGCGCACAATAGAGAAGAAGGTGCGGGCAAAGCGAGTACAGCCCTGTTCCATGAGAGTCAGGCGAATGGCGCCAGGCTCTGTGCTCCAGAACGGGCGCATACCGAAAGCCAGACGCTGCAGAGTGCTCACGGCGAGGATTAGGGTGCTGTATTGGGTCGGATCACTGTCTTCAAGTGACAGTGTGATGTCGACCTGCTGATTGAAATCTGGGTCGTCACGTACGACCCCCCACACAGTGCGCAGTGTGCCCAGCGCGAGGCTAAAATCATCGCGCAGGCCCCGCGAGTGGATTTCCTTGTGGGCGTATTCCGTGCCATGAATGACTGCCCCGCCACCGAGAAACATTCCATAGCGCTCGGGTTGGTCGGTGTCTATGACCACCCGCAGCATTGCCCGTTGCGCGATTTTATTAGCAGTTTCACGGTTGCCTTCACTCCACCGGCAGAAGTCCGTGACCGCCTTATTAAGTGAGCCACGCAGGCCTACATCCCCAGCACTCATGTTGGCTGTGCCGCCCGGCAGTAGGGCGATTAGAGGCGGGGTGACGAAGGGTTTTGATTCTAAAAGCGCACCAAGAATGGCCGCCACTGTCCCATCGCCGCCATTGATTGCCAGTACCCGGACATTGAGGTCGGCAAGTTCCTGCAGCACAGGCCCGATATCAGCCGTACAGTGCGTAATACGGTGGTGGATGCTTGGATGCCGCTCGATACGTGAGCGGATGCCTTCGAATTGGTCGCGGTTGTGGCCGCTGCTGGGGTTGCTGATCAGACCTATCGGACCTGCCATCGGTCTCACAATAGGGATTCCCTCATAGTGACGGACTTGAGGTTGATTTCGGTGGCGCCAATGCGCGGTGCCTGACCGCGTATTTGTAGTGGCAAGCCAGTAGCGCGGTCGAAGAACAAAATAATCTCTCCATTCAGTCCAAGCAGCCTGAAGTCATTTTTTTTCTCGAGTATCGTGTCCGGCTTGGCGTGTATGGCCACGGCCAGTGTTTCACGCGTGCCAGCGGCACGGTCTTCCCCCGTGATGTCGTAGTCAACGGTGATCGGGATGCCATTGCCACTGGTGAGATGTACTCGATAGAAGTTCAAATCAGTGTGGATCAGCACATCCATAGATTTCCCCGGCCCTTGCGCCTGCAACTGTTGTGCAAGCAGCAGCAGCATGTAGGGCGTTGTCACCATGATTTCATTCGCCGAAGCAGGATAGACAAGCTCCGTGCGCGACGTTGCCGGCCAATCCTGGGGTAGGGTATCGTCATCAGTCACCGGCTCGCGACGTTCACGGACTATAAAATCGGCCTCATACTCGTAGGATTTCACCCGTTCTTGCTTGCCTTGGCTAAGGCGCGAGCGGGTGAGTGCCCGGCCCGTGGCTGGCTCAAAATTCACCCGCACTCGCTCTGAATTATTCACTACAGAGCTCTCGACGTATAATTCCCAGCGCTCCGGATCATCAGCGACGGGAAGAACTTCGATGCGTGATCGCGCAGTGGCCCAAAACGCTGTTTGCTCGAACTCCACTACACGCCACTCAGGTAGCTGCGGGGCTTCGATGGTAGAGGCCTGACTAACGCTGGATAGCGCCATGAACACGTTGATGAAGATAATTCTAGCTAGCTTAGTCATATTGAATAACCATCGTGACGAAAAAAGTGACCTTGGGCCAGAGCCGCTTTGGGAGAGTTAACTCCCCGGGCGGTTGGTGAGAGGCTTGCTCAAGACGTTTAGTCAACGCGGTGAGAGCTTCAGCTGAAGGCCGTGTTTTTACCTAATCCTCATTAAAATCAATTGCTTGTGGCGATCTGCGAAAGGCGTTAAAAATACCACACATCCTTGAGAATGGCATGATCATCCTATAACCTTCGCTTCGCGATCTGTCCGCGATCAGGAGAAATTTACATGCATATGATTATCAAGCGACTGATCAAATGGTTGGTACGGGCAATTTCGGTATTTTTACCAGAGGCTAAGGCGCACGAGTTACAGCGCTGGCGTCGAGGTAGAGAGGAATTCTGGAAGTACAACCACTGTCAGTACATTTTTGCCTCTTACGGTAAGAGCGGCCGCACGTGGGTGCGGGTAATGATCTCGCGCTACTACCAGCTGGTGTACAAGTTGCCCGACAACATTCTAATGGGCTTTGATAATTTTACCCGGCTCAACGGGGATATCCCTAAAATCTTCTTTACCCATGATAACTACCTGCGCGGCTACACGGGTAATGTCGGTTCGAAAAAAGATTTTTATAGCAAGAAGACAGTGCTGCTAGTGCGCAACCCCATCGATGTCGCAGTGTCACAGTTTTTTCAGTGGAAGTACCGCATGCGGCCGGAGAAGAAGGCCATGAATCACTATCCCGCACATGAGGCGGATATTTCGGTTTACGATTTTGTGAAGGACGACAACCAGGGCCTCTCGCACATCATTGAATTTCTTAACAATTGGGCTAGAGAGCTACCGAAAATTCAGCATTTGCTGGTGGTACGGTATGAAGACTTGCGCTCACATCCTGAACAGGAAATGGCAAAAATTGTCACATTTCTGGGACTTGAAGCTACTACAGACTATCTCCGGGATACGGCGGAGTTTGCTTCGGTGGAGAATCTGCGGAAGAAAGAACAGGAAAATTATTTCTGGCGCAGTGGCAGTCGCGTGCAGGCCAAGGACGTCAATGATCCCAATACGTTCAAGGTGCGGAAAGCCAAGGTCGGCGGTTACCGCGATTATTTTGATGACGATCAAGTGGCGGAGTTGGATGCTATGGTAGATTCGTTCCTTCTTCCGGCGTTCGGTTATACCAGCACAGAGGTCGCGGAGGCATAGTGACGAATAACTGCGTCTTTATTCACACCAATGAGCGGCAATGGCTGGGGGCTTTGGTTGCTGAATATTCCTTTCGTCGAAATTCAGCCCATGCGGACAAGTTTGACGTTAAGTTTATTCATACTCGTGACTACCCCTATCTCAGCGCCAAGGAAGGCCAGACCTTCCTGCGCGGTGGTACTGAGCGTGTTTGGCACATGGACGATTTACAATCCTTCACGCCACTGCGCTTTTTGCCGCCGAAGTTGATGAATTGGCAGGGACGCGCGGTGCTGACCGATCCAGACATTTTCGCAGTGGGTGATATCTACGACCTGTTACAAAAGGACATGAAGGGCGCCGCTGTCATGGGCCGTCGCCGCTCAGGAAGCCAGAGGAAAGCGCTCCAGGTTGCCACCAGTGTGATGTTGATGGACTGTGCTCGCCTGCAGCATTGGGATGCCGAATTGGAGTTCGATCAGCTGTTCCGCTCGGAAATAGACTATAAGAAGTGGATGGTGCTCGCCTACGACGACCCCGCCAATATCGGCTACCTCGAAGACTGCTGGAACGACTTTGACCATCTCGATGCCAATACGCGCTTACTGCACAATACGAAGCGCAAAACACAGCCATGGAAAACAGGTTTACCTGTGGATTACACGCCCGCTGAAAAATTCAAGGGTAACCCGCTACTGGACTCTGCCAATAGCTTGCGGATAAAGATGTTTGGTCAATATGGCCTGCTGGGTCGTTATAAAAAACATCCGGACTTGCGCCAACAGCAGTTTTTTTTCGGCCTGCTGAAAGAGTGTCTGCATTCAGGACATGTCAGCGAAGATCTTGTGCGAGACGAAATTAGTAAAAATCATGTGCGCCATGACGCTTTTGAAGTGTTGGACCGCACTCCCAACCTGGAGGGAATGGCCGCGTGAACTACCTAAATATTGAGAAGCTGCGCAGTCTATCCCGAGAAGAATTCTTGGCCGTTAATCCCTATCCGTATTTCAATAGCGAAGGCGTTCTGACTGAATCAGGCTTCCAGGATCTGTTGGAGAATATGCCGCCACAGGAGATGTTCGAACAGAAATTTGGTTATGAACGTCGGGCTGGACAGGCACCACATGACCGGTACTCACTAGAATATACGCCGGATATGCCCGTGCCTAAACCTTGGAAGGAATTCATCGGTGAGCTTTGCTCCGATGCCTACCGTAAAGAAATCGAGCGTTTGTTAGGTGCGAAAAAAGCAGAGTTTCGCTTTCATTGGCATTATACGCCCAGTGGTGCTGATGTTTCCCCGCATTGTGATGCCAAGCGCGAACACGGTTCGCATCTGTTTTATTTTAATTCCACTGACGATTGGGACGCGGCATGGGGCGGCTCCACGCTGGTATTGGACGATGGTGGTCGACTAGACTATAACTCGGCCCCCGATATTAAAGAGTTCGATAACGTTATCGAATGCGACTGCCTCGGGAACTACAGCTCTCTTATACTGCGTGGGGATCATGCCTGGCACGCGGTGAACCCGATCGAATGTCCTGAAGATCGTCTGCGTAGGGTTTTCATTATTGTGGTCAATCCGGACAATCTATTCTGGAAGTTACGTGATCGTCTTATAGGTAAAAAAATTCAGCGTTTTTGACCCCTATATTGACGGCCATTTACTCAAATGGGCCTCCTGATGCGCTCTGCAGTCAATTAGCTGATAAACTGCATAATTAAAAGCAACTACTGGCGAGTCAATTCGACCATGATCATCGATCGATATTTTAGCGAGCCTAATGGCAATGTCTGCTTTACGCGCGAGCAAGGCAGTAATTTTGCCAAGCAAATGGCCGATGATTTTAATCCTCTGCACGATATTGATGCTAAACGATTTTGCATCCCCGGCGATCTGTTGTTTTCTATTATTCTAGCTAAGTACGGGATCAGCCAGCATATGGAATTCGTCTTTTCCGGTATGGTTGTCGCAGGCGTGCAACTCCTTATGCCCGAGCCCGCGGAAGAAATGCACATCAATGATGAGGAGGGGAGGGAGTATCTGCGGGTGAAGCGCGCGGGGAATGTATCTCATGACGAATCTTTACTGCAGAATCTAACGCAGAGTTACGTGCAATTTTCTGGCCAAACCTTCCCACATATTCTGGTGCCACTTCTCGCTGAGCAAAATGTAATGATTCGCCCTGATCGTCCGCTGGTCATTTATGAGAGCATGTCTATCGACCTTGACAGGCTTGACGTCGAGAAGCCGTTACTCCGTGGCGATTACAACAAACTTGAGGTCAACGGAAAGCGCGGTAGTGTTGAGCTCGCGTTTCATCTTGAGGATGATGGAGAAGTTGTTGGACGCGGGAAGAAGCATATGTTGCTAATGGGCCTGCGTGAGTATGACGAGGACGCCATCGAAGGCGCCATTAGTTCCTATAACGATAGTAAGCTATCTTTTTCGACATAATAATCATATCCCGCAATGCAGACCACGCGACCGCAGTGTTGTCCCCCTGCGGTCATCAGAACGCTACTCCGCAATTTTCTGGCTGTGGACTCTATCCAGTTGCGCGCGTATCTGCATAGCCCACGAAGTGAAAACTCGGCGCACTTGCGCTGCATTGGTGATGCTATTGTTTAGGCCCCACAGGGAGGATCCGGACCGGGTGTCTTTTGCCAGAGCGAGCACTTCGCCGGTTTCAGAGTCGCTGAACGTAACCTCGACACTGATCTTGCCGGCGCCCTCTGTCACAATTTTACTGCGCCCTGCAGGCCGTGAGCGATTATCGTCCTTCGGCGCTGTGGGTGCGATGCGGGTCAACTTGGCTGATATCAGCAGCACATCGTCACCGGCCGCCGTGACCAGCGGGTAAGTTTTTTGCAAAGCAAGTTGCTTTGACATCGCCTCATGAAAGTCTTTCTGTAGCCTTAGTCTGTCGGCGTCGGTAAGTTCCCAGTTGGGAGTTCTAGTGGTCCTGTAGCTGTTGGTTGGCTGAATGACCTCCACATTGTCCACGCCCAGGGGTGTTAGCAGAATGGCAGTGTATTTGTTGAAATCCGCGCTGGGATCTATATAGGCCCTGTCTCTTATACACATCTCCGAGCCCACGAGACCTCTCTA
>OJBV01000253.1_pt1 | contig 9626 bp, 8 predicted proteins | sample 1590821 | NCBI WGS metagenome assembly OJBV01 (sample SAMN05416694, study PRJEB24817) | seawater metagenome | isolation source: Sea water | place: Canada:Atlantic | collected 2013-07
TACGAGATGTAGAGAGGTCTCGTGGGCTCGGAGATGTGTATAAGAGACAGCTAATTAATCGATTACAAATTTTCGAACTGCTATCTCAAGGTGTATCGCAACGCCAAGTAGCGCAAAAACTCGGAGTGGGTATAGCCACTGTTACCCGAGGTTCTAGAGCCCTTCAAGCTGGAAGTTATAAAATTGACACGTCCAAATAAAATAAAAATGGCACGCAAGCCAAGCTATGCAACCGTAACATCAAGCTGTGACTTTTTTGAGTTGTTTAAAAAAATAGAGCAGCGCTTTGATACCTGTTATATGCTCGAATCTTTGGGAGAAGATAGCGATATCTCGCGCTATTCGCTTATTGGTTTTGACCCAGAGCAGATATTTTGGGCCAATGGCAAACAGCTTAATATTAGGGATCGTGAAGGCAATGTTCAGTCTTATGCCAGCGACAACCCGTATTACCTTTTGCGTGATATTGTGCCGCAAAACATTATTAGCCGCCGCTATGCTGGTGGTTTAACAGGCTATATTGGCTACGATGCCATGAATTACTTTGAACCAAGTTTAAGCCTCACCACTAGTGACTCGTTTGATGCGTTTAAATTTGGTTTATACAAAGATGGCCTAATTTACGACAAGATGACAGGAGAATTAATATACTTCCACTATGAAGACAATCGGATCGCTTTAATTGAAGCGCTTATTGGTGATCCAACCCCCATTATTGGTGGCCTAAAGATAGTGCCTCAGGGTGAGGACATGACCCGCGAACAGCATGCCACCGCTGTTAAAAAGGTAAAAGCAGACATAGTAGAGGGTAAGATATTCCAGTGCGAAGTAGGCTTTAAGTACCGCTTTGACATGCAGGGTGAAAGTATTAATTTATACCAACAGTTACGTGTAATTAACCCTTCCCCACAAATGTATTACATTAAATTTGCTGAGCAAAAGGTCATTGGTGCAAGCCCGGAGCTACTGTTTCGCCTGCGCCAGGGTGAGATGGAGACTTACCCGCTAGCAGGCACTACCAAACGTGGTGCTACCCCAGAAGAAGACACTGCTTTGGCGCGGGCTTTATTGAACGATCCCAAAGAAATTGCCGAGCACAATATGATTGTTGACCTTCACCGAAATGATATTGGCCGAGTGGCCCGTTTTGGTACGGTTAAGGTACGTAGTTTGATGGATATTAAACGGTTTAGCCACGTGCAGCATATCTCCAGTGAAATTGTAGGCATCATGGCAGAAAATGAAGACATGTTCTCGGCGTTAGCTAGTAATTTTCCAGCAGGCACCCTAACGGGCGCTCCTAAAATTGAAGCTATGAAAATTATTGACGACTTAGAATTAGATGGCCGCGGTCCTTATGGTGGCGCAGTAGGCCACTTTGGTTTTAACGGAGATTGTACCTTTGCTATCCCTATTCGCACGGTATTTGCTAATGGCTCAAAAGCGTATGTGCAAACCTGTGGTGGTAATGTCTTTGATTCAAATCCAGAGGATGAATACCAGGAAATACAACGTAAGTTTGCCGGTACACTTAAAGTGTTAGAGCAGTTTATGGAGATTAAGGTATGAGCCAAACAAAAATAAAAGGGAAGTTCACCGTCTATTTGGTCGATAACTACGATTCCTTCACCTACAACCTTTACCAATATATCGGTGAAGTACTTTCAAGCGCCAAGTTAAATGGTGAGATAAGTGACTTTGAAGTTATTGTTGCCCGCAACGACCAAGTTACGGTAGCTGATATTGAGGCTGCTCATACGGATAGAATTATTATTTCACCAGGCCCAGGGTCTCCAGCAGATGAGCGCTACTTTGGTGTGTGTGCAAACGTGATTACAGAATTAGGACCGAAAATCCCACTGCTTGGTGTGTGTCTGGGTATGCAAGGCATTGTGCATTGTTTTGGTGGCAAAGTGGTGAAGGCACATTTGCCAATGCACGGTAAAATTAGCCCCATCAGCCACGATGGCAATGGTATTTTTGAAGACATTCCAGACCAACTAGAAGTCATGCGTTACCACTCATTAATGGCCCAAGCTGAATCTATACCAGACTGCCTGCAAGTCACCGCAGTTGTGGGTGAGTTTGGTTCAGAAAGTTATGAAATTATGGGTGTAAAGCATAAACTGTTTCCGATTCAAGGCATTCAATTTCACCCAGAATCTTTTGCTACAGAGGGCGGTAAAGAACTCATGAAGAATTTTCTACTCGGTGATTAGTCATTCAAGGCCAGCTCAATTGTGGGTCTAAAGCTGACCTATTATTTCAGTCCTATGACGCAAAAGACTTAACCTAATTAAACAAGATAGGTCGATGCTGATGTGGTGCCGCCTCGTCCGGTCCAGTTGGTATGGAAGAACTCCCCCCTTGCTTGATCAATTCTCTCATAGGTGTGCGCACCAAAATAATCACGCTGGGCCTGCAGTAAGTTGGCAGGCAAGCGCGCTGTGCGGTAACCATCGTAATAGGCCAGCGCCGAAGCCATGGCGGGCATGGGAATGCCGAGCTTAACCGATTGCATAATTACCCGCCGCCAAGCCGCCTGTGCTGTCTCGATGGCCTCCTTGAAGAAGCCATCGAGCATTAGGTTAACCAGTTCGGGATTATGATCAAAGGCTACCTTAATATCATCAAGAAAGACTGATCGAATGATACAGCCACCACGCCACATTTGAGCGATCTGGCCATAATTTAGATGCCATCCATGTTCAAGGGCTGACATTCGCAATAGCTGGTAACCTTGAGCATAGGAGACAATTTTTGAGGCATACAGTGCCTGCTGTAAATCTTCAATAAATGCCGTTGCGTCACCCTCAAAAACCATCGATGGCCCACTGAGTTGTTTGGCAGCTTCTACTCGTTCGTCTTTTAATGCCGATAAGCAACGGGCAAAGACCGCTTCGCCAATGAGGGTCACAGGTTGACCAAAATCTAGCGCAGTGACCGCAGTCCACTTCCCCGTTCCCTTTTGTCCAGCAGCGTCAAGAATGTGATCGATGACAGCCTCACCATGACTGGTTTTGTAGCCTAAAATATCTGCAGTAATTTCAATTAAGTAGGAGTCAAGAACCCCGTTATTCCACTGTTTAAACACATCGTGCATGGCCTCATTAGACAGTCCAAGCCCATCTCTGAGCATCTGGTAGGTTTCGCAGATCATCTGCATATCGCCATATTCAATGCCATTGTGAACCATTTTCACAAAATGCCCCGCGCCATCATCGCCTACCCATTCACAGCAGGTTTCCCCATTACCTGTGGTTGCAGCAATAGTTTGGAAAATGGGTTTAATAGCAGGCCATGCTGCTATCGAGCCTCCAGGCATAATTGAAGGCCCCAACAATGCACCTTCTTCGCCACCAGATACACCCGCACCAATATAGTAAAGGCCCTTACTTTCAACATAGCTGCAGCGCCGAATGGTATCGGGATAATGGCTGTTACCACCATCGATAATAATATCGCCTTTATCAAGAAAGGGCACTAGCGACTCGATGACATTGTCTACCGCCTCACCAGCCTTGATCAACATCATAATTTTACGGGGCCGTTCTAGACTGTCGCAGAGTTTCTCAATGCTCTGGCAGCCAATAATATTTTTATCAGCACCCCGCCCTGAGATAAAGCGGTTTACTTTTTCCATGGTCCGATTAAATACAGCAACAGTAAACCCTTTACTCGTCATATTTAACACTAAGTTTTCACCCATAACGGCAAGGCCAATTAGCCCAATATGTGCCTTCATATTAATATCCTGTGTATTGCTCAGCGTTGATAAATGACCATCTTACCATGAGCCACTTAGGTGCTATTGATTTTTTGCACTATAAAACTCACACCTTTGTGCGCGATTGCAGAAGCCAATAAAGGCCTTCGTCTATGTTAGTTCTGGGCGTATATTCAGCACCAAAAGCGCCATCATCACCTAATTGCTGTACCTGACTAATTAGACTTCGATAATCAATTTCTCCACCGATGGGTTCCCTGCGGTCAGGTAGAATATTGAATCTGCATGGTGAGCGTATGGTAACGCGCAATTTTGAACCAGGTGGACGTTCTTGGTCGCAATTAAAAGACATTAACAATGCCTTAAACCTAGCCCAAGAAAATCGACTTAATCTACCTATAGCGCAATGTGTAGATACCGCATATCACAGTTTGGTTAATGATTATAAGGGTGGAGAGCTTGATCATTCTGCGTATTATTTATGGTTAGAACACACACTAGAGCCAGACCAAGGGTAAGCCAATCGTTAACTAATTTGGCCAATAGCAGGGTCCATAAAATTGGCCATGCCACCTCACGCTTATTCAAACTTTTGTTAATTTCCCAGTACACCATGATGTGTGGCGTTGAGGCTTGCTAGATGATAAATGATGACCTTAGCAGCAAGCTAATTGTTCAGTGTAACCCAAGCTATTATGCCAGCTTGGTCTAGCCCGCCAAGATCAGCATCCACCATAGCTTGCCATTGACTCAGGCTGGTGTTGTTAAGGGGCAATTGTAGTTGGCTTTGTGCCGCTAGGTCTTGGGCCTGTTGTAAGTCTTTAAGCTGAGTGGCGGCGCGAGCACCTGGGGTAAAGTCTTTGTCGATCATGCGCTGGCCATGAATTTGTAAGATTTTGCTATCAGCAAAGCCACCCCCTAAGGCAGCTCTGACCTTAGCTGGATCAGCGCCATTTTTTTGTGCTAAGAAAAGCGCCTCTGCAACGATATTAAGGGTTGCACCTACAATCATTTGATTGGCTGTTTTAGCCAATTGGCCACAACCGACATCTCCCACATGGGTGGTTTTTTTTGCCATAACATCGAATAAAGGTTGAGCCCGTTGGAGCTGACTGAACTGTCCTCCAGCCATGATGGATAGGGTGCCTTGCTGCGCACCTATTTGGCCACCAGATACTGGAGCGTCCATATAATGAGCGCCCTTTGCTTGGGTTTTATGAGCTAGCTTTTGGGTAAGGTCAAAACGGCTGGTGCCCATATCAATGATCAAACAGCCGGTGGCCATAGGTTCTAATAGCCCTTGTTCACCTGCCAATACGTCTTCTAGAGAAATAGAATCGGTCACACACACAATAATAATACCACTTTTTACCTTTCTCGCTAACTCTGCTGGGGTGTGTGCGTAGGTGGCACCAAGTGCTATTAATGGTTCTGCTTTGGTGGCTGTACGGCTATGAATACACAGGTCATAACCAGCATTAAGTAGTTGTGTAGCCATGGCTTGGCCCATTAAACCAAGACCAATGAAACCTACGGGTGGGGTTGTGTTCATGATGAGCTGCCCAGATATGTGAACTGAAGTTAGCCCTATTATCCCTGTGCCAAAGCTGTGTGCCAACCTGTCTATGCTATTTAATGAGTTACCATTTTTGCAGCGCCATCAAGCGGCGGCAGATCACCGATTTGTGGGCCTAGAGTGCCTCTTTGCTTATGGGGTCAATATTGATGGGGCGGCCCGTGTAATCCACTAGTGTGGCGTACTGCAGGTGCTTGTTAATACCAGCACGCATTATTGGCTAGTGGGTAATCGTGGTTTGGCACGTGATATTAATCGGCAATAGGATTTTCAGCAATCGTTTAAATAGGCGTTGGACTATGCATTAGCAATGGGCAAGCCCCTGGTGCATATGATGGCTGAATTGGGGGTCCATGGAGTGAGCTTTGAACCCGCCGAAGGGCGGTATGTGAACAACCTAGGTTGGGCGGTAACCGAAGCCAATAAGCTAGGCCTCTAATTTGATGTTTTTATTACCAAAAGCATTAGGGCAGCGCTCTAAAACAGTTTAAAAACTATTGCCTTACTTCTTTCATGTGCAGGTTGTAGGAGTGCCATGAACCTAATAATGGAGAGCTAGATGAGACTTCGGTATTGATTACCCTGAAGGCGTTTGCATATCAAGGCTATGTTGGATGTGAGTAGTGGCCCAAAGCCAGCACCCGCGCGGGCCTTGGTTGGATGTCATGCTAAAGCCTTAAACGTCTTTTACACTTTCCATCACTACGAAGGTACTGGTTTGCACCACATGGGGTAGGCTAGATATTTTTTCTCCCAACACGGCACGATAACTCGCCATGTCTTTAGTCCTCACTTTTAACAAGTAATCAAAGCTAGCGGCGGTCATATGGCATTGCTCTATTTCGGCAATGGTGCACACAGCAGCATTAAAAGCTGCCAACGCCTTACTGTTAGTGGAAGCTAGGGTTACCTGCACAAACGCTACATGATCTAGCCCTAGTTTGGTTTTGTTAACTAAGGCTACATAGCCTGTTATAAAGCCTTGTTTTTGCAGGCGTTTGAGGCGAATTTGACAAGGCGTGCTAGATAACCCTACCTGTTCGGATAGGGCAGTAATAGTCATACGGCCATCTTTCTGCAGTGCTGCAATGATGGCTAGGTCGTGGCGATCTAGCTTATTCATGAGTTTCCCATTTTACCCTAGTGATGCTAAAGGTTGGTTTTTATTTAGTGAATATACCTATTGATAATATATATTGTAAATTATTTACCTATTTATATAAATAAATATAGTTGTTTATTGTCCTGTATGGTGAGTATGTAGTAAATTTATACTTCAATATGAGCCTAGAATGCCACGCTAAATACATCACTCTTTGGATTAACCATGGCTAATAACACTGCCGCACTGCCCAATAAAGAGCAGCTTCAAAATATTCGTTTAGGTATGCGTAGTGCCTATTTAGCGGATGAACAGGTGTGTATAGAATCCTTACTAACGGGGTTAGATTTAGCAGCAGAAACACGTGAAGTGATGTCTGTGCAGGCTGCTGAATTGGTGCGTCAGGTGCGTAATCACTCTAGCCCTACAATGATGGAAAAGTTCCTTGGCGAATATGGCTTAAGTACAAAAGAGGGTGTGGCACTGATGTGTATGGCTGAAGCCCTGCTGCGAGTGCCAGACAAAGCCACCATAGATGCATTGATTGAAGATAAGGTGCAAGCAGGGGATTGGTCGAGTCACCTTGGGCACTCCAACTCATCCCTCATTAACTCCTCTACATGGGCGTTGTTAGTAACCGGTAAACTGTTGGCACCAGTAGATGCAGACAAGCTAGGCTCTACCATGCGCAGCCTTGTTAAGCGTGTAGGTGAGCCTTTGGTCCGTAAGGCAGTGGCACAAGCAATGAAAGAATTGGGTTCTCAGTTTGTGTTAGGCCGCACCATGAAAGAAGCAACGCACCGCGCCAAAAAACTGACCACTCAAGGCTATACTCACTCCTATGACATGCTGGGTGAAGCGGCTCGCACCGCAGAGGATGCTGCTCGCTACTTTGATGCTTACAGTAAAGCCATTGCAGACCTTGCACCTCATTGTAACGATGATGATATTCGCAACAACCCTGGTATATCGGTAAAGCTATCGGCCCTGCACCCGCGTTATGAATGGGGTCAGCGTGATCGCGTATTAACAGAGCTAGTACCAAAGGTATTGGCACTAGCGTTGCAGGCAAAAGTTGCCAATATGGGCTTCAATATAGATGCTGAGGAAGCCGACCGTTTAGATATTTCCCTTGATGTGATTGCTGCTGTGTTAGCAGCGCCAGAGCTAGCCGGCTGGAACGGCTTTGGCATTGTGGTGCAGGCCTTTAGTAAGCGTGCACCCTGGGTGTTGGATTGGCTCTATGAGCTAGCCAAAGGTTTAGATCGCAAGATCATGGTGCGCTTGGTTAAGGGCGCATACTGGGATGCAGAAATAAAACGCGCGCAGGTGATGGGTTTAAAAGGGTTTCCTGTATTTACCCGTAAAGCCAATACGGATTTGTCTTATTTAGCTTGTGCAAAACAAATACTAACGATGAATGATCGTATTTATGCTCAGTTTGCCACCCATAATGCCCACTCTGTAGCGGCCATTTTACAGTTAGCAGATGCTAGCCAAGCATACGAATTTCAGCGTTTACACGGCATGGGCGAGTCCTTACACGCAAGTGTAATGGCCCAAGGTGGTGTGCGTTGTCGGGTTTATGCACCGGTAGGTGCACACCAAGATTTATTGGCCTACCTGGTTAGGCGATTGTTAGAAAACGGCGCTAATTCCTCCTTTGTTCACCAGCTCGTAAACCCAGAAATAGCCCCAGAAACCATTGCTCAAGACCCTGTAAATGCGGTTTTAGAGCGCTTAGATCAGGGTTTAAGCTGTGGCAGTCATGCCATAGTGCAGCCCAAAGACTTATTTGCTCAGGAAGGTGGCAGCTATAGAAAAAACGCCAAGGGCTGGGATATTACTGATGCACCGACAGTTGAAGGTATGCAAGAAGAGCGAGCTCACTTAGCTCAAGAACGCTGGCAGGCTATGCCTATTGTGGCTAATGGCTCAGGTGTAGAAGGCGCGCCTGAATGGGTGATCAACCCGGCCACAGACGACGAGCAGGTGGGGCAAGTGTTTTTGACCTCTAAAGAACAGCTTGAAGCTGCAATGATATCGGCGCCTCAGGGGCAGGCTCAGTGGTTGGCCATGCCAATTGCACAACGAGTGGCCTGTTTTGAGAAGGTAGCAGACCTGTATGAAGCCAATGCAACAGAACTGTTTGCGATCTTAACTAGGGAAGCAGGAAAAAACTGGCTAGATGCCGTAGGTGAGCTACGTGAAGCGGTAGATTTTGCCCGTTTTTACGCACAAGAAATGGCAGCGACGCCCTATAACCAGGGCCTTGGTGTAGTGAGCTGTATTTCGCCGTGGAACTTCCCCTTGGCTATTTTTAGTGGCCAAATATTTGCTGCCTTGGCAGCGGGTAACGCCGTACTAGCTAAACCTGCAAGCCAAACCAATTTAGTGGCTTATCGCGCGGTGCAGCTCATGCACGAAGCGGGTATTCCTGCAGCCGCAGTGCAGTTTTTACCGGGTGGTTCTAAGGAGGTAGGTGCGCCTATTACCAGTGATGCAAGGGTGAGTGGTGTTTGCTTTACGGGCTCCACTCCCACGGCGCAACACATCAACCGTGTGATGGCGACACACTTGGCTGCAGATGCCGTGATGATTGCTGAAACTGGCGGCATTAATGCCATGATCGTAGATTCTAGCGCGCTTCCAGAACAAGTAGTACGGGACGTATTGGCCTCGGCTTTCCAAAGTGCTGGCCAGCGTTGCTCCGCTTTGCGTATGCTGTATGTGCAAGAAGACATTGCCGACAAAGTGTTACACATGCTTTATGGGGCAATGGATGAACTTACCATAGGCAACCCGTGGCATTTAAATACCGATATAGGCCCGGTAATTGATGCAGCTGCCAAAACTAAAATTGAAAAGCACATTACCGAACATGCCACCAAAGGCAACTTACTTAAGCAGCTTAGCGCACCAAAAGCAGGTTTGTTTGTAGGCCCTGCAGTTATTAAGCTTAATGGTATTGAAGACCTTAGCGAAGAGATTTTTGGCCCCGTATTGCATGTGGCTACCTTTGCAGCAAAAGGCTTAGCCAAGTTAATAGATACCATTAATGCGCAAGGGTATGGCTTAACCTTTGGCGTGCACACCCGTGTAGATGCGCATGTAGAACAGTTGGTAAAAGGTGTGCACGCAGGCAATACCTACGTAAACCGTAACCAAATTGGTGCCGTAGTGGGTAGCCAGCCATTTGGCGGTGAAGGCTTGTCAGGTAC
>OJBV01000256.1_pt1 | contig 9596 bp, 8 predicted proteins | sample 1590821 | NCBI WGS metagenome assembly OJBV01 (sample SAMN05416694, study PRJEB24817) | seawater metagenome | isolation source: Sea water | place: Canada:Atlantic | collected 2013-07
GTATTGTTGATTTTGTGGTAATTTTGGCCTTTTACGGTATTTTTTACTTTTTTTGTGGTATTTTTTGACTTTTATGGTATTTTTGGTTCATTTTTGGACTCTTGCGGTATTTTTTGACTTTAGTGGTATTTTTGGACTTTTGTGGTATTTTTTGACTTTTGTTTGACTTTTCTGATATTTTTAGATTCTTGTGTTATCTTTTTACTTTTGTGGTATTCTTTGACTTTTGTGGTATTTTTGGACTTTTGCGGTATTTTTTGACTTTTGTGGTATTTTTGGACTTTTGTAGTGTTTTTTTACTGCTGTTTGACTTTTCTGATATTTTTTGACTCTTGTGTTTTCTTTTTACTTTTGTGGTATTTTTTTACTTTTGTGGTATTTTTGGACTTTTGTGATAATTTTTGACTTTTGCGGTATTTTTGGTCTTTTGTAGTGTTTTTTGACTGCTGTTTGACTTTTCTGATATTTTTTGACTCTTGTGTTACTTTTGTGCTTTTGTGGTATTATTGGACTTTCGTTGTATTTTTTGAGTTATTGTGGTTTATTTGGACTTAGTGATATATTTTGACTTTTGTGGTATTTTGCGACTTGTGCTATTTTTTGACTTTTGTGGTATTTTTTGACTCTTGTGGTATTTTTGGACGGTTGTAGTGTTATTTTGTTCGACTTTTGTGATATTTTTACTCTTGTGGTATTGTTGATTTTTGTGGTATTTTTGGACTTTTGTAGTATTTTTTGAATTTTGTTTGACTTTTGTGATATTTCTTTGCTCTTTTGGTGTTTGGTATTGTTGATTTTTGTGGTTTTTTAGGACTTTTACGGTATTTTTTTACTTTTTTTGTGGTATTTTTTTACTTTTATGGTATTTTTGGACTTATGTGGTATTTTTTGACTTTTGTGGATTTTTTTGTTTTTTGTGGAATATTTGGACGTTTGTGGTATTTTTTGACTTTTTGCTTTTTGTTTGACTCTTGTGATATTCTTTGACTCTTGTGGTATTCTTGGACTTTTTATAGTACTTTTTCAGTTTTGTTTGAATTTTGTTATTGAACCAGAGGTCCCTCTGGTGCTTAAAATTGTCGGGTAGAGCAACTGCAAGCAATAGAACAGCACCCTTAGAACCCACAGTAGGCATACATCGTTTAAAATTGGAATCCGAGTTCACACTCATGTATAGATAGATATACATTCTTAAAGTGCCGAAGTGTACATATGATAAAGCGAATGTCATATTTATATATACGTAGAATTCTATATAAATATACCCGAAAAGCTATATAGCAGCACTGTAGTGACCAAGATGAATAAGGCGCAATGAGATATGATTTATATGTAAAACTTATATATGGAATAACACACCACCATCACTGACTCAGGTTGTATGTTTCAATCTATCGTACGAAGAAACATCCAGATAATTTGCTTCCAATCTCAGCTTAGTTTCAGCATGAAATTCTTCAAGGCGGTTAATTTCACTTCGAAACAAATCATGCTGCATTACTTTATCTGCGAATTCTCTAGTGATACGTTTTTCAAGACTGATGCTCTCAAGTCCATTAGTACCCCTGGATATAACTTGATAAAAAGAGTCAACTCTGAAATCTTTGATGATGTACCTATCGAATTGTGATCCTTGGACACTATAAGGAGTAAGCATATCAGCTGTACGTAATGGAATTTGACTAATGTTCATCCATACTTTTTCATAAAGTGAATTCTGACATTTCATTTCAATTGGCTCGTTCACTGCGTGATTTAAAGTACGCACAAGAGCGACTGTGTTGTCAGGTAAGCCAGATGGCTGACCAGGAGGAATAATCCTGAGTGTAGTGTCAATTTTGAAGTAAACTGCACGAACATGTGTAATTTCATTATCAATGTACGCAACTCGGACAGTAACTCCATGATAAACACATAACTTAAAATGATGTCCCTCAGGAAACTCGTATCCAACAACCACGCCGCGTGTCCCATTCGCAAGTTGATATTCAGTGGCTATATTTTTTGCAATAATACAATTCGCTCCAATATAAAGAAAGAATCCCATTGGGTAGTTGTCAAATTTAGTGTCTGGTAATGTATCCAAATATTGCAATTCGTCAGCGGACAGTGTGATACGTGTATTTCTTTTTCGTTTTAGCACATTAACATCTCCTCGACGCCGGCATGATTTACAATATATATCAGCGAGTAATAATATTGGTGGTTCGTCGCCATTTGAGATCATTTTATGTGAAAGTTCCATTGAATTTGCATCATACCATTTTTTAATTTGGACATTGGAAATAGTCACAATAGGTATTAAGCCTGGTGCAGATACGAGGTTCGAAAAGCCCTTCTTATATCTTGAATTGATAGTATTAATCATCTCGTCAGTAAATATCCCGTTCCTGATATCATTCTGCAATTGCGTGTACTGTTTGTTTTTACTTCTCTTAATAGCTGTGAGTATGACTGTATTGAATTTGGCTATATTAACGTATAGATTATAACCTCGCATTCCACTAACTGTTTTTTGTTTTTTTATAAATATAGGTTGACTCATGATCGGAGGCAGTTGCGCTGGATCACCACTTAGAATGACGCTTATTCCACCAAACGAAAGAGACTTGTGATTCAAATTGCGCTTAAAAATTCGTTCAAGAAGATGTAATATAGATCCAGGTACCATGTAAACCTATAAATAGACGCATCTTAGCATATATGGATATATGTCAACAGAAAAAAGCATACAGACATGTACCTCATCAACGACAAGCAACTTTACTGATAACATCTCATCTCTGAAGCGAGCCGATAAAATAGATGCAATTGTCCGACCACCTAAATTAGATGCAGCTATACCAGTAATGCATACACACAGAACGGCATTCGGATGACCCCAGCACTTCGCTAATGCTATCCATGAGTTTATAACATATGTTTTTCCACTGCCTGCGAGTCCTTGGATCAATCCAAATACTTGTCGGTCACGCGTGGTATCTATAGTTGAATTTCCATCATCGCCAAACGAAAGTAGCAGCGCAATGCCTCCAAGTAGAAAAGCGCGCTTTTGATCCGGATCACTTATCGAAAATGCAATGCAAATCTCATGTAATGACGCAAGTACTGGGACATGGACATGAGGTTTATCATCAGAAATTTTACATAAGATAGAATCTACAGGGTTATCCAAATACCCATTTCTGATACTGTCATAAGCACCGACTCCGCCAGATATTGTTTTTATTGCTGCTTCAATAATAGGTGTAACCTCACTAACATCAAGGTGCTGCATCTTTTCAAAGAAGCCCTCTTGAACCTGGATACGGGGACGAGTTTTAAATCCCTTCAATATTGAGTTTTCATCTAGTCCTGAAACTGTGATATTGTTCTTTTGATCTGGGTATGTCAAATCTGATGACCGTGAAGATAAGCATTCATCATCGTCTGGTTCTGGCAACGAAATACTTTCGAGGATATTCTGACCACTCATACTTACATCCCCATTTGTATATTCAATAACATCGTCAGGTTCATCATTGTTATGTACACCAACATGAGAAATAGCTATATCAACATCACGCGATGCTATCTCCATCTTCAATTTGTATGCTTTTGCTGATGTTTCGCTTGCAAATTTATTGCTCCACCTATCTTCGTTATTGAGAATCACTTCATACCCGATAGGCCTCAAAACACCCTCACGCATAGCACCATTACAATCAAATAAAACATCATAGTAAGATTGATGGTTTCCAAGTATATCACCGATGTTTGTGTAAAACTTAAACATAAGAAGAGCGCTCATAGCAAACATTTCTCTCTTCTCAGGAGTGTCACGCCGTACTTCGGATTTTAAAGAATAACCATGATATTGAACTACTACCGTTTCGTCCCTTTTTATAACCGCTTTTAAACCAATTTGTGGGTGATCTTTATGAAGAAGTAAATAGTGAGTTCCCAAGCAGCGTTTCATTTCCACTATCTGGTACTCGCCAATATATTCATACCAGCATATTTCCAGTTCTGAAGGTTTTAGAAGGTATTCTTTTAAAGGTGACACAACATCAGCATTACCGCCTCTATAAGAACACAAATCCCACTCAAATTCCCCAGATTGGATTTGTTTGATAGCACTAGCGAGGATTAAATGAACAGGTCTATGAGAAGTAAGCATAGCAATATCATTACGCAGGATGTAAAAAGCTGCCATTGGGTTGCCAACCTATTAGAAAAAATCAGTAAATAACTAATTAGATCATGAATACAACTTGGTCGACCGATCGGCATACGAACAAACCTCGGTAATGTTGGTGTGCTGGTAAGCTAAAGAATGGATGATCCCTCTCCCATGTTGAGGATCCTTATCTGTATTACTGTTGTAGAGACGATCAAACGACTTCTCCATTCCTGCTTTCTGCTTTAGATATGCAGCTTCACCGAAAATATTTGCAGAAACTTTTACTGGGTAGTTAGTCACATAATATATATTTTGACCTGTCAGTAATTTCTGGTTCCCGTTAGACGACGAAAGTTCAAACATCTTTAAAACAACCTCACTTAAGTTCTCAGAACCAATGCATCTTTCGATTAGCAGCGATTTATCAATACTCCCATTGTCATTGAATACTTTAACCAGCGTCGTCTTTTCGACAATATCCTTTGGGAAGTTATAACGACATATCGAAAATGAATTATTCTTCATAGGACCTTTTTTGAAGCAGCTATTATGATGCTAAAAAAAACATTGCATAAGGTTATGGACACGAACATATGATAAATAAAAGTAACGGAACCTTACCGAGAAGCGGTGCTCATGCGTTGATTCGATCGCAATGTCAAGTCGAAGAACAGTCAAGATATACTCGGCTTCGTCACTACGGATAATAGGAATTGAAACGCTCTCATCGGTAATGTTCTTTATCGCTGCTATAATGCAATCCATATAATATCTAGATTTGATCTTCGGTAGATTTCTGGGAAGAACATCCGGCAATGGAAACAAGCACTCTGACGATATTATATTCTTCACTTCAATATGCAGCTGTTCTTTGCTCGTATCAACTCCAGATGCATATACAATGCGTCGCAGAAGCTCATGGCACTTTTCTCGAAGTTCGTGAGACGAAAAAGCAGTTTGACAGCCTGAGCACTTGGCAACTTTCGGACGAAAAGCTGCAAGGCTAGTTTGGCACAAAAAGGGAATTTCTTCAGATAAAAGAAACCCGTCAACACATACCGGGCACTTCATGTTGCAGTTTCGCTCTTTATCCATGAACATGCCCAATACAGGAAAACTTCCAATCAAATGGTCATCAGCATACTCGCATGTCTTCCTGTCGTAATGAGGGTCTTGCTCTTCTTCAATTGATGTACGGGGATATCCCTCAAACCACAGTAATGCATGTGCATGTAATGTGGCTGTCAGCGCGCCTTGTGCTTCCACAGGTATAACATAGCCTTTTAGAATTCCAACTTCACCTCCGCCTTCAAAACTGCAACCATTTTTAACATCCCACCCAAAGTAAACTGGTATTACGTAGTCATGGAGAAATTTTTGAAAGTGAATTGCTGCAAGAACTGGGTCTTTACATGCTGCTTTTCTAATATCTTCCTGTGAAGGAAAGTCAGGATCCCGCCAGTTGTGTAACGTCTTGAATGAAACCCCATTTAGATGGCCTGAATGGAAAGCTATCCATGCTGAGGTACTATCCTTTGGTGTAAATGTGACCATTGCGTGTGGTTTTCCAAAACGGTCATACATTGAGTCAACAAACCTTCTCATTTTCATGCGCTCTTCATTGCTGCCAAACGTGTTTTCTGAGCTTTTTGAAACGACGCCTAGTATTCGAATCGCGCTTTTCTGACCTTCAGTAGGTTCTGTTATGTCCTGGGTGCTTCCACGCATAGCAGCTGACCTGCGATCAGAAGTGAATTTAAGTGCATATGCAATATCCTCCGGAGTAATAGCAATTGCATCATTGATTATCCCGGGATTGTGTTTTATTTTTAGATGAACGGACAAGTGCAACTTATATCGAGCCAGTTCATCCATCATATAAAACACAAATTCCCGGTCTTGTGCGTATGATCGATCTGCAAGACATAGATATCGTTGAAAGGCCTTGTGTCTTGTAACAGAAGTAAGTCTCGCAGAGTTCGGAGTTCCGCAACCATACGGAAACCTTTTGATAAATGTACTTCCGAAAAAATTTACATGTTTGTTATCAGCAAATTCAGCTTTGTTTCGAACCAGATAGTGCTTTAACTTTTCGACCACACCTCCATTGGAGTTGGATGCGCTTAATAACACATCGGAAGTAAGATCATAATAAGCAGTATGGCTCTCTGACACCGCATTTCCAGCTCCAGGGCGATCTCCTGCAACCCAAACCTGTTTGAGCAATGCACCATTGTCTTCTTCATCACTTACGAGATGATCCAGCGTGCTATCATCATCTAAATCTCCAGCAGCGCAAGGAGCAATATCATGATAAGCGGGGGAATTCTTTCGGAGCCACTCGAGGATCTCAAATAATAGAGACTTACGACATCTAACCCATTTCCTTTTGATCATATCTTTCGCCTCCGGAGACGCATTTGAAAATATAACCATAATATCGTTCAAGTCTAGATTACGAGGTAGGATTTCACAAGCGCCCATCTTCGCCATTCTCGTTACAATGTGACTGCTAAGGATTTTGTTTTTTACTCCTGCAATTATCAACGATGAAAAACATAATGTGCCTCTTACAACCATCTTCATTTCAGCTTCACTGACGTCATAAAACTTCTCAGGAAAGGTTCCAGTTGTCCATCCGTTTGCCAAAGCTGCCCATGGAGGTCGTTTCCCTTTCCCCTTTGTAAGAGAATCGCGACATTCAAAACAAAACCGCAGGAGAACATCACACTCACTTCCGTTGCGTACAACTCCACGCCAATCAAGAGGAACACATGATAACCTCTCATAGCGAGAACCAAAATGATGACGCAAATCATAAACCTGCCTTACGCCCGATGGAATATAGTCCAGGTATTGAAGTCGCTCAATTACTTGGTCAAAAAATATTTTGTTCCCATGTACTTGAACTGAATGCGAAACACATGAGTACATGTGAATTACCTCACATTCAATACCAGCATTTAACCTACCACAACAAGCGCACGAAACCATCATTCTCCGTTCTACTTCAAAGTACGCTTCTTTCAGTGGCTGAGTGCTCGGTATATGCACGCGCGGAGGAAAATCAGCCATCTTGCTTTTTGAAATATGCGCCTCATACATGCAATTTACACCAGTCGGTTTTCTGTGTCCTTTGACTGGTCGTTGGCACTTGGAACAAATAGTCAGACGTCTCCTCGGATCCTTTATCAAAAAAACAAAAGATTAAATTCAATACACGACATATATACCTGAACTCAGACCAAATTAACATACATACCTTAGAAACTGTCTCCTCGGAACTTGATGAACTGGACTCTGAGCTATTCGTATCATCATCATCATAATCGATATAATCACTATTCTCGCTTTCTGAATCTGCAATCGATATCAATGAAGAGCTACATGACGTATCACAGCTTGGTACTTCTTCATCCACACCAGAATATGATTCATCACCAATATCTCCGTCTAAATGCACGTGCACATCTGAATTGCAACCTGCTTCGGCACTCTGCTCTATGACTATCGATTGATTATCCTCATTTTCTGATCCTAGTCATAATAGATCATCTCCCACGATATTCTCTCGCACCATAACTGCGTTTTCCTTCTGGATATCCCATGTTAAATCTTGTCGTGTCGCTCCTAATTCCAAACACTCATTTGGTGTAGCGCCTTTTTTATATTTACTGTAGCGAATTCCACTTTGCCCACGTTTGCTCTTCTTTACGAATTTGATACGGCCATTTCCATTATTGGATTTCCAAATGCTAGTTGCCTCACGTTTTGACATTGGTTTATTAATAGCATTGAGCTGGTCAGCATGGTCGTCGACTTTGCTATCTTCACCTGAATCACAATTTGATTCGGATTCATGCTCATCATCACTTTCGTTATCACTAAATCGTAAGAAACTCGTAGGAGCAGAAATAACGGAACCGCTGCATTTGTCACTCCCACAGTTTTTTTCATCACTACGATGATCGCTGACTTTCTTTTCTTCATCTGAATCATAATCTGCCTCGAATTCATCCTCATCATCATAATCTGCCTCGGATTCATGATCATCATCACCATCATTTGCTTTGCCGCATGAAGAAGCGCCCTTCTCCTCTTCCACTACCGAGTCGCAATCGTCATCATACCCAAAATCGAAAGGAAACGAAGTATGCACTTCAGCATCATTCCAAGCACGGGCCTTTTTACCCCTTCTTTGATCTTCGTTCTTATGTCCATCTTTGTTTTTTCTGGTTTCCATTTGCCATTTTGCACCTGGTTCATTATTAAAATAATTTCCGTATCCTCCATAATCGCTGTTCACAACAAAGCCCGTTGTATCAGGGAAAGCCCCTGCTATGCCCGTACCTGATAAACAGACGTCAACACAGCTAGCTGAGCTTTACTTGGTTTAGAAAAAATTTATATAAGGCCTAAGTCGCATTGCAGCGCGTTTCTAACCCTAGCATCGACATGACCAGCGATTAAGTTCCTTTCCATGTTTTTAAAGTGAGAAGCCAATTGTATTTGGTATATTTACGTTGGGTTTAAAGGAACATAGACATACATTTTGAACCTAGCACTAAGAGATGAGTTCCAAATAAGAGCACGGATAATATCCGAGCTCTGTGCATGTCACTTCTAGTTTTGACATCACGCCAATCACGTCACACGTCCTATTCGAATTGCACACGAAGTTCTGGAATAAAGTGACCATAGCATCGTCAACGAGATATGATAACACTTCATCAATAAACCCATCAAATTGATTTAATGCGGACAGGCATACTTGGCTGGAGTTGTACTTCAACCAATAAGCGCTCACAAAATCGGAGAGGCATTGCTTCATGAATCTGAACGTTCTGAGTAATTCATCATTGCTTTGTATTTGTTCCAACCTAATGCGCATTTGTCGATACCCATACGCATTCATACGAGAATCAACGCCGAGAATCCGCGAGTACAGTTTCCTTCTTTTTAATATCCAGTATTCGACGCTCTCCAGTGGCCATGGATCTAGTCCCTCCAGTGACCATAGATTTGGAAGAAATGTACTTTCGTATATCATATTCTCGGTAATACTCATATTTTTGAGTTCCTCACGTAAAGTGCTATATAATTCCTCTTCCCATTCTAATGCCTCAGCCTTAAGCGCCGTATCCCTGTCCATTCGTCTTGGCCATGCTAGCCTTTTCATGTTACGGAGGAAGCCATTCCGTTTATCGTGATGAGGCTCTGGGAGATAAAAAAGCTTGGTAAATTCCTCTTACAATTCAAATGAGTCACCTTTAACAATGATAGAAATGCATCTTGAAGTGTTAATTTTAGCTATATATAAATATATTATCATTGTTGTTATTATTTCATTTATTTCTCCGAAGCTATATATTCATATACACATATATACCTGTCTCTTATACACATCTGACGCTGCCGACGAATAGAGAGGTGT
>OJBV01000257.1_pt1 | contig 9560 bp, 13 predicted proteins | sample 1590821 | NCBI WGS metagenome assembly OJBV01 (sample SAMN05416694, study PRJEB24817) | seawater metagenome | isolation source: Sea water | place: Canada:Atlantic | collected 2013-07
GTAGAGAGGTCTCGTGGGCTCGGAGATGTGTATAAGAGACAGTGAGAGAGTAGCGAGTTTCCAACGAGCGAGCCAGGCGTCGGAGGCGGCTCGCCAGTATTCCGTCTCTAGTTTGAGTAACGCTCGGTCGGTATCGATGAGATCAAGAATACTTGCCGTGCCGGAACGATAACTTGATTCCGTAATTTCCTGAGCCTGACGAGCAAGCGGAAGCAGCTTGGTCCGATAGCGTTCTAAGCGGCCTTGGGAATCGTCTAGCCTAGCGATCCATGAACGCCCTTCTCCCTGAAGCCTAAGCTCTATGTTCTCGATTTGAGCACTAATGGCCTCCTTCTCCAATGAAGCTTGAAGAGCGATCGCATTATTAGATTTACCCCAAACCGGTAGAGAGACCCCCACCATGACCGCCCACGGATCCGTTCCACTCCCAGGAGTAGAGGAGTTGAGGGCATCGCCAGTACGGATGTAGTTCAGTCCCACTGAAAAGTCAGGACGCGATGCCAATCGAGAAAGACGTTCCCGGGCTTCCTGACTATTTTCAATCGCACGCAGCATCGCTATCTGAGGCGATCTCTCTGAAATAGAGCTAAGCCATTTATCGCTATCTGAAACGATATTTGTGGGTGCCTCCCATTCTAATAGAACAGTTGCACCAGCCGTTTTTCTACCGAGCACACTTTCTAGAGCCGAGGTGTCGACGATTCGTTGGGTCGATTGCTTAGCGACAAGATCTTCAAAGCGTTCTATTTCCACTTGTAGCCTAAGAAGATCACTCAAATCACCGCCGACTCTGACCTTGTCCTCCACAATGCTTTCAAGACGTTTCAGCAAAGAGATGTTCTCATGGGTGATATCGATGGCCTTGTCCAGAAACGCGATTTCGAGGACTTGTTTGGATACTTCATCTACCAGTCGAAACTGCTCCACTGCATACGCATGCCAGAGGGCGTCAGACTTAGCACGGGCCATATCCCGTTTACTACTGAGCTTACCAAGCCAAGGAATGGGCTGCTGTAGTAAAATGGCTTGTTCCTGCGGTCCCGTTCGCGTTTGCACGGACTCAACGAAATGCGTCAATTGAATCCTTGGGTTGGGTAAGGCGCCCACAGAGTCGATGCTCTGCCGTGCGGCAAAGTAATTTCTGTCCGCAGCCAGCAGACCAGGATTATTATGCAAGGCTTCGGCAATGTAAGGCCCCACGATACCCCGCGTCGCGAGACTTTGAGCACCCTCAGGAAAAGGCTCCTCCCCCACCGCATATAGGGTTGAGACAGCAGCGAAAAACAAAACAGCAAAGCCGCCCTTGAATGGATGGAGAAACGCCTTCTTCAGGCGTATTTCGAAAGAAATCATAGAGATGTGAGCATTTGTTGGTCGCTAGGACCAATTTGAAGAAATACCGAATGACCTAAGGCCAATTACGGTTCGAACGAAGCATCGTCGCTCCGTGTAATAATCTTCTGGCTGCCATCACTGCGAAAATCGCAAACAGCCTATTGCTTACATCAAATCAAGTAGACACAATAAGCCTGTGCTATCGGTGTCGTCGGTATCTGTACGCCGTCGCTAGACCAGACCAGCGTCTCCGTCGCAACCACTGTCTCACTGTACGTCTCGATTAAAAACGGAAGTACATGAACATAAAAATGAAGCGATTTGGAAAACGACTCACTCGAATCCGCACTTTCACTAATCTGTGATTCCTTCTCTACAGAATGCGGACACTCGCTGGAATCATGTGCACTGGCACCTGTCGTCGCCCCTTGGTCCTCGACCTTAACGTCACAACAGCCGTGCTGTGTAGCCTCTTCCGCTTCTACAGACCCCTCCGCAAAACAGCAGCAAAGCGGATTCGCTAAGGCTGCTATAAGAAATACGGAGACTGTCTTGAAGAAATTCATGACCCTGAATACAAAACGAAGCTACCTGCGTAACGATCGCATCGAATTTTGAAAGTAGCTTATTTATTCGGGCTTGTGCAACACGCATCTTTCTCTGCCTCTTTTTTAGCAGGAGATTCAGCACTGCAACACGCATCACCTTCCACAGCCTTAACTGAAAGCTCATACGCTTTACCCTCGACGATCGTGCTAACAGTCGAACCACATCTCAGCATAGACGCCCCATAATAAGGATTTGCAAGCTCCGCACTGCTTTGCAACCAAGACGCACCCGCATGGTCCAAGGCCATACTACAATGCATTTCAACAATGTTGTAAGGAGACTCACTGACTTGCGTCTTCGCAACGGCGATAAAATCTTTGGACAATGTCGCAAATAAACTGCGAGCCGCTTCGATATTCGGGGAAAATGCTATTTCGCGAGCTGTATTACGAATCCCCTCCGCCCACGGTGCTGGATTTTCCTTCACTTCCCGCAACCTCGCATTCATCGCCAGCTGAGTAGCCCCAATACGGGCACCTTGGAAATCATCACTAGCAAGAGCAGCCTGCGTCTCAAAATACGGCAAAAGGAGCTGCTCAAAGCCACCTTCCTCAGCTTGAAGACAATTTACTGATACGCTGGCCAGCAGCACGGTTAGCATTCTCTGCACTGTTTTCATCATTTCAACATTGAACCTGTAGAAACGGCAATGAGGTGCTCAAGCATAATCAGCCGGAGGCCTCGATGTACAGTCCTCCCTCCAAGCTCTGGGAACTCTAACTATGTCTAACCTTTGCGAGACAGGCCCATTATCGCAAATCCAAACACCCCGTGACTCTCTTCCCTCTAATAAGGAGCTAATTGCTACACGTCCCTCGATGAGGCAAATAACCTCTAAGAACAAGAAACCAGCTAACTCGCCTACTTTTATCTCACAATTCATTCTGTGGTCAAAACTTCGCACAACCAAATCACAGTGATCTGTATATCAGCTTGAATCGGGATCATCAAAATTCAACGTTCCCACTTCTCGTGTTCACCCTTGACCACTGTAGCAAATTGCCACATCTTCCCCATATGAGTAAATCATTACGTCTCAGCGATGAATTGTTCTCGCAAGCGGAGCAGAGTGCACAGCTCTTTCATCGCTCCCCTCCGCAACAAATAGAACACTGGGCACAGATCGGCCGCGTCATGGAAACAGCTCTTTCATACCCTGCTCAAACAAAGGTCAAAGCGGTTTCAATGCAGGATATCGATGCGGCGATGGCTCTCACCAATACACCGTCGGGAACCCTAAAAGCACAGACCGTTATTAAAGAGACCTCAGTCGAAATCGTCAGCAACGACTAGTCCGATGCAGCCTCCTCTAATTATGCTGGCAGGCCCCAATGGTGCTGGGAAATCAACCTATTACAAAACTTACCTTTCTCACATCGGCCTGCCGTTTTTAAATGCCGATAATCTTGCAAAAGAAACAGGCATGGATGCCTACACATCAGCAGAGCAAATAGCACGGATGCGTGAAATAATGTGCTCTCAAAAACAAGGATTCATCACTGAAACCGTGCTCTCTGATCCTGTCGGAGCAAAAATCAAATTTCTGAAACAAGCAATTGAGCAAGGGTTTCAAGTTCGTTTAATTTTCATTGGAATCGAAGATGCTGCCCTTTCGAAAATGCGAGTCATCGGTCGCGTCAAAGCCGGTGGCCACTCTGTGCCTAACGATAAGATTCTGCAGCGCTATCCACGCACCCTAGATAACTTGAAGCGAGGCATTGAACAGTTGCCCGACGTGTGGATATACGACAATAGCTCCTTCCAATGCCCCTACCATTTACTTGCCCAATATAAAGACGGAAAACAGGTCTACAAGACCGCGAACCACATTCCGACCTGGGCAAAAGCATTCGCTTAACGGAACCTTCGTCCGTAACCACAGACGTCCCACGTTAACTGAAGGCAAGTACCCAAAAGAAGAAAGAGTAGAATTAATGAAAAGTCTCCACATTGAATTGACGAACTGCTATGGGATCTGCCACCTGAAAGACGATTTTAATTTCGACCAATCTCCTGGAAGAAATTCGCCGCATCAAAGCCGACCCCTCTTATTGGAGCCTAGAAAAATCACAATTCGGCAAGCTTCTCCAAGAATGCAAAAAACTTGATATCTGCCCCACCAAAATTGAAGTACTCGAAAGTGTTGGCATCACCGTCAGCTCTAATATTCATCTCAATTCGTTCATGTATGAACCGATTCTCGACCTTTCCGTAGACCACCTTTGCAATCTTTATGAGACAGTAAGGGATCTCTAATCCTACGCCCCTCCCTCTTGAAAAAAAGAGACAAGGGACCAATCCCTCGAACGGAGGCTTTTTCGTGGCGGAGTTCCGAGTTCGCAGAACGACAACTATTCGCGGTCGCGAATACATACCGACGATCTCGCACGCGGAGGGCGACACTTGAGAAGCAGCGCGACGAAACAAGGGATTCTGGAATCCCTCGAACAGAGACACGAAAAAGCCCTCATAACGTCTAAGTGTGGCGGCGCTGGAGTTGGGCTGACCAAAAACAGGCGGGTTTATCGGCGTTGCCACAACTGCCTGGTTGAACGAAGCCGCTTCGCGGCATTTGGGGTAAGCTTTCATTTAAATTTGAAGACCTGACAGCCTCTTGCGAGGCTGCCAGGATGCAAAAAAAATAGAGACTATAAAAAGGATCAAAATCCTCTTAGCTACAACCATAAACATGCATCGCTGAAGGCTTTCGCGGAGCATCTCTGCCTTAAGGACAAGAGCCTGCGTACCACCCAGGCCTATTACCGCAGGGTGAACCTTCTCGCGACACACTACGGCAAGGACCCAAAATACCTCACTCAGAAGCAAGTGCGCTCTTACATCGTACATCTTAAGGAGGTCAAACGCTGGGCGGCCTCCACTACGAGACAGTCGATAGCGAGCTTAACGATGTTCTACGCCGACATGCTCGGTAAGAAGTGGAAGCTCTGGGACATCGCCACCTGCCGCGATAAGAAGAGACTGCCGGTTGTCCTTACTCAGGACGAGATCGCATTGCTCTTTGCCAACGTCGAACTCGGCAGGCATCGCACTCCCTTACGGCTAATGTACTGCTGTGGGTTAAGACTCGATGAGCTTGTCCATCTCACCATTGACGATATTGAGCCGACTCGCATCCTCGTGCGCGATGGCAAGGGAGGCAAGGACCGCTATGTGCCCCTTCCTCCGGCAATGTACAAAGAACTGTGCCGGTATTGGGCCAAGCATCGCAACCCAAAGTGGATTTTTCCATCCGCTGGTCGTGGGGATCCTAATGATCCCAGGGCAGCGATGAAGGCATCGAAGCGTCCTTACGGCAAAGGAGCCCTTAGCCTTGCCTTGCGCAAGGCTGTGAGGAAGGCCGGTATCCGCAAAAAGGCAACCGCCCACACGCTTCGCCATAGTTACGCTACTCATTTACTCGAGCAAGGGCTTAACCTACGTCAGTTACAACTCAACTTAGGTCACGAGGACATACGCACCACTACGCTGTACACTCACATGACGCCTATTGGCCATGAGCAGTGCATGCGACACGTGGAGGCCATCGACAGACTGACGCGCCGTCCGAAAAACAAAGAGCAGTAGTCCCGCGTGGGGCACGCCTGCACTAACAAGAGCGCAAGGCCCAGCGTCGCCGACTTCCTTATACGACATAGGGAAAGCTTCCTTGGAAGCTACGGCGACAGGCTGAGTCGCGAGCAACGCTCGGCCTTGCAATCCATATCCACCTGTCGCACTGAAGCGATGGGTGGGCACCGCTACGCGTGCCCATGTTGCTCGACCGATCGCTTCGTGTGGCACAGCTGCAACCACCGGTTGTGTCCACGCTGCGGCTCCGAAGAAACTCAAAAATGGGTCACCAAGCGACTGGAGTCCGCTCTCGAAGTGGATACCTACATGGTCACCTTTACGCTGCCAGCCCAGTTGCGGTTCCTGTGTCGCTACAACGCCGACACCTTTTATCGACTCTTCTTTGCCTGTGCGGCCCAGGCCATAAAGGACATTCTCGCAGACCCACGCCACCTGGGCGGCGAAGTCGGATTCTGGGGAATGCTGCAGACCTGGACTCAAAATCTGCGGTTGCATCCACATATCCACTTTATGGTTCCTGCAGTTGGACTGGACAAAGCCGGCAAGATTGTTCAACCCAAGAACCCAAAGTGGTTCGTCTACGGCAGCGTCTTCGCTTCTCGTCTTAAAACCCACCTACTCAGGAGGCTAAAGAAAGAGAAGCTACTCGAAGAGGATCTTTTAAAAGAACTCAGGGGGATTGATTGGAACTGCGACGTCCAGAACTTCGGTAGCGGTGAGAACGCAATAAAATACCTCGGCCAATACGTATACACCGGGCCCATCGGTGATTCTCGAATCCTCTCAAGCGGTGCTGATCACATCGTAATATCCACGAAAGACAGGGACACCGACGAGACGATTCCCGTACGCCTCGATGCCCGCGAGTTCGTTAGACGTTTCCTCTTGCACGCCTTACCACGTGGGTTCCAACGCGTTCGGTATTTTGGGTTTCTACACTGCACATCAAAGAAGAAGTTAGCCCTAGTAAAAGACCAGCTCGCAGCCTTGCCCGATAATAAGAAGGGCAAATCAAGAAAGACACCCAAGTCCGAGAGCAGTGAAAACAAAGAGGCTCGGGCAGTGCACTGTCCCAATTGCAAGGAAGTCATGACTTGGGTCGGTCGCAAGAAGCGTGCCCCTCCCAAGGAACGAAGTATCCCCAGTATATGGATAAGAAGACAAAGAGCTGCTTAATGCCAAGTCATCTCAATCCAATTCGAACGAGTATCCGTCCGGAAGTACAAGAGAGCGCCCAGGTGTCTCGGATTATTGATTCTCCCATTGTATCCACTACACTGAATGACGGTCGGAAGCTTCATTATCCCCAGTTTTATTTTCAAATAGGGCAAGAAACCAACGGAACGCCCATTGAGAATGGGCGGCTTTGCTCTACAAAATAAAGAGAGCTAAAAGCAAATCGCATAATAGCATTCACCGTGCCAACACCAGCGGCTTGTTCAACCATGGGCGAATGCTCAGCAAGCTGAGAAGCGCCCTTTATTGTTCGATTACTACTCCGTAGATCACTCCCCACACCATATACTTACCGGTCAATGCCGCGAGTAAGGTTCCCCCTGCACAAAACGCCAAGGCTGAGAAAAACAACGCAAAGACGCCTCCTAGCAAAAAGCCAAATTCAGGCTCCGAGCCCTTAAGTAATCCCGCAAAAAAAACGACGACCAAAAGCACGATTCCACAGACCAATGATTTAAAAAATGCAGCACTAAAAAAGCTCACCAACAATTGGCTCCGACTCGCAGGTCGAGTCCACAAGTACTCAATCGTCCCATCTCTAATCTCATTCCTCAATAATTCACCGCTCAAAGCCAACGCGAGCAATGGTATCGCACGAAATAGGATCATCTCAAAAAACCACCCTTCGAACTGAGATGATTCACCATTTAACACCAAAAAATAGGACCCCAGAAAGACTGCACTTCCGTACACAATATACATGAGCACCTTCCGAGTACTCACAGACTGGCACCACACCAGGAACATTATACTTCTTATGGCATCGACCCAAGAACTCACGCTAGAAACGCCTTTCACCTCATCTTCTACAGCTTTCATTGTGTCACCCTTTCGAAGATACTCGACAACGACTTAGTCTGATTTCTGAGTTCATAAATTTCCACCGGACAATCACCCAGATAATCCATCCAATTTGTGTAGAACGTTTCGGGTTCACTCAACCAAACGATCAAATCGTCATCCTCAATGAGATACCCTTTGAGTTGTCCTAATTCACCAAGTCGCTTTGCGACGACCTCGGGTGCACTTGAACAAATTACAGCCTGTTCCGACCAATTATCAACATCCGCCTTGATCGCACTCTGACTTCCAGAGGCCAAAGCACGCCCCCAATTAATCATCAAAAAGTTACCGCACAACGTCTCCAACTCATGCAAAATATGGCTCGAGATAATCACGTCCGTCCCGTTGCGACGCAACTTCACAAGCACATCAGTGATCTCCTTACGCCCCATCGGATCAAGTCCATTCATAGGCTCATCCAATATCACCAAATCGGGCCGATGCAATATAGCCTGAGCCAGCTTCACACGTTGTTTCATCCCTTTGGAATAGGACCCAAGGCGCTTCCCCCAATCCTTTCGATCCAAACCGACAAGATCCAAAGCTTCCTCACTACGAAGCTTTGTTTCCCGCCACCGAATACCCGACAACGATGCAAGAGATCGTAGCCAATCGACAGGTTTCAGTTGATTGGGTACATGCTCGTGCTCAGGACAATAACCGATTCGAGACAACGTATTAGAATTATTTCGAGGCGACTCGCCAAAAACCGTCAACGTCCCCGAAGACGGAGCGATTTGACCGGTCATCAAACGGATCAATGTACTCTTTCCGGCTCCATTGGGACCAACCAATCCTGTAATCCCCGATTCGATATCGAAAGACACGTTATTCACCCCCATGACTATTCCATAGAAACAACTTAGATTCTCTGCTCGTACCACGACACTCATTGCGACTTCGTCCTCAATTTAAGAATTAGGCAAGAAACCGCTCCGTATAAAACGAGGCAAGCCAATGGCACGACTACACCAGCCGGACCCAAAGAAAGCTCTTCTGGAAAATCACGAGGAACATCCTTCAGGATCAGATTGAAAAACGGCAGCATATTCGTCGCATTCTCCCACACCAGATCGAGACGAAAACTAGCCCAAATAAAATCCTTCAAGCACGCCATCAAACTAATATAGCCGCCTGCCGAATACACGACCTTTGCGGTCATCCCAACCAAGCCACTAAGTATCCAAATCAACACCCACAAAGAAACAGCCACACTCGTTCGTCGTGCAAGAGCTGACACCGCCATTGCCGCTAGAGAGAGTGAAACCATCGACACAGCAGCCACCGATAACGCCTTCAACAAGGCCTTAAAACTATAAACAAAAAACGTCCAATCGGGAGACATCATATTCCCAAAAGTCCAAAGAGATAAGATGGGCACCAACCAAATGGCACCAAGAAGTAAAAATACGATCCCGAACTTCCCGATAAAATAATCGAACCGACTCAGAGCCTTAGAGTTATAAATCACAATAGCCTGACTCGCTAAATCATGAGCTATTAGCTTCGCCACAAATAGAGCGATCGCCATAAACGAGCCCAACAAATAGATTTGGCAGGCCACATAATAAATCACACGAAAAACACCATCGACACATAATTCAGGATACAAAAGAACCCAAGATGCCAAACCATTAGCCAACTGGAGAAAAGAATCCCCCAACCGTTCCCCCACAAATGAGATCAAAGTGCTATCTGGACTGGTCAGCTGTCCTGTGAAAAACAGGACTCCCATAAAAAACAATGTCGAACTCCAAACGATGCCGATCACACCACGCAGTAACTTCGACTCTAGGCACAGCTTGAGGCCAACGCTCGTGATAACCCACCGACGCTGCCAAATCCCGGTTGGACGGCCCGTCCAACGCCTATAACCACCGTCAAGCTTCGACATTAGCTCCTGTCTCTTATACACATCTCCGAGCCCACGAGACCTCTCTACATCT
>OJBV01000258.1_pt1 | contig 9546 bp, 7 predicted proteins | sample 1590821 | NCBI WGS metagenome assembly OJBV01 (sample SAMN05416694, study PRJEB24817) | seawater metagenome | isolation source: Sea water | place: Canada:Atlantic | collected 2013-07
GGATAAGATTCCGGTCTCCATGCATTGCTGGCAAGGCGATGACGTGGCTGGTTTCGAGGCCCCTGAAAAAGCGGGCGCGGGCAACGGTTGCGTCGCGACGGGTAACTATCCCGGCAAGGCGACCAATCCCGCCGAGCTGATGGCTGACCTTGAGCAGGCAGCTGCGCACATTCCGGGTCCGCTACGCCTCAATCTGCATGCGAGCTACGCGACTGACGGCTCTCCGCTGCCCGAGCGCGACGAGCTCACAGTGGATAATTTTCGCAGTTGGATCGACTGGGCCAAGGCGCAGCAGTTCGGTATCGATTTCAACCCGACCAGTTTCAGCCATCCCAACGCGGAAGACGGCTTTACGCTGAGTCATCAAGATGCGGGCATTCGTCAATTTTGGATCGATCACTGTATCGCTAGTCGAAAGATCGGCGCCGCGATTGGTGAAGAGTTGAACAATCCTGTGGTGAATAATATCTGGATTCCAGATGGTTATAAAGACACCCCTGCGGATCGCTTTGCACCGCGTGCACGTTTGGTGGAATCCTTGGATGCGATTTTCGCGGCAGACGTTTCCAAAAAATGGAACATCGATGCCGTTGAAAGTAAGCTGTTCGGTATCGGTGTGGAAAGTTACACCGTGGGCTCCAGCGAGTTCTATCTCGCCTATGCGGCGACGCGCCAAATCGCGCTGTGCCTGGATGCAGGACACTTCCATCCGACTGAATCCGTGGCCGACAAGATCTCCGCTGCACTGCTCTATGTGCCGGAACTGTTGTTACACGTCAGCCGTGGTGTGCGTTGGGATAGCGACCACGTGATTACTTTGGACGATCCGACCACTGCGATTCTTCAAGAGTGTGTCACCAGTGGCCAGATGGAACGTATCCACGTCGGACTCGATTTCTTTGATGCCTCGATCAATCGTATCGCCGCCTGGGTGATCGGCACGCGTAATGCAAAGAAGGGGCTCCTCAAGGGGCTACTTCAGCCGACTCAAGCGCTGCGTGAGGTGGAGCTGGCCGGCGACTACACTAGCCGCTTGGCCATGATGGAAGATGCCCGCTCGTTGCCATGGGGCGCAGTCTGGAACGAATATTGCGCACGTCAGGACACCGCGGGCGACAACCAATGGTTGGGTGCGGTGAAGACTTACGAAAAGGATGTGCTGCTCGCGCGCTAGTGTGCGATCCTGAGTAAAATGAGCCCCCCTCAGAAATGAGGGGGGCTCATCTCTTCCCGTAGCGGGCATTGGTCGCTACTGAATGAAGTCAACGGCTACGAAGCTTCAGTGTTTTCTGGTCGCTAATAAAATTTAATCAATTTGCTCCACTTGAGAGGCATTCTACCAGACTTCGTTTCATTCTATCGGGGGATGGAAATGAAGTGCATTTCCAGTTATATATATAGGGTATATTAGGGGGCTGGATCTGCGAATTTGTGTCTTGTGAGTGGAGCATCATGGTTGAGGGGGCGAAGTTCCGTTTCTAGACTTCACTTAAAGGCAGCACGACCGGTGAGTTGTCTGGATTGGTTTCCATGAGATCTACCATGTAGCCCCACCATTTTTTCACCATTGGATGGTTCGATAGATGAATTGTATGATAAAAGGGCGCTGTTTCATGCTTTACTTGCAGGAAATGGGGGTGTATTTAAAGCATCATGCAACGGAAATATCTCGCTCAATTAGCTCGCTGGCATTCAAGTTCTAAGCGTAAACCCTTGATTGTTAGGGGGGCACGCCAGGTTGGGAAGTCCACTTTGGTGCGGCAGTTTGCAGAGTCAGAGGGTTTGACGCTTTTTGAAGTGAATTGTGAGCGCACTCCTGGGCTTGCTGGAGTGGCGGCCAGTCTCGATCCGCAGAAGGTTTTACGTGAAATCGAGTTTATCTGCAACTGTGGTTCCATTCGCGCGGGGGAGTCGCTGGTGTTCATTGATGAGATTCAGGAGCAACCGCAGTTACTTCAATGTTTACGCTATTTCTATGAATTGATGCCTGAATTGGCAGTGGTCACTGCGGGCTCGTTACTGGAATTTGCCTTGGCCAAGAATGCATATCCGATGCCTGTTGGAAGAGTGGAGTATTTTTATATGGGTCCAGTCTCTTGGGATGAATTTCTCCATGCTAAAGGTGAGGCTCAACTGTTGGAATTGTTAACGAGCTATGAGCTGGGCGATGATTTTCCACTCTCTGCACATGAGCGCTTACTTGGCTTGTTGAGAGACTATTTATTGATTGGGGGGATGCCAGAGGCGGTGCAGCATTTTCTTGATGGTGGTGATTTAGAGGCGGTTTTTGACATTCAGTATTCGATTTACCAAACCTATCGGGATGACTTTTCGAAATACGCGCAGGGGCAGGCCTTGGTTCGTTTACAGAAGATTATTGATTATTTGGGTCAAGGAACGGGGCGTAAGGTGAAGTATGTAAATATCGACCGCGAGTCGCAGTCCAGGGAGGTGAAGCAAGCGGTGGATTTGATCTTAAAGGCAGGCTTAGTTTTGCAGGCAGTGCATACGCATGGGGATGGTGTGCCTCTGGGAGCGCAGTCTGATCCGAAAGTATCCAAACTCTATAGTCTGGATATTGGATTATATAACCGTATCTGCAATCTGAGGCGGCTAAGCGAAGATGAGATGAAAGACGCTCGCTTCATTAATGAGGGCGTGATCGCGGAGCAATTTATCGCCCAGTATTTGTATTTTAGAGAGGCTCCAAAGCGTAAGCCGGACTTGCACTACTGGTTACGTGAGGGGAGTGCTCGCAATGCCGAGGTTGATTTCTTGGTTCAAGTCGGACAGCAAGTGGTGCCGGTCGAGGTCAAAGCAGGGAAGAGTGGTTCGCTGAAGTCCCTTTTTCAGTTTGTATTAGAAAAACGAGGACAGGTCGCCTGTCGTTTTGATCTGAATCCACCGAGTGTGCAATCTGTCGAGCAGAATCTAAATGGTGAGGTTGTTGCGTTGAACTTGTTCTCTTTGCCGCTCTATATGTGTCACGAAATGGAGCGTCTAATCAAAGGGTAGGGTCGTGCCTCCCGCACGACCGAGGGCGTCTGAAAGCGCTTATTGTCAGTTTTCCGCGGGCACAGCGCGGGCACAACTGCCATATTAATATAGCTAACTAGAGATAGAGTTCTGGGCTTAATCCATATGGAAGACTTTACTTAAAGGCATCGCGACCGGTGAGTTGTCTGGATTGGTTTCCATGATATCTGCCATGTAGGCCCACCATTTTTGCACCATTGGATGGTTCGGTAGATCCGCGCTGGTGTTGTCATCAGTTAGCTTCCAGACGGCGAACAGTGTCCGCGTGGCTTCATCGAGAAAGATCGAATAGTCGGCGACGCCCGCATTCGTCAGCACCTGGGAGAGCTCCGGCCAAATCTCGTCGTGGCGTTTCTGGTATTCAGCTTCGAAGCCGGGCTTCAGTTTCATTTTAAATGCGTCTCGTATCATAATGTATTGGTTCGGGAATTTGTACCGTGTTCATTGTTTTCGCTTGAAATGAAAACGTTGTCATCCATTTTACCGAAATGTCCAGCGAGAACCGATCCTCATGTGAAGCAATAGCGCTTACACGGTCTTCGGGTGCCCTATCATAAAAGCAAATTCTTATCAATCTTCTCAACTCAATTTTAGCTCAACTCAACCCCCTTACACCGATATGAAAAGAAGACATTTTTTAAAAGCCGGAGGAGTAGCTGCCCTTACTGCTGTCGGAATCAAAAACGCTAAAGCGGTAGGCCATGCGGCCAAGCCTTCGATGGAGCCAATCACGATCACAAACATCAAAGTGATCATGACAATGCCGGAAGGCTCGCATCTATGCGTGGTCAAAGTCGAGACGAGTGACCCAGGATTATACGGATGGGGTTGCGCCACTTTTACCCAACGAGCGCTCACCGTAAAAACGGCGCTCGAGGAGTACTTGATTCCGTTTATGATCGGGAAGAATCCGGACAATATCGAAGGCCTTTGGCAATCGATGTATGTTAGCAGTTATTGGCGCAACGGTCCGGTGCTTAACAATGCGATTAGTGGAATCGAAATGGCGCTGTGGGATATTAAAGGTAAACGGGCAGGAATGCCGGTTTACCAATTGCTTGGCGGGAAGGCACGTTTCGCAGCCGATCTATATGCCCACGGGTCAGGAAGTACTTTTGAAGAAGTCGAGGATAGCGTCCGAAGCTGGATGGAAAAAGGGTATCGACATGTCCGCGCCCAGCTTTCTCCACGCAAAGGTGGGTCCTATGGTTCCGGCGCCTTTGATCCGAAAAAGTACCCCAATCTCCCACACGGCACACAACTCTTCGAACCCGACAAATATACGAAGACAATTCCTAAAATGTTCGAACACTTGCGCGACAAATTGGGTTTCGATGTTCACCTTTTGCACGACACCCACGAGCGGATTACTAATGCCCAAGCACTTTATTTAGGTAAGGCATTGGAGCCTGCTGAACTCTTTTTCTGGGAAGACGCTCTGTCACCGGAAGGCGTAGACTTTTATAAACAACTTCGTGCTCACACGATAACTCCCATCGCAATGGGAGAATTGTTTAACAATCCGAATGAGTGGCACAACATCGTTAAGAACCAATACATCGATTTTATCCGCGTCCACCTATCACAAATCGGCGGTCTTCTTCCTGGACGAAAACTGGCTGCCTTCTGCGAACCGTTTGGTGTAAGAACCGCATGGCATGGCCCGGGTGATAACTCGCCGATTGGACACGCTGCCGGTATTGCTCTGGATCTTTGCTGTCAAAACTTCGGTATCCAGGAACAACACATCTTCAATCAACGCGCACAGGATATTTTCCAGGGATGCCTCAAAATTGAAAACGGTTACTGCTACGCCAACGAAACTCCTGGCTGGGGAATTGAAGTGGATGAGGAGCTGGCTAAAAAAACTCCCTATAACAGAGGAGGCACTTCATTCGACTACCACTGGGGCCAAACGCGTAAGCCAGACGGGAGTATAATAAAGCCGTAGGGTTTTAAAGGCTGAAGGCTAATTGCATCATCATCCAAAATATTTTCAAAATGAGAATTAACAAAATAGTCACAACTATCCTGGTCACCTGGTTCGGTTTCTGCATGACCGAAGGTGCCTGGTTCGATGAATATTCAACTACTCTGACGAATCCGCAGCTTACGGCAATTGAATCGGTTTCGCCGACGGCTATCCGCGAATCGGGCTATTTCGGCGGTTGGTATGGCTTGTGGTATAATGACGACCAGGAAGCGTCCGGGTATGCACCAAACATGTGGAGGAGTGTTGGCAATGCCGGTATCCGGCGTATGTTCTACTCGGACGGTGGGGAGATCGGGGATTACGCCGGGTTTTTCGATGACAGTGGGAAAATGATCCGCAATGCATGGTCTGTGCCATTCTGGAATGGTAACCCGGAGATCGTCGAAGCCCGATGGTTCGGCCTGCAGGCTTTCATGGAAAATGTTGATTGGGCACCCTATCCGACAGCCGATGATTACGGACTTGCTCCTTTTACACATCCGGATGGCTCTGCCATCGAATCTGGAATGCTTTATGATGTTCTCGGCAGGAAGTCCCTGAATAACCGCCTTTCTGTTTTAAAAGCTCCATTTGCAAGCATTGACGACCAATTGGCAGCGGATTCAAAGTTGGACCAGATCAGTGAAAAGATTTCGGGGCAGTGGAAGGCACAGGAATCAAAGATGATTGACTATGCGAATCCCCAGATGCGGGACTATCGGGCCTTTGAACTGGTCAAGATAATGGAAGACCATTTGCCGGAGGGGGTGCATATTGATGAGCTGGGGGCAAACAACCTGTGGTGGCCGCATCAGTCTTCCTTTGGAGCATGGTCAGAGTATCTATTTAATGAATACATGTCTGAGAAGTTCACTACATCGGAACTTTCCGCCATGGGAATCGATGATATTTCCGTCTTCGAGATCCGTCAATATGCCCGGAGAACACGTAATGCATCGTATCCGGAATGGACGGAGGACCGTATTTGGAACGAGTTTAAGATTTTCAAGACCGAGGCAGGTCGCGATTTCTGGCAGGTTATAGCTGACCGGATTAGGGAAAAGACTGAAGAACTGAATCTGGATTTTGCCATCACAGGAAACCTGATTCCTCTCTGGCCCGGAGCTGGACTTAATCTTGGGATTGCGGACATCGCCGATTTCGAGTGGATGGGAGAGGGAAACTACCCTGGATTTAGCGAAATGGGGCTCCCACCCAAAGGCCGGGCAGCTTATGTTACGAGATTGGGGGAGAAACTCAGCAATGCCCCCTATTGCTGGCTCAACCTATACATCGAATACGCCCACGCCAATATGGAGGAGCTGCACAAGGTGATGGCTTTCGACACCTTTACCAACCGTGGCATACTGGGATACAGTTATGATTATAACGGGAAAACCCACCCCGGGACGGATTCAAGTGCGCAATTCATTAACGAAGTCATTGATGCGACCGCTACTCATGGTTTGAGCTCGCGGGAGTATGTCGCTGATATTGGTTTGGTTTTTAATCCTTGGTGCGATGTGGCTGAATCTCTCGTCAATGGAATGCAGTATGAGGAATCCCAGGAGGAATACGCTGGTTGGTGTGATTACTTGGTCCATACCCATCGGCAGTGGGATGTGGTGCACAGTGAAATGATGACGCCTGAATTTCTCAGTCAGTATCCCATAATTGTCCTTCCCTCGATCGTTGTATTGACCGATGCGCAGGTCACCATGCTGAAGGATTACACTTTAGCAGGCGGTCGGCTCATTCACACAGGAGGGACAGGCAAGCGTCATGGACCTGAAGGTTCGCTTCTGTCCCGTGAGGTGAATTCCTTCGAGGGATTTGACGCTCCTACGTACCATTCAACAGGCGCGTATCCCGGTACCAACTACCGGTTGGATAACCGCAATGCCGGGTCGGCAGCGCTGATGAATTTCCTGCTGAATTTCGAGGATTTCACTCCATCGCTGGAAGTGGATGCGCCGGACACCATAGGTATCAACCTGAGCCGGCACGGGGTAGAAGGACGACCGGTCCTGAGTATCGATATTAACAACTACGATTATGACATCGACTCGGATACCGTCACTGAAGCCCCTCCTGCGTGGATAACCGTGAATCTACCGTCAGAGTTGAGGGACAAACCCTTGCGCGTTCGCTACCTCTTCGCAGGTATGGATGACTACTCGGCCACCCTGCCCTTCCCCCAGGAAAGAGTGGTCGATCTACCCAGCCAAGGCCAATTGCAGATCCGCGCCTTTCCCACCGTCTATTTCCAGACAATAATCATAGAAATCGCAAACGGAACCTCGACGAATAGTCCTGAACTGGTAAATCTCTCCACCCGTGGTTTGGTCGGCGAAGGCGACGAGGTCATGATCGGTGGTTTTGTTATCGAAGGAACTGAAGCAATGACTGTTTTGATTCAAGGTGTAGGACCTGAATTGGACGGACACGGTGGTCTAACTGCTGCTGATGTTCTTGCTGACCCAGCGATCCAGATGGTTTCTCCAGATGGTTCTAGCGTCATCAACGATGACTGGGAAGCTGCAGCGAACGCTGCTGATATTGCTCAAGCACAAATCGACGCGGGTGCGTTCGTTCTTGGAGCAGGAAGCACGTCTTCTGCGATTCTCGTTACTTTAGATCCAGGTCTCTACACAGTTCGCGTCGGTGGTAACAACGGCGGAGAAGGTGTAGCATTGGTTGAAGTTTACCACGTTCCTTCTGAATAAGAAGAGAGGTCGCGGCCATGCTGCTTGAAGAAGGGATCAGCCCTGCAAAAATTGCAGAGCGTCTGTTGGTATGCAAACGCAGCGTCGAGCGTATCCGAGCGCATTGGCAAGAGCGCCACGAACTGCCCGTTTCGCGGCGAAGGTCAAACACGCCCAATTCATCCCTATATTTCTGAGCAAAATGACTTACTCTCGCCTAAAAAGTTTCCTCTTCACCCGCGAGAGTTTTCATATCCGTTCGGTTTTTTTCAATTGGCATGAAACAGAGAGTCGATGGATCGACATGCTGAAGAACAGCTGGCATATCTTCGAAGAAAATATCCACCTTGTATCGGCTGCAAACCTCCCCCTTCCAGGTGTTAACATCATCGTAGTAGTCTGTGTGCAGATTGCTCGTCACAAGAGTCGTATACTGGATACCTAGCTCCACCAGAAAGCGCTTTGTTTCCAAACGGTCGTAGCGAAACGTTATTATGATCACTTTGTGTCCCGCATCGATTAACGCCTTCGAAATAAAGGAGAAAAATTCCGGGCACCTTGTAATCGTGTCGTCAATGTCTAAAGCAATTCTCATAGCTAGGTATGTGATAAAAAAGTGAAGCGTATACTATTTCGGCTCTGAAGTTAGTGTCGAGTCGGAGAAGTGTCAGATAGTATGATCGCCTCTATCAAAAATGCCCAATGATGCCAAATCCATGCATCACCCCTTTTCATTCATCAATTGACGAACAACCCCAAAAGCAATTGATTGGAGTTTCATTTCTTTCACTACAATGGGCCATTCTCCTTCTGCAGCACCGAGAGCCGATGCGCTAAATATCTCGTTCGAAATAGGCTCAAGGAGCTCAAGGCCTCTTTAAAGCTCGGCTACGTTAAAACTTAATTCTATCTGAGGAACCTGGATACGCATTACTCAATCTTTAAGAGCGATTCCATTATCCTTTTTCTATGTCTAAGCCAAACCCAGATTTGCTAACTATTTGCTAGATTTACTGCATTTCAGTACACCTCACAGCATTTACGAGAAATTCCACCTTGCACCAAACTGTTGATAAACAACATTAAATGAAAATAGGTGCAAATAATTGCGCGAGAGGTCCGGGTTCGACCCCCCCCCCTGGGTACCATTCTTATCGCAAGTAGCTATTTATTAGCTACTTGCGGATAGGCTGAAATAACTCATACAGAATCCACACAAAACGAGAATCCAAACTCAGTTTGAGCAACTCTACCAGTAGCACATACTGCCGGGGTCCAAACGTTCGATAGACAGCCGGTTTGATCGAAAACTCTAAGATAGGTATTCAGATCAACAGACACGGTTCACTTCGATCCCCAGCAAGCTGCCGAGTTTTTCGATTTTGTCGCCTATATGCCCCACTCCAATCGCGCAGTGATGATCGGGAGCGCCTTTCGACCAGTCGTTCATGAATCCTTTCGCTCCAAGGCTGAATCGATAGCGGCTATTCGTATTGCCAATCTGCATGATCGGTCCTTCGACCGACTCGCCCTCAGTCACCTGCAGCACGACCGAACCGTTCCCACGTTGTACCACCGACAGCAAGGTCACAGGACCGTGCTGAACCTTCATTTGAATCGATAGCCCTTTGCCCGGTTTTCCGTGGTAAACCGAGAGCGGCACCAGGCTGATCTCTCCTTCCGCGATCGCTGTCGACTCGGTGGTCTACGAAACGTTTAAGTGAAGCTATCCCATGAGGCATAAAACCGCTTGCTATAACTCAAAATTGGTTGCATTCATGAGTTATAAGACTGTCTCTTATACACATCTGACGCTGCCGACGAATAGAGAGG
>OJBV01000262.1_pt1 | contig 9424 bp, 2 predicted proteins | sample 1590821 | NCBI WGS metagenome assembly OJBV01 (sample SAMN05416694, study PRJEB24817) | seawater metagenome | isolation source: Sea water | place: Canada:Atlantic | collected 2013-07
GTTTTATTCCCATCTGAATCATATCCGTTTTTCTCCCCCTCAGACTTACGCTTTCTGCGCTGAGCCTGACTTCGACCACCTGGTCCACCGAACCTAGGTGTCGAGAATTTACGTGTCCTCCGACCTGCTGATCTTTTATCAACAAGTTCCTCTTCGTCATCGCTTTCCATTGCTGGTGTTTCAGCATCTTTATCGCTCCCCCCTTCTACAGATGATGCTTCCTCGTCACTTTCAAGCTCGTCATCTCCGGTCATACCTCCCTCGATGTGCATATCTTCCGATTTCTCATTTTGTTCATCATCATCTAATCGTAACATCGAGTACATATCACCATGTAAATCCAAAAAGGGTACCACTTTCATTGGTCTACCCGTAAATCTGTTCATACAGATTATCCCCATTTCTCTTTCTCCACTGTAATCATTAAAGCAAGCACTAAGTGCTGCGTCTATCAGCACTCTGTCTTTGCTGTCTTGGTTAACTGGCGAAAATAGTCCAGCATCTTTCAATAACATTGGTCGTTTCGTCAGGTCTCTAATAAATTTTACGTTGTATTTATTTCTCACCTTCAATGTTACCAGACTGAATGTCAGGAATCCTTTGTTTTGTGGGATTCCCATAAACAACCCAAAATGTCCCATGCTTTTCATTGAGCTAGCCTTCACAGGCTGGGCCATCGAACCTTCTCCTTGAATTGTCATGGATCCAAACGGTGCTGCAAATACTGACATATCTACCATCTCTTTGAATGTAACCACAAATGGTATTTTAGTAACTGATTCCACTAAACATTTGAGTTTTGAGTGTAACCATGGCCGTCGTCCAATCAGGCAAACTGCATGTTTGAATGATCTTGCCCAGAACACTATATCCAGGTATGCACATCTGAGTTGAATACTGGTTAGAGCCATTACCTTACTCATTGTGCTTTCTATAACTCCATTTTGTTGGGATATTCCTGGCGAATTTGTAGTCAAATCAACAACATGATGATAACACCATCTCGCAACTTTTCCTAAGCATTCTTGTGCTCCCTCCACACTGTACCACAGTGAGTCACAATCAGCATGGATGTGAATCAAAGACACACCTAGTTTGGTTCTCATGTATTTATAGATGGTGTCCAAAGCATCGATAACTTCAGTATGATCTTTGAGTGTTATTCCCATTGGATACCCCGTGTTATTGATTTGAGCTAACAGACCCACATGTTCGCCTTCGATAGAACCGTCTTCGAACCACCTTGTAAAGTCAATTGATATTGATTCACCAATCATATATGCAGTATGATCTGCGCCTTCAACTTTCTTCTTCGGTATTTTCCTTCGTTTCAAGTTTCGACATAATTCACAGTCTTCTGACACTCGCTTCATAACTGGCACCCCATGTAGGCACTCTTCCATTTTAGCCAGAATTTCATCTGATGGGTGCCCAAATGCTTCATGCAATTCCATAGGATCATTCTGCAAGGGAAACCTATGAATGATCCCCCCATCTTTGTTTCGATTAAAACTTCCCTTCACCTTTTCTCTTCGATCCTTTAACGTCTCATATTCTTTCACTTTATTCTTCGGTGATTGAATATTTACGTTATTTTTCTGTAATTTTCCTTCTTTTTCATCTGCGAGAAGACCAAGTAACCCTCTAGGAGACTCTGCATGGTCATCTGACATTTTCAGTTCGATCGGGATATCACGTGTTAAATAACATTTGTCACTTTTATTGTCGGTGACGTCATTCTGCAAATAACATATCGTAATTTCATCCCCCTTTTCTTCAACTGCTTGATTAGTATCATGGGTTTTTCCACACAAGCACGTTGAATCCACTATTCTTCCTTGACAGTCATCACAGTAATAAATAATAACGTCATTTTCGCTGCCTTTATGATTTTCAGAATATTTCCTTTCTGTCAACCAATTTTCCACACATTTTTCTTTAAACGGGTCCAAACTATTGATTTCTCCTTCCGTCCAATCTTCATAGTTTTCTGTATAAACCCGCATAGTAGACGCAGTGTGTGCACTTCCAGTATCACTGCTGCCTACTATCTCGTCACTAGGGTAAGTTAAATTCGTTGTTACCTGAATTTTCGCTTCCCTTTTTGTGTCTTTTGCTCCCATAACATATGCTTCCTCATTATCTTCATCTGAGTCACTGAAACACTCCACAAAAGTCTCGTCTTCGTGAACCGAATTTACTTCACAGCTAAATAAAACTTTATCTTTGAAGTTTTTCAGTATGGCATCTTTCCAGTCCATATGCTTCCATTCACGTATGTTATCTTTATCCAATGAATCCAGTGGGTGTATTTCAAAGTTTTCTTGAGACAATGAGTAGGCTGTTGCAGGCCCTTGCATAAAAATGTCATCTTGCGCAATTTCTTTCTTCTCGTCAATAAATTTGAATTTTAGATCCCCTTTTTCAGTTATCGTGAATTCTATAAATACGGAATAACATCCGTCAGGTTCTCGATGAATTGTGATAATGCTGCCTTGTGGCGTAATCAAGTACCCCTTTCCATCTGATCTTGTCCCCAGATAGCATTTGAATCCAAGGTCTTCGAGTACACTAAAGGATAAGAGCCAGTCTTCTCCATTGTTTAAGCAATAAAATTTTGCACGATAATCATTCACACACCCTGCAATCTGAACCTCAAATTCTCCTCCTGCTCTTTCAGTCTCACCATTTGCTGTAAGCACTCTGAGTTTCGACTCTTTGATCCAGTTGTTTAGTAGTTGTTTCACGTATTTCGTAGGACAAATATTTACCACTGCTCCTGTGTCCAAAAGCATTTTAGCTGTTAAAATAAACTTGTCATTAGTCTCCATTTTACTTGAATACGTTCGAAGTATATTACTCAACCAGTCCGTAGTTTTTGTCCTTGGTATGTTTTCTTTGACTTGATAGACAAGTCGTGATTCATCCCTCTCTCCTGTTTCTCCTTTAAGAGATCAGGGTCCTTGTACTCGAACAAATCTGGTACTCCCTTTTGACTTCATTCGACTAGACAATTTCATTTTGTTCTTTGTTGCTTTCAGAAGGTTCAACCGTTTGATAGTCTCTTCTTCTTCCATTTCAACTTCTTGTATGCTTTTGTAAGGAATCATTGTGCCATTATTATCAGTGGTGTCTTCTTCTGCGTCTTCTGTAACTTCTTCATTGAGAAGTTGATCATTCATGATCTGTCTCTTTGACATATGTGCCCTCCATGGTGAGTGTTCTTTCCCTGCTGTGACCCCAGAATTTTTCGTGTTCATGTTGATTTGCCTTCCCAAGCTATTCAATCCTACTCGTTCTTTAAGTGTCATTCTCGGGAGAAACACATTCACTACACATGGCCATACTCCACAGTTACTTTGATGCTGATTAGCACATATGCAAGTTTTGGAGTGCAGGGTATGAAATATACATCCATGAGGGCATTTTTCGAAGAAAGTCGCGAATCCTGCTACTGACTGAAAGTTCACCATATCGATGTACATCCGGTGCATAGTATCATATATTGAATTCTCCAAGTTTTCATAGGCTGGTTTTGTAATGAATGCGAGTTTTTGATTTTGGTTTGTACCTAAAAATACTGATTCTCCATCATTAGAGATATCTCCAGTCTTCCAATTTTGTCCTCGATTTGTATTTGGTTGAGCAGTTCTACCTAAGTATCCTTGTCCTCCCTTTCCTCTGCCACCTTTTCCTCTGTTGAAGTTACCATTTGAAGATCCGTTTCCTTTGCCGTAGTAGTCATTTTTGTCACTGTATCCTTTATATCCTCCTTTTCCACTGTTCTGTGTGTGGTTGTAGCTTCCCCTGCCCCCTTTTCCTTTGCCGTAAGTTTGATCCTTGTCCACTTTATCTTTTGATCGAGTTTTGCGAAAGTCTTTTCCAGAAGTGGTATTATTTTTGACATTAGCTGCCCAGGTTACTGATTTGTTGGTGTCTTGTTCCACTGCTTTTCCTAGAGGAGTAGTTTTAGATAAGTTAACCCTTTTCTTGTGATTCTTCATGAACTTCTTCCTTACTCCAGGATTTTCACTGTTGAAGCTGGTTATCTTATCGTTGGCTGGTGTTCCACCTTTGAAGGTAATGTTTAACCCCGGGGTGTTTGAAGCTGATAATGTTTTCTTAATTGCTTCTGTTAAAGTCAAACCATCTTCTGGATCAAGAGTAGACACATGTCTATTCCTGCAGTTCGTACCATAATAACATGAATCAGTGAGAGAGTGGGTAGTACATAAGTCTGATCCCATATCACTCCCCATTCTTTGCACTTGACTAATCTTGTGACGGCGCAGTTGGTCAGTGATATGTGCGTTATTCGCTCTGACTACCACGCTCAATGCTGATTCCGCTGAAATAGCTTCATCAACATCTGTAATCTTGGACTCCTGTGATTCTGTTTTCACATTCTGATTTTTGATGTATCCATCGTTAGGGGATGAGTTCCACTCTTCACGTTTTTCTTCATACGCAGTTTGGAAGAGGGTCATGATGGCATCTGCAAGCTCTCTTGTGATCTCAAGTTCTTTGTTTCTTCTGCGGAGGATTCGACATATCTCACTTACCTTAACATGGGATCTTCCTCGAACGGGTTTCCAAGCATCATTGGTTTTGATATCTGTCTTTAATACTTCAAGTCCATCTTCTTCCAATAATACCTCCCCGGTCATATTTTCCCAGTGGTTCATTGGATACTCCTCTAAGTCACTTCCATGATATGTCAGTGGATGACATCCGAACATAATTTTAATTAAGTCAGTAAGGTCGATCACGCTGCCTGAAGCGATAATGAGTTTTCCAACATCCAGTATCCATGTATCAAAATCACTTCTGAAGAAATATTTAATTTCACCATTTTCAGTGACTTCGTCTAATAGGTCTTCATGAGTAAGTTGAGTAATCAGTGATATTTTCGTAACTGTCTCCTCTTTTTCACCCACTAGTTCCCAGATGACTGCCATGGCTAGGTTACCAAACGAGTGCCCAAAGACTACTTTGGTTAGTAACGAGTTTATGTTGTACTTTTCAGATACTCTTGTTACACCAGCATTTGTGAACATTGAATCGAAGTATTTCAGACCCATGCTCTGTAAATCTGGGTTATTGCTGATGAGAAGTTTTGCCATAACTCTTGCCCAAATATCCCAGATGAAGATCTGTCCAGAAAGATGCTTGATTAAGCAATGAAGTCCTTTTCTGCCGAACATTTTTCCTGCTCTTATCAGTCTTTCCTTTTGTAGACCGTAAACTTCTGTTCCATTCACATTCGTCATAGTTGTAGAAGGTACCACATCTAGGAGCACTCCGTTTTGTTTTAGATGTCTAATACATGCTTCAAGTATTTCTGCGTTCTTTTCCTTATCGTCGTCTTGTTTTTGAACTACCTTCAGGTTTGCCGCCACTTGAGCCGCATTTGACCGCAGTACCTTGTCTTTGTTTTTAACAGAGCTTGGCACTTTCTTCTTCCAGGGCTTAGTAACCCCTGATTTAACTAGTAGTGTTACCAGTTCAAGATCTTTTACCCTGACCAAGCATTCTTGTTGATCTTGATCTGCTGACCGATCCTGATGCTCGATACTCTCATGGTCCAGTTTGAAATCCATTGACCGAAGATATTTCTTGATAGATTCATATTTTTCTGATCCTTCCACTACATTTGTCTGAGAAGTTGGTATAACAAAAGATAAGTCTACATCCATAAGATACTTCCACACTTCAGATCGTATTTCTTCTAACAGTTGGGTTTCTGTTTCGTCAAGCAACTCGAAGATTTGTCTTTTCGTCATTCCTTCGTCTGGATCGATTTTTATCAATGTCGTCAATCTTGATAGATCTTCATTGAATGTCCATTCAATTTTCCCTTCTGTTAATAATTCTGGACTTGTTTCACTTAGCCATCTATTAGCATTTGTTGCTGTTCCATTGGCTGCTGTGCTTTCTTTAAAGCTTTGCTTAAGTGCTTTCTGAGCCAGTTCATGAAGTAATTCCAACTCTCTTGTTTCTAAAGCTCTTGGGACTAATGCTCTTGTGTTATCATTCTGGAGAAGTGCTGTATTTGTTAGTAATATCGTTCGATCTGCCTGTCTATGCCATATTTTGTCTTGTACTGCCGCATCAACCAAAAACTCGATTGGTATTTCGTTTGATCCACCACCATCTTCAAAAGACAAATATATATTGTCTTTATATTTCCAATCCTCTTCCTCTGGTTTATCAAATAGCTTCTTTGAAGTTTGGTAGAACCTATACATTTCTTCATTGTCAGATTCTCCAACCTCATGTTCCAGCACCTGAATCGCGTAGATAAGTCCATAGGTTTCAACCTGCTGTACCAGTATATTGACAAGCGTGCTTTCTGCTGGCAATATGACCCCATCGATATCCTTGTAGTAATTCGCGATATGTTTTGATGATTGAAGTTTTCTGTTGTGCTTCAGTTCCAGAAACGTTAAGTTGCCTGAGTTCTTTGACTTGATCTTAGTTTTAGATCTAGTCATCGTCTTTGCCTTTGTTTTCTTTTCTTATTTGATATTAAGAAGATTTTCCACAGGTTTGTGTAGAAAAATCTTGATAATCTTATAAGAAAGACTGTGAACTTTGAATCTTCACGATACACTCTTATCTCGATGTGGTACCTCGAGTAAATAACTGCTTCTATTGGTAGAAGACTGCGTTTAGTATCTTCTATAAGTCTTGTAGGAAGACTTAGTTGATATGCCCCTGCGTTATTTTTATACCGCCTTTGGATTTGTGAAGCTGTAGTGAAGATATTCAGAGTACCCTGAATTCTCTCTTCGTATTCGAATGTTTTGATTACTGATACTTGTTCCTCAGGACTGCGATAACTCCGATATCTTATATATTGAACTTTTACTTTCTGATAATCCACTTTGATAATCTCTCCCCCTCAGTTGACGGTACTTTTAGTCCACTGTAACCAAGTCAGGTAGTGATCCTTCACCCACATTCGATAGTCCACTTCCATAGATTTCGTAATCTAAAAATAAAACTTCGACTCCATTGTATTCACGCCCCAAATATATTTTGATCCAATTCTGTTTGATATACACGATCAATGTGTATCCCAATCTCATATTGAAAACATATGTCCTGATAATCTCCGTTGTTGGTGCCATTGGATCTACCGTATCATCAGTCCATTTCCAATATTGAACAACCTGTTATATTATATCCAGCGAATCTATTATCGTAGATTCGCTGGGTATCACCTGAAGATCAGTGAGCTTGCTGCTCGTCTTTATTCACCGCCGTTGGTGAATCGAGATCAGTGAGCTTGCTTCTCGTCTTTATTCACCGCTGTTGGTGAATCGAGTATTTCGTCGAAGATGATCTACTCACAATCTAGCGTCCATGAAAAACGTTTAACAGACCAACTACGTGCGCCTCTTTGTGGTCCCTCTTCGCGTTCCTGCGAAGATGATAGTCCTGATCGTACCACGATACCAAATCCCTTTATGGTACCAAAGCGCGTTTACCTTAACCCAAGGCCGGTTGACCTATAATCGTTTAATGCGATTTAGCGCTATCCACCTCGTTACTGAGGAAAGAAGCTAATGCCCTGAGGCATAGCTCGGCTCAGTGTACACACATCCCATACTGAGTGTCAGCGGACAACTTTTTACAAGCACAGATTCCTTATGTTATTATTTCCCCGTTATCTCTCTGGGTAATTTCTGTGTTGTGAGCTTTGCTTTTTCTCTCAAGCGCACTAATTACTGGCTCTATATCTAAGTCACGTAAGCAGTTCAATGTCGTGTCAGAGTTCTTTAATCTTCGATGGAAGAAACGCCGTTCTATTCTTTGACACTCGATAGAATCGGATTCTTCACCCTGATGATGAGCTCTTCCATTTCTCTACGTGACGTCTTCCGGAGTTCTGAAAGTCGCACTGTCGCGCCTTGTCATCCTGCCTAGACGAATCATTCCTCAGTTCCAATCTCCGGAACAAATGAATCTCATTCCAGATCAAAATATACAGCTCATAAGTACGTTCCTCCCAGAACGTCAAGTTACCTCTCGCAGATCCGTTGACTCTTCGAAGTCCTTCCACGTCCTATCCATTGGTCAGTCGTAAAGAAAAGCCATCTGCTTTTCATAAAACCGGCTTTTCCGCAAGCTGATTTAAACATGTATTTACTTTGATACCTCGTTCTGTTTGGTTCGACCAATCAAAAGATAGACATATTGAAACATGTTCTAAAATCATTCCGTTGAGTAAAAGATACGCACTAGCTTTTTAACTGATAAGATCCTTTTTCCTGTCTCACTTCTCCCACAACAATTCACTCCAGCCATGTCTTCTTTTCAGGCCGTGAGTTATGGTGATTACAAAAGAGCCCTGCACCAATACGTAGGACTATCAGTCTCCAAGGAAGTCTTCAACTCCCACTGTGAACTCATGTGGGATTTGTACTACTATATCAATCTGGACTTTCATGCTCTCTCTTCAATGGACTTATCTGATGAACCAAGTGCCGCCGAACGCCGTCTGAAAGAGATTGCACGTGTATTGATCGAGTATGTCAATCTGGTAACAGCGCACTACAACGCTCGGTTATCTCAGCATGGAAAAACCATGAGAGATACTGTTTCTCTTGGTAAGATCTGTACCGAGATGGCAGCTATGCTTTCTAAACAAGAGTCCCAGTTAGAAGACAAAGTCGCCGAGAACGCTATCCTCGTCACCAAGATTGCTGAGCTCAAAGACCAGATACGCTTATTGAACAGCATAGTGAAGTCGCAGAAAAACGCCATTGATGAACTTCATTCTGAATCAGCTACAGCGTTTGGGCAACTACTCGATGCCAACAACAAAATCAAAGACCAAGATCTTCAGATTGAACAACTCGAAGACCAAATTACTCATCTTGAGAAGACCGTTGATCTCAACGACGATACCATTTACAACATGGAACATCAACTGGTCGATCTCCAAAATGAACTCCAAGTAAAACGCAAGTTTCCGGACCAGAACACGGTTGGGTCTCCCAACGACGTCACTGAATTCGATGTCTCCCACCCCAACAAATCTCCCAAACTAACTGACACTGTTGGTGCTGGGTCATCTCTCTTTGACTCTACTCCCGAATCCACCGTGTGTGAGTCCGAAGTAGACGAAGAATCCGAGGAAGAGAAAGAGTCCGAAGATGAGGCAGACAATCCCAACGTCGACGGGTCCACGGTAGAGTCGGCGTTTCCGATTCTTGACAATCCAGAACTCCCTTATTCTGATTGAACTTTCAGGATCATACTTATCATTTTCTGGATTCGTATCTTTTACCCTGATTCTGTTCTTTTGTGGCACGTCTGTATATATACTTGGTAAACGTGTCAAATACTAAACCAATCTGCATTGCTCCAGTAGTCCGGATATTCGTAGTTTCTTTCGTATATCAATTAATTATTC
>OJBV01000269.1_pt1 | contig 9334 bp, 2 predicted proteins | sample 1590821 | NCBI WGS metagenome assembly OJBV01 (sample SAMN05416694, study PRJEB24817) | seawater metagenome | isolation source: Sea water | place: Canada:Atlantic | collected 2013-07
GCGTCAGATGTGTATAAGAGACAGGCCTTAATCCAATCGAGATCTGATCCCGAATCGGCGGGACCTGCCTTAATCCGATCGAGATCTGATCCCGAATCGGCAGGACCTGCCTTAATCCGAGATTCTGGAATTCCCCAAAAACAACGTCTGAACCGATCCGGTTTTTCTACGAGTACTTCTAGTAACTCTGCGGGGGAATCTACGGGTACTGGTACCAGTACCGGTACCGGTCCCCAGAACTCCCAGGATCCTGGTACGACTGAAATTAACCGGAATCCTGGAGACATACCAAATCCAGAAGTTCGCGAAAGAATGCGGAATTCTGGTACGGGTACACATCGGTCAAGAGGAACGGCAAATGGAGCCGCGCCTATGCCGAATAGTACCGAACCTTCACATGCGGGCGACAATATGCCTCCCCCGAGAACTAATTCGAGAACCAATGAAGGATCTCGACCCAGAAGGGCTGCCGCGGGCGCACCTTCGGGGAACCCGTCGGGTGACGACGACTCCGATGACGACGACGGTGACGGCGGACCTCAACGAGGCGGACCTCGTAGGTCGGCGTCTCCGATACGCCGTCGGCGTCGGAGGGGAAGCAATAGTGAAGGAGAAGATGAGGGTGGTACCGCGGGTGGACAACGACCATCTAGGTCACGTTCCCCAAGACGGGACACCCAAGGCAACGATAGTGATAGTCGAAGCCGGAGTCGAAGTTCGTCGAGGTCGGGAAGACGGTCATCGTCCTCCCAACCTGCACACGATCGACTCGACTCGGCTAATGAACGACTACGACTACTTGCGGGTCTAACGGTCGAAGACTACGTTAGATGCGTTCTACAAAGTGGAACGGGAGAAGATTACTTGGACATGGCTATGAAGAATGCCCAAGCCGCTAGGGATTTGGAATCTAGGCAATCTGGAGCCAACGGGAATGTACCCCGGCCTCCGGCGGTCCGACTACCTCGCGAGTTGGAATGGCCCAAGATCGAGAACCCCTATCGACATGTGGATAGGAGAACACCTACGGAGTTCCGACGAACGCTTGAGATGCAAACAAATCATGTTGCTGCTTCTCTACGGACAAGTCACCTCTTGACCCGAGCCGTAGAGGCTAAGGTAAATCAAGCGGTGATCGCTGAGTTCGTGAATCCACTACGTGCCAACGGGACGATTTACGCCAAGGCCGCTGATATCGACTATGACGAAATATTTGTTTGGTTGAACAAGACCTATGGACCCATCGACCGGAAAAGCACATGTACAAGAAACTACTTGGACTTAAGACAGCTTCCGAACGAAGATTGTAAGCAATACGTGGGACGTCGTATGCTGCGGAAAGCAGAACTCGACCGTCTCGGTATTGAAGCTATCCTACCGGATTTGGAGCGACAATTACTCCTATCTTCGGTGGAACCTTCATTGGCTATATGGTTGAAGACCAACACTCCGGACTTCGAGTCAACCGACCCGTCGGACTTGGCAAGGCTCATGATCATCCGGGACCAAGCTGTACGCTCGGCCCAGAAATCTCATAAGCACGGTGGACAAAACAACCGTGGAGCACCTCAACGGAATCTAAACGCTATGGTCAAACGGAAGGGACAATCAAATTCTGGACAGTTCAAGCGCAAGAATTCATTTGCACCAGCCAAAGGCAAAGGTCGTCCGCGTACACAAGCACTATACGCTATGTGGGACAACGATGACGGAAATTCGGCCAAGTCCTACTCCCAGTCTAAACGTGCAAACAAGACTGGAGGGCAGAACGGAGCTCAACTTCCATCACTGAGAGATATGAAATCTAACTACTCAGATGCTCTTTGGAACAAACGCGTGGATGAAAACGGTCGTCCAAGGAAGACGATCGATGCACAAGATCCCAAGAATCGAGCAATGCATTGCAACGATTGTTGGCCGGCTGGGTCAACCACGAAGTGGTGTCTCATGTGCCGGAAGAGCGGTCACGACCTTACCAGTTGTATCAAGCTCTCGAAGCGCTCGAAACAACAAGGGAACGGTAAAGGCAAAGGAAGAGGACAAGGTAAACACGGGAAGTCGAAAGGACGGGCCAACTCATGGTGAAATTCAGCCGCGGCGGATGTTCAACTGACGGGTAATACTACTCGTCCACCAGAATATCTTGCCATGGCTATACAACACGACTTAGAACCTCGTGAACCAAGTGGACCCGAGACGACCTTTCCTAAGCTACCCTTCTGCTTTCCTGAGCCCAAATATTGTGGCACCTTTCCTGAGCCAACCGCTAAGGCGACAAGATGTGGATGGACGACGACGTGCATCACTACTTGTTACCGATTCCTTAGAAGGGCACTACTATGCCGTTCAAAGGGAAACAAAACACTGGCTCCGACGAAGAACGTCGATGCCAAGAAGAATGACACACGAACGTGTGCCAACATGAATTGTGAACGACATGCTCTAGACGAGAAGTGTTCCAAATATCCGGATACATTCAAACGCTGTTGCAGCCAAGAATGTTACCAACATGCTAAGCTCAACGGAACTCTGGAGAGTCCGACCAAGCTCACAGTATGGCCGGTGATACCTGGACACGATCCGTTACCAAAGATCAAGTTGAAGGTGATAGGAAACGACTCCAACATCAACCAACAACCTGAGGAAACGGCGGTACTATGCATGTACATGGTACAAAATACCGTGACACTACCTGAGAGGCCGGAGATACCTGCGAGTATACCTGTTCCTACGGTACGACTATGTGCTATCGGGCAAGTTAAACCCGGACTACGATGGCTTTGTACTTTACCAAGCACAAGGCGACCTCAACGAAGCACTAGCAACAAGTACAAGACAATTTATGAACCTGCTGAGATGAATTTATCAGACACGGAGTTCGACGCCGAAGACGCGGACAAGGCGCCAGATACGCTGGCACCCAAATTCAACAAACCTGTATCGAAGAGAGTCCCGGACAACTTCCACACAGATTTACGAGAACTTGTTGGAGATATTCCAAAATCTACTCCGGCGAAAGAACTCGTTCCTGGAAACAAGACTTCAGAGCCAATCACTCGAAGCAAGGCTTCAGGAGTAAACAAGCTACCTATAGGTGAGGACAAAGCTGCGGGGGGGGTTCAACGAAGATCGAAACCTCCTCAGCGTAATACTTCGTCATGTACATCACCTAAGCTATCTGCCGACCACGACGTAATGAACGAGACAAAACAATTCATCATACGTGTGGCCGTCGGCAAACCGAAACAAGCTAGTCTCCGATGCAAAGCAATGATCGACACCGGAGCAAGCTGCAGTTTCATTTCCAAGGACATGATTGGAAAATTGGGAGAGGTTGACATGGTTCCCATGCCCCTCACAGTTTTACTCGGGGACGGATCCCAAAGTAATACTACCCATCGGGCGGTACTGGACATAGTACTGCAAAACGAGACACTACCGGTACAAGTGGCGATCATGGATACGCTACCTTGTTCTATCGGTATGATCCTCGGCAACGACTGGATCAGCAAACACAAACTTACGCTGATACCACATCGACTTGAGATTAGATTTACTAATGCTCAACAAAAGGAAATGATTGTACATGGTTTGTCCACCATCGTACACCAAAACACAATGCCCAAGAACGAAGGCATTGACAACGACTACGACTATTTGCTAAACACAATGGTGAATATGGGCGGTGACATCGATACACCACCAACAGAGGTACATTTTCTCAGCGCAGAACATCTTCGCAAGAAAATTACACAACAACGGAATAAGTCCGACAAGAAATGGCGTGGAGCTAAAGGAAATAGCACACGACCCATCGATCGGGAATTTTCTGACATCGACTATGATTCAGAGACCATGTTTGTACTCAGTTTGGGAGACTTGACGAATCTAACGGTCCACGGGGATGGGAATGAAAATTCGCCAACCTCGGAGGATCGGATCATGACTAGTCCGACCCCAAAAACTGATGGCTCACAAGCCACACATTCGAATTTCAATGTTCAAGTATCTGATCGCGGCAAATGGCCATCGTGCCGCCCGGCGATACCCCAGCTAACTGTACCAACGCTAGCTTCGGCTAGTGTGTTGGACGAGACTGGTATTGTACCTGCGCTGGGTAAAACCAGTGTGCAGGACAATATTGACACTGACAATTCTACATCAATAAGTCATCAACCATCTGATCGCGGCATATTGCCATCGAGCAGCCCGGCGGTGCGGATTGACGATGTAATGGACGAAAATTATAGTGAAATCGATGAGGAGTTAGCCACATTGACGGAGGATGTGAGTGTTCTCACTACTCCGGTCAAGGGTAAAAGGACCCGGCCTTCCAGCCGACGTGGCCAAACTCAAACTTCAGTACACAATACTGCAGTAAAGAAGCGCAGACATAACAAGCACAAACCCAACAACGCTGAAAAATTTAAAACGACAAGCTCTGGAACGGGTTATGCTACACTATGCGCTACAAGCAAAAAGAAGTTGGAGGAATATAAAAACAAGAAATTGGAACCGATGGAACAAGAAAAAGCAAACGAACATATGAAGATCTTCGAAGATGCAAAAACTAAAACACTTCCTGAAGAACTTATAAACGCGACGGACCCACAATTCAAACATTGGGTCGACAACGTTCTCAAGGACAACAAACGCTTTCCTTGCATCAATCCAATGACAAAATTTCGGACTCTTGAGACCGAACCTCTAAAAATTGAAGACAGAGACGACGTGGTTGGCCCTCCGCCAAGACGAACTTACAGAGTCCCACAAGCTCTACAAGGACAATTAAAACTTTTTTGCGACGAAATGGTAAGCCAAGGCTGGATACAACCTTCCAAATCGGAATGGTGTTCCCCAGTTCTTATATTGAAGAAGCCGAACGGTGGCTGGAGATTCTTAGTCGATTTACGCGGCGTAAACGCACGAACCAAACCAATATCGTACTACATGCCCGACATGCACGAATGCTGGCAACGATTACGGAATGCCAAAATCTTAAGTACCTGCGATCTGGATCGAGGATACTGGCAATTGAATCTGGACAAAGAATCGCGAATGAAAACAGCATTCGCAACACCATACGGAAACTTCGAGTACAAGGTTGTTCCAATGGGCTTGATATCAAGTGCCCATTATTTTCAACAGGCTTTGGAAGGAATTATGCGAAATCACGGCATTCTATATGAAAGATTGGCCTATGATGCGCAGGAGTTCGATAGCAGAGACGACGCTGGTGAGAAAGTTCGTGGGTTTGTGTCCATCTTTCTAGATGACATTATTCTGTGGTCGAAAGACCCAGAAACCCACAAGAAAAACTTACTGCGTTTATTCGAAGTGCTATCGAAAGAGAAGCTGAGCCTCAACATGAACAAGTGCTACTTTTTTGCCAGATATGTCAAATATCTTGGTATCATAGTAGGACAAGGACAAATGTTCATGAATACGGAGTCAGTGAGATCGATTATCAACATGCCTGAACCCAGTGACTCACAAGCGAATATTCGTATTTTCTTGGGAATGACTGGATTCTACCGGAAATGGATTGATAATTATGCTACAATGGCGTTGCCATTGACGAAATTGCTGAAAAAGGACACTAAATTACCTGAAGCATGGGATGCATCTGCATCACAAAGCGTCAGGGAATTGAAGATGGCTATCACGAGATATCCAGTGTTACGGCAGTTCGACCCGATGAGGCGAATTTATATTTGCACGGATGCATCGGGTATAGCGGTAGGAGGAGTGCTCTTCCAATACTACGGAGATCGGCCATGTGCAATTGCATATTGCAGCCGACGGCTAAACGATGCCGAGAAAAACTACTCCGTACAAGAGCAAGAATGCCTCGGAGTCAAATTTACGATTGACAAATTCCGACACTTCCTACTGGCCACACCCTTCGTTATCAAGTGTCTTTCGGACCACCACAGTCTACAATTCCTAAAGAAAGGAAAAGAGACTGGTGGACGTATCGCAAGATGGGCGTTGGCCCTCAGCGAGTACGAATACGAAATTCACTACATACCAGGGACGAAAAATGTGGTAGGTGATGCTTTGTCACGTTTAATTGAAGCAGAAGGGCACAAGACGGCGACACAAACCATGCGCAAGAGTGAGAATCTTGTAAGCATGCATGTGGAGACCCAACAAACCCTAGCTACAATACGAGACATCGACGATATCACCCACGGAACTACGAACGATCACGATACTTTACATTATTCTGACGCTAACATCACCTTCGACGAATTCTTATTCGAAAGGCATCCGACGGCAACAGAAACACTGATGTTCTACAGAGCAACACCAGCTGAGATAACGATACCAATCAATCCAGCAAACTACATGGAATGCCCTGATTTTGCAACATTATACAAAACCATCGGAGATGAACTACGACAGAAACACGACAAGAATCCAGAAGCCAAAACGGCAAAGGAATTCTACACTTGGGACGTGCCAAACAAACTACACGCCAAGATTTCAGAAATGTTGAAAGTACAAGAGGACAGTAAACGCAAGAAGACGAAACTGCCCAAAAACTCACGACGGGTTTGCAATACTTTCAGTAATGCAAACGCCTGGATGAGAAATGACACATATCATATCTACAAAGGACTACTATACAAGGTTTCGAGTATGGGCGAAGATCTATTATGCGTTCCAGACGACACAATAACAACTGGACGTATGACAACAAGAAAGAAGATCGTCGCCGAAACACACAACGGAATAACAAGTATACACCTTGGAGAAAATCGAACTTACTACGAAATACGCAGACGCGTATTTTGGCCAGGTATTGCAAAACATGTGCATGACTATATCCGCACATGTCATGCTTGCCAACGCAACAAGATCGACAGACAATCACCACAAGGGATGCTGAACAGTTTACAACAACCCACAAGAAGCGGTACTCACTACTCAATGGACTTTGTGACTCACTTACCAATGTCATCGAGACATGAGTACACGGCAATCATGGTGGTAGTTGACAGATTTTCAAAACGAATATGGACTATTCCAACATGGGATATAGCCAACGCAAGACTTACTGCGGAATTGTTTATGAAACACATCATCTACGAAAACGGGATATGCATCGAAATCGTATCAGACAGAGATTCAAAGTTTACTTCCAAGATGTGGCAAGACTTTCACGCTGCACTCGGAATAACTTTAAGCCTATCTTCGTCAAGACATCAAAGCACTGACGGACAAACGGAAAGAGCAATTGCACATATTGAAGAACTGATGAGAATGAACATCAACTACAAGCAAAGCAATTGGGTTTCTCTACTACCGAAGATACAATTCACGATAAACACGGCAATAGCAAAGGCTACCGGAGTGTCACCATACTATGCGGAAAGAGGACGACATCCTCTGACAAAATTAGATATGGACAACATCCTACGATCGAGAAAAACCGAAGTTCCACCTTCAATAGACGAGTTCGTGGCTGGAATTGCGAACATAGAACACGAAGTACAAGAGAGACTGGTATTGACACGAGAATGGCAACAACGAGGCGACAAAAAGAGACGCATCGTGGGGAATCTTTCCCCAGGCAAATTTGCATACTTATCGACCGAAGGAATCACACTTCCTTGGGATAAGCACAGAACGATCAAGAAACTACGCCAAGAATTTTACGGCCCGTTTAAGATCCTTCGCCAACTCGGACCAGTGTCCTTCGAACTTAAGCTTCCCCCACAATCCCACATACATCCGGTATTTCACGCTCACCTACTGAAAGCTACTGATGAACCCGGATTTGCCATGGGTAAGGCGTCGTCCTTACCTAATGCAGCAGATTCCGACGAGTACACAGTGGAATCATTGGTCGATGTCCGTGGAATCCAAGGGAAAGAACGATATCTAGTGAAGTGGTCTGGCTACCCGTACGAGGAATGTACGTGGGAACCAAAGGCCAACCTCACAAACTGCCAGAAAATATTGCAGAGATTCCACCGCAAACGAAATGACGACGCTCAAAATGATCTGTTCACTTAATGGGATCAGTTCTCCCAGGGATCAGTTTTCCCATGTGAACAGACACTGTTCACACCAGGGATCAGTTTTCCCACAACGTGAGATACTCACGACGTGAACAGGTACTGTTCACACCAGGCTCATAACCTGAGCTACCATGTGAACAGGTACTTACAAGCACATATCCAATATTGTGCAAGTACTACATGCGAAACTGACTATTGATGTAACTTTGAAAGTTGCACAAAGCCAGATACGTACGTATACATTGAGGGTTATTTCAATTGAAACCACAAAGGGGCAACAATTTGCGGGCGGGGTGTAATATATACGGACGCACCCGTCTGAGCCAGTTGAGATGATGTTTGAGACTATTCGATAGTACTGTGTATTTGGTACAAGTACTATCAATACAGAACATATTGAATACTAGGCGGCGGAGAAAGGCCGGCCAAAGATCTCACTTCATCGTATGTATGGACGTTGAACTGGAGATAGAAAATACCTCGATAGTCCTAAGTGATATCGAAAGGTAAACCGATAGTCCTATGTGATATCGGACGGTGGTCAAGACAACGAAACCAGATAATCAAATATGATATCTGGTATCTTGATACGACACCGGCTGCGGTTTGCAAAGACCCAGTTACATTATTTATCCAGACGGCAACTGATGGCAACTGATGGCAACTGATGGCAACTGACGGCAACATAACGGATCCTCAGTACAGAAAACAGTACAGATGAGAGATCAATTATGCCGGGTTACACAATGCCAAGTTCACAGTAAGTCTGCCGATACGATTAATACTGTTCGCTTGACAGGAACAGGTCTGGATACAAAGCTATCGTATACGATCTACGATGACAGGATAATACCTACATTATTCACACACTGACAGATGTGCAAGGATAATACCTCTATTGCTCACACGTTGACAGATGTGCAAATCAACAGTATCGGTGACTCACCAGTACTGCCGATACCCAGGTGATTATCCGAGTGAAAACTTCTCGATGAGAAGGCATGCTGGAACCGGACAGCAAAGCAGTGTCCGAACCTCTATGCTATCCTCCCACTTATTACCCATACAAATCTTTATCTTCCATGATATAAGATTATCTATGTTACCTGATTAGTAACAGTCTATACTTCATGCTCTTGATACCTAGTGTATACACTAGTATGCAGTACCGTACCGGATACTGGATACTAGCGTTACCCTAGGACAATACAGTACTATATACTAACATTTAGTATCCGATACACGGATACTAAATGCTGTCTCTTATACACATCTCCGAGCCCACGAGACCTCTCTACATCTCG
>OJBV01000275.1_pt1 | contig 9256 bp, 6 predicted proteins | sample 1590821 | NCBI WGS metagenome assembly OJBV01 (sample SAMN05416694, study PRJEB24817) | seawater metagenome | isolation source: Sea water | place: Canada:Atlantic | collected 2013-07
TTTCTAATAGAGAAAAGGGGCTGTCGGAAGCATTGGCGTCCACAAATCCAAAGCCTCTTGTGCTGCGGGTTCCCTCGATCTTGTCGACGAGTTCCTTGGCTCGTTTTATGAAGGGTTCCGAAAGGCGGTTTAGTCCTTTTGGAAGACTCGCCTCGATGGTCTCTTTAATTTGTTGGGCGTAGTAGAGATCGTCGCCAACGGTCTCACTAAAGAGCGAGCATACGACTTGAAGTTTTGTGAGCTCTTCTTGGAGGACGTTCTTCATTGGGGGTAATCGCTGTTGATCTCGGTAATCTCGTCGAGGAATTCTTCGAGGTTGCGAAAATCTTTATAGACGCTGGCGAATCGTATGTAGGCGATTGCGTCGATGCGTTTGAGGTTTTCGAGTATTTTTTGCCCAATAGCTGTTGTTGGAATCTCTAGACCGTGGGTGCTTTCGAGTTGGTCGATCATGTCCTCAACGAGGATATTGATTTGCTCGGCTTCAACGGGGCGTTTTTGGCAGGCTCGGCGGAGGCTGTTTATAACTTTGGCTTTGTCGAAGTCTTCTCGGCGTCCGTCGCTTTTGGTGACGTAGAGGCATTCGCGAAGGACTTGTTCGTTGGTGGTGTAGCGATTCCCGCAGGTTGTGCATTCTCGACGGCGTCGGATTGTAGACCCGTTTTTGCTAATGCGGGAATCGATGACTTTGTCGTCTAAAGACGCACACTTGGGACATCTCATAATGGTTAGAGACTAAGAAAGTTTTTTAAAAACTCCATACCGTTTTCGGTCGCGATAGATTCCGGGTGGAATTGAACTCCCCAGATCGGAAGTTCTTTGTGGCGCAGTCCCATTATTTCGCCTTCGTCGGTTTCGGCGGTGATTTCGAGGCAATCGGGGAGGCTCGGCCGGTCCACTATTAGGGAGTGGTATCGGGTGGTGAGGACGCCTTGTGGTACGCCTTTGAAGAGGTCCTCTCCGTTGTGTTTGATGGGGGAGGTCTTGCCGTGCATGAGGCGATCGGCTCTGACAACTTTACCGCCGAAGTGGTGTCCGATTGATTGGTGGCCTAGGCAGACACCGAATAACGGAACTTTGCCGCCGAAGGCTTCGATCATTTCGAGACTGACGCCTGCTTCGCTGGGAGAGCAGGGGCCGGGCGATATGAGAACTCTATCAGGTTTGAAGGCGAGTGCCTCTTCGACCGTGATCTGATCGTTTCGAAATACCTTTTGTTCGACGCCTAGCATTCCAAAATATTGGACGAGGTTGAAGGTGAAGGAATCGTAGTTGTCTATAACCAGAAGCATACTGATGTACTTGATAGGTTCTAATTTCGAATTGTGAACCTAGAAAGGTGAATTGTTTATAACTTTTAGGATGAAGGCGGTTTTTCGGTAATCGCGCTTGCAACGCAGGGGCAGACTTTGGCAGCGTCCTCCCGAGTATTCTATGAGCACGCATTTTAAATTAAAGACCACTGATCCACAATCCATGGCCCGAAGGGGGCAACTCACGACGTTGCATGGAGTGATTGAGACGCCCATTTTTATGCCAGTTGGTACGCAGGCGACTGTTAAGGGGCTGACTCCCAATCAGATAGAGGATATTGGTGCTCAAGTGATTCTTGGGAATACCTACCATCTTAATCTGCGTCCAGGGTCTGAGTTGATCAAGAAGGCGGGGGGCTTGCATCGGTTTATGGGGTGGGATGGCCCGATTTTGACGGATAGTGGTGGTTTTCAGGCCTTTAGTTTGGCGAAGTTGAGTAAGTTGACGGAGGAAGGAATTGCTTTTCAGTCTCACTTGGATGGTGCGAAGGTTTTTCTTGGTCCTAAGGAAGTGATGGGGATTCAGGCGAATTTGGGCTCGGACATCGCAATGGTGATCGATGAGTGTCCGCCGTGGCCTTGTGAAAAGGATGCGTGCCAGAGGGCGATTGAGCGGACGACGCGTTGGGCGGCCGCTTGTAAGAAGATCTCAACCGACAATGGATTTTTGGAGTCTGGGCACCATGTGTTTGCGATTGTTCAAGGGTCTTCGTTTGAGGACTTGAGGCGCCAGTCGGCGGAGGAGTTGTCCGCTTTGGATTTTCCTGGTTATGCAATTGGTGGAGTCAGTGTTGGTGAGCCGGAGCCGGAAATGCTAAAGCAGGTCGGTGCGAGTACGCCGTTTCTTCCCTCTGACAAGCCTCGGTATACGATGGGTCTTGGGACTCCGCCTCAGATGTTGAAGATGATCGCTCTCGGGGTTGATATGTTCGACTGTGTTTTGCCTTCTAGGGTCGCTCGAAATGGAGCGTTCTTTACTGAGCACGGGATGAAGAATATTCTCAATGCACGTTTTGCGGATGATTTGTCTCCGTTATTGGAGGGGGCGGATAATTACACGAATCGCTTTTCGAGGGCTTATATTCGTCATTTGGTGAAAGCGAAGGAGATGCTTGGGTGTACATTGATGACGATCCATAATTTGCATTTCTACCTCGATTTGATGCGTCAGGCTAGGGAACACATTGAAGCCGGTGATTACACGCCGTGGAGCCAGGCGTGGATTAGTCGTTACGAGGCTGGAGAAGGGTAGGTGTCGATTGTTTTTTCGCCGTTTTCTGAGGTGAATCGGTAACCTCGCACTCTATTCGAGTGTAGTTGATCGTTTGGGGGGAGCTATTTTGGCAGTGAAAATCAGCCTCGTAGGAGCTGTGCTTGGGAGAAAAATGCTCGTTAACCGGGACTTCTGAGAAACTATTGCTTGTTTTGGGCTCGATCTTGAGTTTTCGACAGCTCTTTTAGTTGCGCGATGAGGTGAAGAGCCTTTTCTTTGTCACCCTGCTTACCCTGATTGGGGTAGGCTCTTGTAATTTTTAGTTATCAGACGATGTTATCATTATTCTTCAAGAAGTTCGCTGGGCGAAGTAATCGCAAATGGCTTAAGTCGTGCCAGCCAATCGTGCAAAAGATAAACTCTTTGGAAGAGTCCTATCAGTCTCTTTCCGATGACGAGTTAAAGGGGCATACGGCACAGTTTCGGGAGCGTTTCCAAGGTGGTGAAACATTGGAGGATTTGTTGCCTGAGGCGTTTGCTACGGTTAAGAATGCGGCACGTCGCCTTTGTGGTAGTAATGCTATGGTTTGCGGTTTGGAGCTGCCTTGGGAGATGGTGCATTACGATGTGCAGTTGATCGGGGGGATGGCGTTGCACGAAGGTAAAATCGCTGAAATGGCGACGGGTGAAGGAAAGACCTTGGTTTCTACTTTGCCATTATACCTCAATGCGATGGCTGGGCGCAACGTACAGTTGGTGACGGTGAATGAATACCTTGCACTGCGTGACTCCGAATGGATGGGGCACCTTTTTAATTTCCTCGGTCTTAAGGTAGGGTGCATTAAGAACCAGATGGCTCCCCAAGAAAAGCGTGAGATGTATGGGTGTGATATCACATACGGAACCTCTTCGGAATTTGGATTTGATTATCTTCGCGATAACGGAATGGCACAAAGCAAGGAAGATCAGGTTCAGCGGGATCACTTCTTTGTAATCATTGACGAAGTGGATTCTATCCTAGTCGATGAGGCTCGTACGCCATTGATTATTTCCGGACCTGCTCAGATTCAGCGTGAAGAGCCTTACACTCGCATGAAATCCGATGTCGCACAATTGGTTAGTAAACAGAACAAGCTCTGTAACCAGATTGTTAGTGACGTTAAAAAGGCGTTGACGGACGAGGGTGCGGATCAGTGGGATCTTAGTATGAAGCTCTTGCAGGTCAAATTTGGCATGCCTAAGAATAAGATACTTCTTCGCCTGATGGAGAATGGTGATTATCGCAAAATGCTGGACAAGTGTGAGCTTGAGTTGGGTAGCGATATGAACAAGGACAAGTCATACGCTCTAAAGGAGGAACTTTACTACGTCATTGACGAAAAACAGCGTCAGGCGGACTTGACTGAAAAGGGGCGGAGTGACTTGCGACCGGATAATCCAGACGCCTTCGTGCTTCCCGATCTTGCCGATCGTTTTAGTCAGCTCGATAAGGATGCTAGCTTAAGTCAGGAGCAGAAGGACGAAATTAAACTCAAGGAGCAGGATGCCCTTGAGTTGATTGGGGAAGAAATTCATGCGATTAGCCAGCTTCTAAGGGTGTACGCTCTTTATGAGCGTGATGTTGAGTATGTTCTTCAAGATGGAAAGGTTGTGATTGTCGATGAGAATACAGGCCGTATTATGCCCGGACGTCGTTGGGGTGATGGCTTACACCAAGCGGTAGAAGCCAAGGAAAATGTGACGATCGAGCGTGAGACCCGTACTTACGCAACAATTACGGTTCAGAATTATTTTCGCCTCTATGATAAGTTGGCGGGAATGACAGGGACGGCTGAAACGGAAGCTTCGGAATTTCACGATATTTACCGTTTAGGAGTCTCAGTTATTCCTACGAATCAGCCATGTATCAGAATAGATGACAATGACGTCATCTATAAGACTCGTCGCGAAAAGTATAGTGCAGCTCTTGATGAAATCGAAGCCGCTCATAAACGAGGTCAACCTGTTTTGGTTGGAACGGTTTCGGTTGAGGCATCTGAGTTGCTCGGTAGAATGCTTAAACGTAAGCATATTCCGCATACTGTTTTGAATGCAAAATATCACCAGCAGGAAGCGGATATCGTTATGCGTGCTGGTATTCGTGGTGCGGTTACTATCGCTACTAATATGGCGGGTCGCGGTACCGATATTAAGCTCGGTGAAGGTGTTAAGGAGTTGGGCGGATTGTTTGTAGTGGGCACGGAGCGTCACGAATCTCGACGTATCGACCGCCAGTTGCGTGGGCGTTGTTCCCGTCAGGGCGATCCAGGACATTCGAAGTTTTTTATATCGCTGGAAGATGACTTAATGCGTCTTTTCGCTAATTCAGGTCCGATGTCTAAGATTCTGCAGAATTCGATGGAGGAAGGTGAGCCATTGGAGCACCCTCTCTTGAATCGTTCAATCGAGACTGCTCAAAAAAAGGTCGAGCAACAGAACTACTCGGTGAGAAAACGTCTTCTGCAATATGATGATGTTTTGAATAAGCAACGTGAGGTCATCTATGGGGTGCGAAATGAAGTTCTCCAGAGCGATACACCTTCTGACATCATCTTCGAGTTGATTGAAGAGGAGCTTGAGGAGCGTGCCGGTGGCATTGATTCAGGTTTGGGTGGTGATGGGTTCGTTACTTGGGTGAACGCACACTTCCCGATTGGTTTGAAAGGCACAGACATCGAGGGGAAGAAGCTCGAAGAGGTATTGGCCCTTATTCTCGAAAAGGTTAAGGAAGCTTATCGCCTCAAGAAGAGTGCAGAGAATGCAGAGGCATTGGTGCATTTGGAGCGTTTTGTCGGTTTAGGTGCGGTTGACGCCCGGTGGCAGGAGCATTTGACGGAAATGGAAGAGCTGCGCCGTAGTGTTGGCTTGAGGTCTTATGGGCAAAAAGATCCGTTGAGTGAGTATAAAAATGAAGCCTATACTTATTTCCAGGAGTTGATGTCGAGTATTCGCACTCAGATTTCGTCGCGTCTGTTTCGTACTGCGACGAATATGGTAGCGATAGAAAATGTGAAATCTATGCTTGCTCGCCAAGCGGTGGCTCAAGGGCCTGGAGACTCAGCGCTTACTTCTCGACCGGCGTCTTCGGTTCCGGGGAAAAAGAGTGAGGTCAATCTGCCTAAGGTTGCTGTTCGACGATCAGTGCCAAGAGTTGGTCGTAATGAGCCTTGTCCGTGTGGCAGCGGTAAGAAATTTAAGCAGTGCTGTGGACGCTAGAGTTAACAGTGTAAGCTGAATTTCTAGGCCTAGGGAAAGTATTGACGGTAGCTGATTGTCTTTTCCTGTGGTTAGCCCTAGTTTTAGAAGGTGAGGAGTGGTTGAGATTTTGTGCTTTTAGCACAATAATTTCAATTTATCTCCTTGTCATTCTGACGATGTATATGGTTTTATGTTTAAGCCGTGTGCAACCGTCGGAGTAACTCCTTATTGCGAAGGCTTTCTTTCGATTCAACTGGGATGGTGGAATTTTAAAGGTGCCGCGGTATGGCTATAACCCCAATTCATACACTATAATGAAAATAAAACGCGAAATTCGTAATACAATAGCTACGGGATGCGTCCTTGCTTCAGTATTCGCGGGTTCTCTTAAGGCGGACGAAGTCTATTCGCAAATTGTTGGAGCGGTTGCGATCGATCTCCCAGCAAGTAGCGATGTGATTGTATCGTTTCCGTTCAAGAGAGGCACCGCATATAAGGGATCAGTCGAAAGTGCTACCCTTGATGGCTTCAATATGAATCTTAATATTGCAGGGGCTCCTTTTCAGGGAGACCAGTTTCAGACTGCCGATGATGGCTTCTCTAGCCACTACGTTCAGTTTGAAACAGGAAACCTTAAAGGATTGTGGGCTGACATTTCCAGCAACACAACCGGAGCAATCGTTATTGAAGGTGATGAGGATATTGGCGACTTCCAGTCGCAGGTTACTTCCGGTGATCTCTTCACGGTATACTCGCAGTGGACTTTGGATGCAGCATTTCCTAATGGTGTCGCATCAACCGAGGAAGCAGAAGCGGGGTTACGAACAATCGAAGTGATTGTTCCCTCCTATGATTCTCCTGCAGGGAGCATGACAGCGGAAGCGATTTATTTCTACGCTGACGGTGCATGGCAGAAGTTTGGTGCCGCTTTAAGTAGTGATTCACCATTCGGACAGGCGGCGTTTGCTCCTGACCAAGCGGCTGTTATCCGTAACAACGGTGGTGACGCCTTGACTGGCTACTTCTTCGGAGAAGTTTCTACAGCCCCTATTGCAATTGAATTGGGTATGGACGCCAGTGGAGCAATTGACCACTTCGTCGGAATCGGACGTCCGTTGGATGTTGCTATCGAAGATCTCGGTCTTGAGAGCATCTTCACTTCAACAGATGATCGCTTACTTGTTTATTCATTGGATGCCTCTGGGAAGAACAAAACTCCAGTGGCCGAATATTATTATGAGTCTACTTCTTGGAAGAAAGACGGATCAGCCGGTGACTTTGGAAGTGACGTGGTTGCTGTAAATATGGGTATCGCGGTTCGCAAGGCGGCTGGTACTGGTGATGATGTCTACTGGGTTAACGAATGGAGTCTGCCACAATGAATATTTTAAAGAAAACTACACTTGCCGCAGTTGTTACTGCGGCCACTTGCCTTTCTCACGCAGCGGTTTCGATATCCGTTGACGCTGAGGGTATCACCGCAGCCGGTGGAACTTCTATGAGTTCTGGAGTCGCGGTATTGGTTGCGAGTACAGGCAATAGTACATTTGAGGCTCTTGGAGCCGGACAATTGGCTACTGGCGATGATCAAGTGCTTGCAGTATGGGATCTGAGCTCAGTTTCAGTTTCCAGTGATTCATTCGCTTTGCTTGCGAGTTCTATTGCATACGAAGGCGATCTAGGTGCTGAAGACCCAATCGGGTTGTACTGGTACCCGAATTTGGCTTTCAACGGAGGTAGTCCTTCTCCGAGTGGATCAGAGGTCTATGGGTTTTACACAGATACTACTGGCGAAACTTATGGAGATGCATGGGAGCTTCCAACGGGAGGTGCCTTGTTGCATAGTTTAAAGTTCTTCGTTCAAAGTGCTAGTCAGCTCGTTGAAATGGGGAATATTCCTGATTTTATTGGTCAGGCTGGATTCACTGTTGGAAGTTCAGTCGCTGCGGCTCAGGCTGCTGCAAGTGGGACTTCAAGTGAAGCGACGGCTGGTACGGTTTCTCTTACATTCAGTGGTGCAAGTTCCGCACCAGGTGGAGAAGTTGTTGTTCAACGCCGTTTAAAGGGTGATTCCCTTTGGGAAATTGTGGGTGCTCTTTCTGGTGATTCCTTTGATGATGATACAATTGGTCGTGGTAAGGAATACGAGTACCAAGTATTAGCTATCAATGGATATGGCTCAGCAAGTAGTTCTGTTATCGCTGCAGCGAAGACGTTTCGTTCGAACCTTATCAATATTTCCACTCGTGGATTGTTTGGTGGCGGTGACAATATAATGATTGCTGGTTATGCGGTAACTGGAGGCGAGAATATTGATGTTCTTGCTCGTGCGTTAGGCCCTCAGCTTACAGTAAGAGATGCCGCGCTTACTGATGTATCTCCAAATCCGAGTTCAGGTCTTTATAGCTTTGATGACACAGGTCTTGTTACTCATGCAGTGAATGACAACTGGGCAGATGAAATTGGTGCGGATGCAATGAATGCATTCTTTGTTGAAGTTGGAGCTGACGCACTCGCGAGTGGTTCAACAGATTCTGCTATGGTTGCTGCCTTGGCTCCCAATACTACTTATACAGTTCTCGCTTCTGATTCTAGTCCTGAAGAAGAATTGGGTATTGTCGAAATCTATGATTTCGGAAATGGGGTACAGGAAATTCAGGATGCGGTTAAGCGTTTGGTGAACTTGTCAACCCGTGCTAAAATTGGTTCAGGTGCAGGGATCATGATCGGAGGGTTTGCGGTTTCAGGCCAAGCGGACATAACGGTATTGATTCGCGGCGTTGGTCCTGGCTTATCACTTATTAGTGACTTAGCTCCAGAATCATTGTTGGGAGATCCTCAAATCGTCTTGTACAAGATTGCGGAAGATGGGGTTTCTGTCATCGGTCAGAATAATAATTGGCAAGATGATGACGAAGCAGGAATTATTAGTGCGATAACAGAAGCTGGCGGATTTCAGTTTGATTCTGGATCAACCGATGCGGCTATGATTGTTACTTTGGATCCAGGAAATTACACAGCTTTTATTCAAGGTGCAGATGGGAGTGATGTTGGCATCGGTCTCTTCGAGTTGTATGAACTTGGTCGATAAGATCCTTTTCTAAGTTCTTTATTTTTGAAGCTCAGTCCGATAGGGCTGAGCTTTTTTTGTACCTGATTGGTGGCATGTTCTAGATGATGAGGTGCCTAAAGTGGCATGGGGATGCGTCCTTAGATTGTCCGCTTTTTATCTGATCGGTCAGATCCCATTTTGTGGTCTAAGTTTGAATCGAAATCGTCGATCGTGGACGAACTATGATGAGTGTTTTGTGTTCTCTCTCTAAAGAAGTGCCACATTTTTGGTAAATGCAGAAGTGGAGTTATTGGTTCACTTCGATGTGTCTGGAGAAATACTTTGGGAAAAGAGCCCAGTTGTTATTCGATAGGTAGCTAGTTACTGCTATACTAAACCTGTCTCTTATACACATCTCCGAGCCCACGAGACCTCTCTACA